>Ga0182014_10000218_pt1 | contig 72742 bp, 67 predicted proteins | sample 612S2DmetaG_FD_120489 | JGI IMG/M metagenome (GOLD analysis project Ga0182014, IMG submission 120489) | Permafrost microbial communities from Stordalen Mire, Sweden - 612S2D metaG | ecosystem: Environmental > Terrestrial > Soil > Wetlands > Permafrost | place: Sweden: Stordalen | collected...
GTGAGGAGGGCGACCGCGGGGTCGACATAGCAGGCGGAGCCGGGAAAGATGCCGAGTGTACCGCTGGTGGCGAGGGTGGCGTGGAGGGTTTCGGGGTCGCAGTTGAACTGGCCGCTGAGGATGGCGGCATTGGCGAGCAGCACGATGAAGGCGAGGGCCAGCAGGGGCCGCCAGTGGGTGCGCAGCCATGTTCCGTCCGTTGCGGGCGGTGTGGTGGGGGTAGGTTGCGTCATGGCTGGTTGGGGGGCGTGCCGGTTTGGGTGATGGTGATGCCGATGCACGCTGAGCGGTGGGTCTCCCGTTGCTCTAGCGGGTATTGTTCCAGCTGCTCGACCTCCATCCGTTCCGCTCCGCTTAAACCACGCGCCTAGCTTGGATAGAGCATGTTTCAGGGGGCTTGGGAACGAAGGCGGCTTTCCGCCGGGCGGGGCTATGTTGTAGGGCCGCGCCGCAGGGTGATCGCCCAGGAGATTGATTTGAACCTGTTTTTTGCGTTTCACGCGGCGGCGGGAAGTTTGGTGGTGAGTGGCAATATGGTACTTTGGTGATCCGGGGGAAACCCGGTAGAGCAAACTTGGAACAAGGTATGATCTGAGGCAGGAATGACGGTTTGGTTTGGACGTTGGCAGCATTGTTTGGGCAAGACCGCCGTCATTTTATGCTTTATCCTTTGCGCCCTGCCCGTTGGGATGATGACGGTGCTGCTGACGCCGCCGGGACAGTCGCCCGATGAACCGGCGCATATGGCGCGGGCGGAAGGGTTGCTGCATGGGGGCATTTTGGCCGTGCGTAAAACCGATACCGATGCCAACACCGGCAAGCCCGAGCCGATTACAGGGGTGAAGGTGGATTGGGGGCTGTTTCAGGCCTCGTTTGGTATGATTACGGAGATCGATAACCGCCCGGTCGTTACCCAGCAGGATCTGGCGGCGGCGCGCGCGCAAATCTCTGACCATCATAAATTTTTTGCGAACTTGCCTAACACAGCAACATATTTCCCGGCGGCCTATATTCCGGCGACGCTGGGGCTGGCGCTTGGCGTGGCTGTGAAAGCATCGCCCTTGGTGTGCTTCACGATAGCGCGGTTCTGCATGCTCGCGGCGTTTCTGGGGCTGGGTGTGCTGGCGTTGCGGATCGCGGCTTTTGGCGAGGCTGTGCTGTTAGCGGTGCTGCTGTTGCCGATGACGTTGTTCCTGGCCTCGACGCTGAACGAGGATGGCGTGCTCATTGCCATGGTGTGCGTTGCCTGCGCGGCGCTGACGCGGGGGACGCGCGGCTGGCGGGTGCTGGGGCTGGTGATGTTCGCGTTATTTCTGGGCTCTAAACCACCCTATATTTTGCTGCTGGGGGCATTTTTGCTGCCGCTGTTTGGTGCAGGCTTTTGGGTGCGCGTGCGCGATGCCGCCGTGGCCTGCGTGCCGGTGCTGCTATGGGTGGTGCTGATCTCGGCTTTCGTGGTCGTGCCGTTCGGCAAGCCGCCGTATCATCCGGGGCCGCTTTATGCCGGGGACCATAGCGTGCTGATGGACCACACCGATCCGGCGGCGAATTTGCACATTCTGCTGGCGCAGCCGTCGCGGTTCTTCACACTGCCTTGGCATACACTTTCACTGTTCGGCATGGATAAAATTCACGAGATGGTCGGGGTGCTGGGTGTATTGCAGATATCGCTGCCCGAGGGCTACCGTGAAGCTTGGTATGTAGCGGGGGCCTTGGCACTGGCGGGGGTGATGTTTGTCCGCCGGCCGGTGGCGGCACCTGGGGTGGCGTTGGTGAGTTTTGCCTGGATCAGCGGGCTGGTGCTGCTGACCTACTGGCTGATGATGATTGTGTTTTACCTCAACTGGAGCAATGTGGGGATTGACTTCATAGATGGCATGCAAGGGCGATACAGCCTGCCGTTGCTGCCGTTTTTGTTGCTTGCCGTTCCGGGAGTTCGCGCACGCATTGCCCTGCCGCCACTGGTGCCGGCGTTGCCGGTCATTGCCCTTGGCGTGGTGGACATTGGCTACCTGCCGATAAAACTTGTGTGGAATTATTATCTGCATTAGGCGGAATGGGATATGAAAACCGCAACAATCGCTGTTCTTGTCCCATGCTTCAACGAGGCAGTTGCGATCGGTAAGGTGGTGGGTGATTTCCGCGCGTGCCTGCCTGGTGCGGTGGTTTATGTTTACGATAACAATTCGACTGACGGGACGGCGCAGGCTGCGGCCGCGGCTGGGGCGGTGGTGCGGCGTGAGGGGTTGCAGGGCAAAGGCCATGTGATACGGCGGATGTTTGCGGATATCGAGGCTGATGCCTATGTGCTGGTGGACGGCGATGATACCTATGACGCCAGTGCGGCGCCGGAGATGGTGCGCCTGCTGCTGGATGGGCAGTTGGACATGGTAAACGGCCAGCGTAGCGAAGTGGACGGAGAGGCCGGTGCGTACCGGCGCGGGCACCGGCTTGGTAACCGCGTGCTCTCCGGCCTGGTGCGGGCGGTGTTTGGGGACCGGATCAAGGATATGCTCTCGGGATACCGGGTGTTCTCGCGGCGGTTCGTGAAAACATTTCCGGCCCTGGCCTCGGGGTTTGAGACCGAAACGGAATTCACCATCCACGCGCTGGACCTGATGATGCCGCTGGCCGAATTGCCGGTGAGCTACCGCGAACGCCCGGCGGGGTCGGCCTCGAAGTTGCGGACTTACTCGGACGGGCTGCGGATTCTGCGCACCATTATCGTGCTGGTGAAGGAAGAACGGCCGTTGCAGTTTTTTGCCGCCGCCGGGGGATTGCTGATGCTGCTGGCGATCCTGCTCGGTATCCCGGTGGTAACCACGTACCTGCAAACCGGACTCGTGCCGCGACTGCCAACCGCCGTGCTGGTAACGGGAATTATCATGATCTCGTTTCTTTCATTTGCGTGCGGGCTGATTTTGGATTCAGTGGCGCGGGGACGCAAGGAGGCGAAGCGGCTGGCGTATTTGGCGATACCGCGTTGGGGGGCGTGATTGCGAAACGCGCGGTCAAGATGAATTGCTTCGCGTCGTGCGAATGCACGCTTTCGCGTGACGTTCGCAATTGACGGCGATTCATGAGCCATCGGCGGGTTACGCTTACGCTCACCCGCCCTACGCGGCTTGAGTTGATGGGTTAACCCGTTAGCGCCTTGTGAACGGTGGCCAGGGCGGCTTTCCAATTGGAGCCATCCGGGCCACCGGCCTGGGCAAATTCGGCCGAGCCGCCGCCGCCGTTGCCGCCGACAGCAACGGCCGAGGCGCTCACCAAAGTTTTCGCGTTATATTGCGTGGAAAGACTGCTGGAGACCGCAACAACATTGGCAGCTTTGCCGCCCGAGGTGGAAATCAGGGCGACGACGCCATCGCCCAACGTTTTGAGCAGATCGGTGGCGATGGGTTTGAGGTCCTTCGCCGGGATATCGCCGACATGGAGGAGTAGGGTTTTGGTGCCGTTGATGGTCTCGACGCTGCTGGCGGCGGTGCTGAGGACCAGTTTCTTTTGCAGTTCGGCGACCTGGCGTTCCAGGCGTTTTTTCTCGTCCTGGAGCTGGGTGATGCGGGTGGGGAGTTCGGCGGGCTGGGCTTTGAGGGCGGCGGCGGCTTCGGCGAGGAGGCGGGATTCGTCTTCCACGGCGGTGATGGCGGCGGAACCCGCCAGGGCTTCGATGCGGCGGACGCCGGCGGAGACGGCACCTTCGGAGGTGATGCGGAAGAGGCCGATGTCACCTGTGCGGGAGACGTGGGTGCCGCCGCAGAGTTCGACGGACCAGGAGGATTTGTTGTCGTTAGGGTTGCCCATGCCGACGACTCTAACTTCGTCGCCGTATTTTTCGCCGAACAGGGCCATGGCGCCGAGTTTGACGGCTTCGTCGGGGGTCATCAGGCGGGTGGTGACTTCGGCGTTTTCGCGGATGCGGGTGTTGACCTCGCGTTCCACGGTGGCCAGTTCCTCGGCCGTGATGGGGCGGGGTTGGGAGATGTCGAAACGGAGGCGGTCTGGTGCGTTGAGCGAGCCTTTTTGGGTGACGTGGGTGCCGAGCGCGCGGCGCAGGGCCTCGTGCAGGAGGTGGGTGGCGGAGTGGTGGGCGCGGATTTTGCTGCGACGGGCGTGGTCGACGGATGCCAGGATGGGCTGGCCGACGCGGGCGGTGCCGGATTCGACGGTGCCGAGGTGGACGAAGAGTTCGCCGAGCTTCTTTTGGGTGTCGGTGATGCGGATACGCAGGTTATCGGGGCCGGTGAGGATGCCGGTATCGCCGACCTGGCCGCCGCTTTCGGCGTAGAAGGGCGTTTGGTTGAGCAGGATGGCGACGGCTTGATCGGGCAGGGCGTGGTCCGTGGGCTGGCCGTCGACGATGAGGGCGGTGATGCTGGCTTCGGCGGACTCCGTGCTGTAGCCCAAAAATTCGGTGGCGCCGAGCTGTTCTTTCAGCTCGAACCAGACGGTTTCGGTGGCGGCTTCGCCGGAGCCGGCCCAGGCGGCGCGGGCGCGGCGGCGCTGTTCGTCCATTGCGGTGTTGAAGCCGTCGATGTCGACCGTTTTGCCTTGTTCGCGCAGGGCGTCCTGGGTGAGGTCGAGCGGGAAGCCAAAGGTGTCGTAGAGTTTGAAAGCCACCGCGCCGGAAAGCGAGCCGCCGGCCGGGATGGTCTCAGCTTCGTCGTTGAGGAGCGAAATACCGCGATCCAGCATGGCGCGGAAACGGTTTTCTTCCAGTTGCAGGGTCTCGGTGATCAGCGGTTCGGCGGCGGTGAGTTCGGGGTAGGCCTGGCCCATCTGGCGGGTGAGCGCGGGGACGAGGCGGTACATCAGGGGCTCGGTGGCGCCCATGAGGTGGGCGTGGCGCATGGCGCGGCGCATGATGCGGCGCAGGACATAGCCGCGGCCCTCGTTGGAGGGGAGCACGCCGTCGGCCATGAGGAATGAGGTGGAGCGCAGGTGGTCGGCCACCACGCGGTGGCTGGTTTTGAACTTGCCGTCGGGGTCCTGGCCGGTGGCTTCGGCGGAGGCGAGGATGAGGGCGCGCAGGGTGTCGGTGTCGTAATTGTCGTGCTTGCCTTGCAGGATGGCGGCGAAGCGTTCCAGGCCCATGCCGGTGTCTATGGAAGGGCGGGGCAGCGGGGTGCGGGTGCCGGGCGGGCCTTCCTCGTACTGCATGAACACGAGGTTCCAGATTTCGATGAAGCGGTCGCCGTCTTCATCAGGCGAGCCGGGCGGGCCGCCGGGGATTTTGTCGCCGTGGTCGTAGAAAATTTCCGAGCAGGGGCCGCAGGGGCCGGTGTCGCCCATTTTCCAGAAATTGTCGTCGGTGGGGATGCGGATGATTTTGTCTTCGCCGATGCCGGCGATTTTCTTCCACAGGTCTGCGGCTTCGTTGTCGGTGTGGTAGACGGTGATGATGAGTTTGTCTTTCGGCAGGCCAAAATCCTTGGTCAGCAGGGTCCAGGCGTGGAGGATGGCCTGTTCCTTGAAATAGTCGCCGAAGGAGAAGTTACCCAGCATCTCGAAGAAGGTGTGGTGGCGGGCGGTGTAGCCGACGTTGTCGAGGTCGTTGTGCTTGCCGCCGGCGCGGACGCATTTTTGCGATGAGGTGGCGCGGACGTAGCTGCGCTTCTCCTGCCCGGTGAACAGGTTCTTGAACGGGACCATGCCGGCGCTGGTGAAGAGCAGCGTGGGGTCGTTGCGTGGCACCAGCGGGGCGCTGGGCACGACCGTGTGGCCGTTGCGGGCGAAGTAGTTGAGGAAGGTGGCGCGGATGTCGTTGCTGGTAACCATGTTACCGGGATTACAGGTTTGCCCGGTTTTCGCCAAGTCTGGGTGGCGGAAGAGTTATTGGGCGTATTTTTCGACCAGCGGTTGGAGGGCGGCGGCGATGCGGGCCATGCCGGTGGCGTCGGGGTGCAGGGCGGGTTCGGGCGGGGTGAGGCGGGGGTCGACGAAGAGGCTGGCGTCGGTGTGGCCGTTCTTTTGTAGCAAAGGCGTGACGTCGACGAAGGTGACTATGGGGCTGCCGGCGTAGTGGCGGGCCAGGGCGGCGTTGGTGGTGGCGGTTTGGGCGTCTACCCAGGGCGAGCGGATGGAGGGCAGTACGCTGACCAGGATAATATGCGAGCCGGGCAGGCGGTTGTGGGTGTTGGTGACCACAGACTCGATGCCGGGGATGGTCATGCTGGCGTCCCAGTGGACGCGGCCAAAGTTGTTGGCGCCGATGAGGATGATGGTGAGGCGCGGATGCAGCCCGGCGACCTGGCCGTGGTCGAGGCGCCAGATGAGGCTGGAGGTGGTGTCGCCGATGATGCCGAAGTCCAGCGCTTGGTAAGGGGCGTAGTAGTGGTTCCAGACGGGGAGAATATCGTCATAGCCGTGGCCGCCGTGGCGCTGCCAGTAGAAGGTGATGGAGTCACCCAGCCAGACGATTTTGGCGTTGGGGTCTTGCTGGGCCTGGGCGAGGGTTTCGGTGAAGCGGGCCTGCCACCAGGGGAGGTTGGTGCGGCTGATGGGGGCCTCGGCGAGGTTGGTGCTGGCGTGGGCGGCCAGCGGCAGGAGCAGGGCGAGGGTGAGGAGCAGGCGCTTCATGGATTACAGGCCGAACAGCAGGAGCACGAAGCTGCCGGTGCCGAAGATGGCGCAGTACCAGGCGAAGGGCAGCAGCGCCCAGGAGTCGTGGTCGCGGAAATAGCGCATGAGGAAGGCGGTGCTGACATAGGCGACGGCGCCCGCGACGATGGCGGCGAGGAGAGACAGGCCGAAGAGGGCGTGGAGCTCGTGCGCGTGGGCGAGTTTGGGGAGTTCCAGCACGCTGGCGGCGAAAATGATGGGGGTGCCCATGAGGAAGGAGAATTTGGCGGCTTCCTCATGCCCCACGCCACGGCGCAGGCCGCCGACGATAGCGGCTCCCGAGCGGGAAATGCCGGGGAGGAAGGCGAGGCACTGGAACAGGCCGATGACCAGGGCGTCAGTGTTGGTGAGGGTAGCACTTTGGCGCAAGGCGCGGCCGCGCAGGCGCTCGCCCAGGAACAGCAGCCCGGCGTTGGCGACCAGGAAGAGGGCGGCGATCATCGGGCTGGCGAAGAGATGCGCCACCGGCTTTTTGACGATGACGCCGATGATGACGGCGGGCAGGGTGGCGATGACCAGGCGGAGCAATAATTGGCGCTGGGTCTGCACCTCGGTGGTGTAGCCCTGGCCGATGGCGCCGCGCAGGAGGGCGAGCCAGTCGGTGTAAAAATAGACAAGCATGCCTATGGCGGTGCCGAGGTGCAGCATGACGAGGAAGGGCAGGAAGCCGGGGCCTGCCTGGTTTATGCCCCAGTGCAGCAGGGCCGGGACGATGACCGCGTGGCCGAGGCTGCTGACGGGGAAAAGCTCGGTGGCTCCCTGCAAAATGGCGAAAAGCATGGCGTGAAGGAAACTCATGATGACTCCCGGCAGGCTCGGATGCGGCTGACTCCGCAAGCGCTAGATGGTGCATTGCAGAATTTTCCGCGCGCGTTAAGCCGGTCACATGAATATCTTGGTTGCGGCACCGGGGCTGGCGCGGGAATTGACCTGGGCGATTGTGGGGTTGAGCGTCGGCGGGGTGATTTTGCGGCCTTGGGGCGTGCGGGAGGTGATTCCGGCGGTTGCCGGGGCGGTGGCGCTGGTGGTGCTGGGGCTGCTCCCGGTGGGGGCGGCGCTGCGCGGGGTGGGGCAGGGGACGGATGTGTACCTGTTCCTGACTGGCATGATGATTCTGGCGGAGCTGGCGGCGGACCAGGGGTTGTTTGCCTGGGCGGCGGGATGGGTGGCGGTGCTGGCGCGGGGCTCGGCGGGGCGGCTGTTTGGCATGATCTACGGCATGGCCGTGGTGGTGACGGTGTTTCTCTCGAATGATGCGACGGCGGTGGTGTTTACCCCGGCGGTGGCGGCGATGGTGCGGGCGGTGGGGGCGAAGCAGCCGTTGCCGTATCTGCTGATCTGCGCGTTTGTCGCCAATGCGGCGAGTTTTGTGCTGCCGATATCCAATCCGGCGAATTTGGTGGTGTACGGGCCGGCGTTGCCCGCGCTGGTGCCGTGGCTGTGGCAGTTTGGGCCGGCCTCGGTGGTGGCGATTGGGGCGACGTTTTTGCTGTTGCGGTTCACGCAGCGGCGGGCACTGGCGCAGGAGATTGCGGTGGCGGTGGAACGGCCGGAGCTTTCCGTTGGCGGGCGGCATGCGGGGCTGGGAATTGCGGGGACGGCGGTGGTGTTGATGGGGGCCTCGGCGCTGGGGCTGCCGCTGGGGCTGCCGACGTTTGTGTGCGGGCTGGCGACCGCCGTGGTGGTGGTGCTGCCGGGGCGGCTGGCGCCATGGCCGAGGGTCAAAAATATTTCATGGGATGTGCTGCCGTTGGTGGCGGGGCTGTTTGTGATGGTGGCGGCGCTGGACCGGACCGGGCTGGTGGTGGGGTTAAGCGGGTGGTTGCGGCAAGCGGGCGGTGCGGCGGTGTGGGCAAGTGGGCTTGGGCTGGGGGTGTTGGTGAATTTGGTGAACAATCTGCCGGCCGGGTTGCTGGCGGGGCATGCGCTGGCGCTGGCGCAATTTTCTCCGAAAGTGAGCGCGGCGGCGCTGGTGGGGGTGGATCTGGGGCCGAATTTGTCGGTGACCGGCTCGCTGGCGACGATTTTGTGGCTGACGGCGTTAAAGCGCGCGGGGCTGCATGTGACGGCGTGGCAGTTTCTGCGGATTGGGCTGGTGGTGATGCCGCCGGCGCTGCTGGCGGCGGTGGCGGTGGTGTGGTTGTACCCGTAGAGGTTGCTGCTGGGCGCGCGATGCCATAGGCCGTGGGCGGGGGGATTTTAGGGTATGAGTCTGGCGCGCGGCGCGGCACGGGGGGCGGCTTGGAGTTTTGCCACCGTGCTGGCGGAGCGCAGCTTTGGCTTTATCATTCTCGGGTTGCTGTTGCGGGTGATCCCGGCCTCGGTGGTGGGGTTGATTGCCATTGCCTCGGCGATTTCCGACCTGGCGCGCGTGGTGGCCAATAGCGGGGCGGGGGAGCAGGTGCAGGCGAACCCTGGCGACCGCGCGGTGGAGGCGGGGGCGTTCTGGTCGCAGAGCTTGGCCTCGGTGGGGTTTATGGCGCTGCTGTTCGGTATTTCACCCTGGGTGGCGCGGTTGTATGCGCAGCCGGAGCTGAGCCTGGTGCTGCGGGTGATGGCGGTGAATGTGTTTCTCACCTCGTTCCTCATTGTGCCATCGGCGCGGTTGACGACGCAGTTCCGCTTCAGGGCGATCGGGCTGATCTCGCTGGGTAGCAGTGTTTCCGGCGGGCTGGTGGCGTTGCCGTTTGCCTATGCCGGGCATGGGGTGGCGGCGCTGGTGGCGCAACGGGTGGTGGGCGTGGTGTTTTATGCGCTGGTGGCCGCCGGGGTGGCGGGGTGGGTGCCGCCTGCGTTGCCGCGGCTAACCGTGTTGCGCGAGAGTTTTAGGTTTTCCTGGCCGCTGATGCAGGCGGCGTTTGTCGATTACATCTCGCTCACCGGCTATGTGATGCTGGTGGGGTTGCGCATGCCGGTGGCCAGCCTGGGGCGGTTCCGCATTGCGCAACGGCTGGTGGAAGTGTTGCAGGAAATCGCGTTTTTGCCGGGGCGTAAGGTGTTTATGCCGGTATTTGTCGCGGTGCGGCACGACCCGGACCGGCAGTTTGAGACCACGCGGCAGATGCTGGATATGCTCTCGACGGTGATATTTTTTGCGAGCGCCGTGTGCGGGGCGGCGGCGAAACCTATTGTGTTGCTGATGTTCGGTGAGCGCTGGGCGGCGGCGGTGCCGGTGTTTGCCATCCTGACGCTGATGGCGCCGGCGACGGCGTTGTACGGGGTGATTAATCCACTGCTGACGGCGGCCGGGCGGACGCGGCTGGTCTCCCACTACGCCTGGGCGAATGCGGCGGCGATTATGCTGGCGGCGTGGTTTGCGGCACCGTTTGGGCTGACCGCACTGGCGTGGGCGCTGGCGGGGCGGGGCGTGCTGGGGGTGGGATTGTTCGTGGCGGCGCTGCGGCAGGGGTTGGGGCGGCCGGTGGGGGCGATTTTGCGGCTGCTGGTGCTGCCTTGCCTGGGGCTGGTGGCGGCGCGGCTGGCGGCGTTTGCGGTGCTCGCTTTGGTGCCGGGGGTGGGGTTGGTGGGGCAATTCGCGCTGGGTGCCGGTGTGGCGGCGGCGGTGTTTGCGGGGATTGTGCTGGTTGCCGCGCCGGGGCGCATGGTGGAGATGACCGTGCGGCTGAATAAGGCCCTGCTGGGTGCCGGATAAATACCTATTCACTTGCTCCGCCGGGGGCTAGCTGGTTGAATGCGCCATGGCCCTGCATGAGTGAGACAGCCCCCTTTTCCCTGCTGAAACCGCTTCGCCAGCAGGCGGCGGTGGTGCTGACGTCGCCGCATTCCGGGCGGCGCTATGGGGAGGCATTCCTGGCGGCGTCACGGTTGGATGCGACAGCGATTCGCCGCAGTGAGGATAGTTTTGTCGAGGAGTTGTTTGCGGCCGGACCCGGACTCGGGGTGCCGCTGTTGGCGGCGGAGTTTCCGCGCGCCTGGTGCGACGCCAACCGTGAGGCCTGGGAGCTGGACCCGGCGATGTTCGAGGACGCACTGCCGGATTTTGTGGATACCAAAAGCCCACGCGTGCGCGCCGGGCTGGGGACCATTGCCAGGGTGGTGGGCAATGGTGAACCGATTTACGCCGGCAAATTGCGCTTTGCCGAGGCGCAGGCGCGGGTTGAGGCGTGCTGGGAGCCGTTTCATGCGGCGCTGGGCGGGTTGATTGCGGAGACCGTGGCGGCGTTTGGCTCATGCTTGGTTATCGACTGCCACTCCATGCCCAGCCTCGCCGGGCGGCAGGGAGGGCGCGCGGACATTGTGCTTGGTGATTCCTACGGCAATGCCTGCCTGCCGGCATGGACAGGGTTTTTTGAAGCGGCGTTTACCGGCATGGGGTTAAGGGTCCGCCGCAACGACCCGTATGCGGGGGGGTACATCACCCGCCACTACGGCCGGCCGCGTGACGGCGTGCAGGTGGTGCAGGTGGAAGTGGCGCGGGCCTTGTACATGAATGAGCGCAATTTTACCCGTAATGCGCAGTTTGAAGCCACGCAGCGGAGTATGGCGGGCTTTTTGGCCGCCGTGGTGGAGGCAAGCGCGCTATGGGGGATGGAAGGCCCGCCCGCCCGCGCCGCCGCTGCGGAGTAAAAAAAAGGCGGCGCCGAAGCGCCGCCAAGTTTAGGGAGGAAACGTCCAAGAAACAGGAGAGCAAGCTCATCCTGTAAACTCTTGGTAGATGATATTCAGGGATGACGCAAGAAATATTTTGCAGTGCAGCAATTTTTAGGGCGAAGTTTTTTGTAATTCAATAAAAATCAGTGGGTTGGGTGTGTCTTGCATCGCACAAAATTGGTGACGCCGGCGAGAATTGAGGGATGAAGGGCGCGAGAGGCTTTACCTTGCCGCAGCCGCCCCTTATGAGGCAATAACGCGGCGGCATGTTGGTGCCGCGACTTGCGGAGGGGTGGCCGAGAGGCTGAAGGCGGCGGTTTGCTAAACCGTTTAAGGATGTCAAGTCCTTACGTGGGTTCGAATCCCATCCCCTCCGCCAGAATCCTTAATCCATTGATATTGCTGAATTTTCTGGCGGCCGTTTTGGCATTGTACGCAAAATTTTGCATGGACGGCATCTCACCGGGAGCGGCTGTAACTGGATTTCCTGGTTTGCGTGCCACGTGTGTCTAAAACATTGCAATCGCTGGGGGGTTCAGGCTTAACTTGGGTCTGCTCGATAAACGGGCTGCGCAGGTTGCGGCACGGAGACTCGCGGTCTCGGCGCAACGGGCGCTCGGCGAGGCTGAGGACGGGTTGATGACGGCAGGGCACGGAGGGCGTTGGCGCCGGCCTGTTTGCGATGTTGCCTTGCGGCCCTGCCAAGTAAAATCATCATGGTGCAAGCTGAACGACGTCGCCTTTCAACTGGATCTGGACGGCCACGAGGCCGACACGGCACGTTTGCATGGATGTATCCGTGGCTGTGACTCCCGCAAGGTCACTTTGGATATTGATGACGCCGTTGGCGCCGAGGGATTGGGCGCGGCTTCGCAGTGAGATGAGACCGGACTCAATGGCCCTGGAGCACGCGGCGTCGTTGCTATGGAAGACGGCGTTGGCACGCCTGTTGGTTGTGAAGGTGCCGAAGTCGTGGAGGACCGCTGGGTGGGAGTCGCTGCTGAAATACATTGCGACTGGTTTGCCTGTGTTTGGCAGCGCCGTGAAATTTGCGATGGCGGTGGCGGGGGAGAGATTCTGGTAGGAGTCGGCCCTGGCACAGGCTGCGGGGAGGAACGCGAGCATGCCCACCGCCAGGATCATCCGTGATTTATAAATGTTATGAAGCAAACCGTTTGTTGGCATCGCGATTCTCCTGATGATTGGTGACTATAATCGTACCGCAACGACGTTGACCAGTGTTTCCTCGTGATCTTTCGGCGGTGTACGGCCAAACCAGCGTTCGAGGATACCCAGGTCGGCGCGGCTCCACCACAGGTAAGGAAATGATATTGAATCGCGGGCAGCGTCGAACTTTGCGGCTTTGATCATTGCAATATATTCACCGCCGGTTCGTTGTACGTCCATCGGATGCCTGAACAAGAGACGGATAATCCAGGAATAGATATATTTGCGCGTTGATTCCGCGAACAGTAGCAATCCGCCGGGTTTGAGCACACGATGAAACTCGCGCAGTGAAGCGTTTTGGTCCACGAGATGATGAAATGTCTGGTGACAAAAGACGATATCGACAGATGCGTCGTCCAGCGGGAGTTTGGCAGCGCTCGCCTCGTGTACCTCGGCCGTGATGGCGCAAACGTTGGTTCGCCGCGTGGCGGCGGCAACCATGTTCGGGTCGATATCGATACCGATCAGCCGGCTCGGCTGGAAACGATCATGTAAGAGCACGAGCGAATTGCCATAGCCGCAGCCGACGTCGAGAATGACAGGCGCAATGCGCCGCCGTGTTCCGATCAGCCGTTCAAGATCATTCATGGCGCGGGTGAGGACGTGCGTGGACCAGGTGCGGGTTCCAAGAAACCAAACGCCGAAGGATGATTCCTTAACGTAATCGGTTGTCATTGACGTCACTCCATTGACTCGGCGAAAACTCTTGTTTCGGTATCAACGTAAAATCTTTCTGAAAATCAGTGATGTATTCACGCCGCCAAAGGCAAAGTTGTTCGACATGGTGTATTCGCAATCAATGGCGCGGAAGCCGCCGGTGATGTAGTCAAGCTCGGCGCAGAGCGGGTCCGGGCAGGTCAGATTTACGTTCGGGGCGAACTGGCCGCCGTGCATCATCTCAATGGTCAGCCAGGCTTCAATCGCGCCGCAGGCGCCCAGCGTGTGGCCGAAATAGCCCTTGAGAGAATGCAACGGGATACGTGAGCCGAAGACGCGGTGTGTGGCGTGGCTTTCAGCGGCGTCGCCCTGGCGTGTGGCGGTGCCGTGGCCGCTGACAAAGCCAATGGCGCTGGGGGGCAAGGCGGCGTCTTCAAGGGCCAGCAGCAGCGCCTGGGCCATGGTCTCGGGGGCGGGGTCGGTGACGTGAGCGCCGTCTGTGTTGGTGCCGAACCCGGTAATTTCCGCCAGGATGGTGGCGCCGCGTTGCAGGGCGTGTTCGCGCTCCTCAAGGATCAGGGCGGCAGCACCTTCGCCGATCACGAGGCCGTCGCGGTCGCGGTCGAACGGGCGGGGCACGGTTTCCGGCGAGGCGTTGCGGCAACTGGTGGCGAACAGGGTGTCAAAAACAACAGCCATGGTCGGGCAGAGTTCCTCGGCGCCGCCGGCGATCATGATATCGGCTTTGCCGTGCGCGATCGACTCGTAAGCGTAGCCGATGGCCTGTGAGCCGGACGTGCAAGCTGACGAGGTCGGAATAACCCGGCCCTTCAGACCAAAATAGATTGCGATATTGATCGGCGCCGTGTGGCTCATCATCTTGATGTAGCTCATCGCGGAAAGACCCGTGGAGTCACCGTTTTCGAGAAACCGGACAAAGCCGCGCGTGGGCTCGGTGGAACCGTAGGAGGAGCCGAAAGCCACGCCGGTGCGCCCGGAAGTGAGGGCGGGATGCCCGAGGAGCCGCGCCTGGGTGAGGGCTGCCTCGGCGGCATGCACGGCCATGGTGGCGACGCGGCCCATGGAGCGGAGTTTTTTGCGCGGGTAGGCGTGTTCGTGATCAAAATAGGCAACCGGCGCGGCGAGGCGGGTTTTCAGGCCGGAATATTCATCCCAGGCGGTGAGGTAAGTGGTGCCGGTTTTACCTTGGGCCATGGCGGCGCGGATGGCCGGCCACGCGGAGCCCAGGGGCGTCAGTCCGGCCATGCCGGTGACGACGACACGGCGCGTCATACCATGCCGCCGTTCACGGAGATGGTTTGGCGGGTGATGTAGCCGGCTTCCTCGCCCAGCAGAAAGGCGACGATTCCTGCAACTTCCTCGGGTTTTCCAAAGCGCTGCATTGGGATCATTTTAAGTGCCTCGTCGGTGGGGAGGTTCTCTGTCATGGCGGTTTCGATAATGCCGGGCACCACCGTGTTGGCGGTGATGCCGCGCGTGGCAAGCTCCACGGCGAGCGCCTTGGTGGCGCCGATCAGCCCGGCTTTGGAGGCGCTGTAGTTGACCTGGCCGCGGTTGCCGGTGAGGCCCGAGACCGAGGCGATGGAAATAATCCGGCCGCCGTTACGCTGGCGGATCATCGGCATGATGAGCGGGTGCAGGACGTGATGGAAACTGTCGAGATTTGTGGTGAGGACAGTATCCCAATCATCGGCCTCCAGTGAAGGAAAAGCGAAATCACGCGCGATGCCGGCGTTGAGCACCACACCCCAGAAGGGGCCGGATTGGGCGATGTCGGCGGTCAGCGCCGCGCGAGCCGCCTCGCGATCGGCGATGTCGAAGCAGAGGATGCCGGCGGTGCCGCCTTGCGCGCGGATGGTGGCGATTGTGGTTTCCGCCCCGGTACGATTGGTGCCGTAATGAACGGTTACGGGAAATCCGTCGCGGGCGATACGAATGGCCAGGGCCTGGCCGATGCCGCTGCTCGAACCGGTAACGAGGATTCGCCGGGTGCTGTTGTTGGTGTGGTTCATGCTGGTGCGGTCAGGCGGATTGCGGGCGATAGACGTTGAGCGTTGCCTCGGCGCATAGCCTATCATCCACGTGAATCGTGCAATCAAAGGCGGCCATGCCTTCAGCGGTAAAGACGTTTTTTACGCGTATGATCAAGCAATCGCCATCCTTAAAGTAGTCTTGTACGGCGTGGTACCGGCGTGAGCCAAGTAAAAAGCCGACTTCGGGGAGCAGATTGTTGTCGAGTCGTTGCGAACCGTCGCCGGCGGCGATTGTTTGGGCCATGTATTCAAGGCCTGCGTAAGCGGGAACGCCGGACCCCGGAACATAAAAGGCTGCGGCGGGGGTGATGGATACGCTGGCGGTGAAGGTGTCCGCCGAACGGCCGATGATCGCGGTGAGCAGCAGCATGGTGCCGCGGTGCGGCAGGTGGGCTTCGAGGCTGCGCGGCGGGTTGGGCTGGGTCATGGCGTGCGAGCCAGGATGAGGGCGGCGTTGCTACCACCGAACCCGGCGGAAAAACTGGCCATGTAGGGGCTGGAAGCGGCGTGCCCTGGGTGGTCTATGAGCCGTAGCGGGGCGATGCCGGGGTCGGGCTGGTGGTCCCAGAGGTGGGGCGGGATTTCGCGGCGTTGCAGGGCCATGAGGGTGAAAGCGGCCTCCACCGCGCCGGTGGCGCCGAGCATGTGGCCGGTATGGCCTTTGGTGGAGCTCATGGGTGTTCCGGCGCCGAAAATCTGGTGCATGGCGGTGGCTTCGGCGGCGTCGTTGAGGCGGGTGCCGGTGCCATGCAGGTTGAGGTAGCCGATTGCTTCGGCGTCCAGCCCGGCGCTGGCCAGGGCGGCGCGCATGGCGGTGACCGCACCTTTGCCTTCGGGGTCGGGCGCGCTGGCGTGGTGGGCGTCGCCGGATTCTCCCCAGCCGGCGAGGCGCAAGGGGGAGGGCGTGCGGGTGAGCAGGAACAGCGCGCTGCCTTCGCCGAGGCCAATGCCATCACGGTTGCGGCTGAACGGGTTGCTGCCGGTGGGAGAGAGTGAGTTGAGTGCTGCGAACCCGTTGAGCGTGAGGTCGCACAAGGTGTCGGCGCCGCCGGTGAGGACGGCGTCGCAGATGCCGGTGGCGAGCAGGCGGGCGGCGGAGATAATGGCTTTGGTGGACGAGGTGCAGGCCGTGGACACGACCCAGGCCGGGCCTTGCGCGCCGATGGCGGCGGCGGCGAAGGCGGCCGGGTCGCCCAGTTCCCAGCGCCCCAGCGTGAAGGAGGCAGGCCAGTCCCCATGCGCTAGGCGATGCCGTAGCGCTGATTCCGTGGAGGCGATGCCCGACGTGCTGGAGCCGAGGACAACGCCGAGGCGGTGCGCGCCGAATTGGGCTTTGGCCTGCTCGATGGCCGGGTTGAGTGCTTGCAGGCAGTGCAGGATCAGGCGGTTATTGGCGCTGTCCCAAGCGGCAAGGGAATCCGGGAGGGCGGGCAACGGGAAGCCCAGGCGGCCGGCGGGGACGATACGGCCGCCGTCCAGGCTGGCGGTTGCGGTGAGGCCGGGCGGGTTGGGGCTGAAAAGCCGGGCCTCCACGCGCGCGCGGTCCTCGCCGAGCGCGCAGGCGAGGCTCCAATCAGCGATGAAAATGCCGGGCTGGATTGTCACAGCGGTTGGCCCGAAATGTCGAGATGATAACCGTAGGAGAGGTTGGTCAGGCTGGCTGCCCCCTGCCAGGTGCCGGGGTGTTGCCGGAACAGCGTGATCACGGTGACGCCGCCGGTGCTGATAACGCGTGTACCGCCGGTGCTCTCGGTGCAGGTGCCGCCGCGCAGGCTGGCGGCCAGAATTGGCGCGGGCGCGTAAATGGTCATAAGGTCAGCCAGGAGATGCGGCGACAGCCCTTTGTCCGCGACGTTGGAAGCCAGGGTCGTCTCGATGTCACCGGGGCGCCAGATGATGCTCGCCAGACGCGGCCCGGAGGGGAGGGTGATGATGATGGTGAGTTGGCTGGCATCGCTCTCGATGATGGCCTGCAGGGTTTGGTCGCGGGTTTTCGAGCGGGCACGGACCAGCTGCACCACTTGCAGGCCGGGGCCGAAAGGCTGCGCCGCGGGTAGGACGAGCTGCACGCCGTTGGCGATGGGAATGGCGGCGCCGGGGGTGATGGTGCCGGGCGTAGCATGGGGGGCGGCGGCGCAGCTGGTAAGCAGGGATACGGCAAACGCGCAGGCCGGAACGCTTAGCCGCATACCGTATCCACCATGCGCAGATAGGTGCCTGGCTGACTTGCGAAAGGATTGCTCTCATCCCAGGCGTAGCCGGCCAGGATCGAGGTGATCATGGTTTTGACCTTGCCTGTCTCGGCCGGCTGGTTAAAAATTATGCGCGGCAGCATGCCCCCGTACCAGGCGTCGACATAGGAGCGGAACGCATCGATGCCGACCAGCAGAGGCTGGCAGAATTGCGTTTGCCAATCCACATCGGCGCCGCGCAACTGGCGGTCGAGGATGCCGGCGGCGAGGTTGGCGGATTTGAGGGCGATGGTGAGGCCGGAGGAAAAGACGGGGTCCAGAAATTCGCCGGCATTGCCGAGCAAGGCGTAGCCCGGGCCGGCGAGGCTGCTGACCTTGCAGGCATAGCCTTTGATCTCACCGATATCGCGCAGCTGCGGGGCATCCTTCACCAGCTCGCCCATAAGGCCCGAGGCGGCGATGAGTGCGGCAAAACGGGAGCTGCGATCCGGGCCATAGGGCTCCATCTGCTGTGGTTCACCGACCACGCCGATGGAGCTGATGCCGTCGGCCAGCGGGATCAGCCAGTACCAGATCTGCGGATGATCCGGGTTGATGCTGATAAGGATTTTATTGCGGTCGAAAGCATCCGGGGCGATGGAGTCTTTGATATGCGTGAACATGGCCATGCGCGGCGGCGTGGGCACCGGCGTTTCAAGCTCAAGCAGCCGGGCGAGGGTGCGGCCGAAGCCGCTGGCATCGAGCACGAAGCGGGCCGTGATTTCGCGCTCGGCACCGGCTTCGTCGCGGATTGTCAGGCGCGGGGCGTGTGCGTCGGGTACCATGCGGGTGACGGTATGGCCGAAATGGATCACCGCTCCCTTGCGCATGGCCCCCTCGGCTAGAATCTGGTCGAAACAATCGCGGCGGACCTGGTAGGTGGTGCCCCAGCCGGGCGCGGATTTTTCGCGAAAGTCGAAGGCTTCCTCCTGCTCGCCGCAGCGGAATACGGCGCCGTTTTTGTGCTGGAAGCCGGCTTCCACCACATCGCGCAGGAGCCCGGCCTGTTCGAGCCACTCCATGGCCTGCGGGAGCAGGCTCTCGCCGATTGAGAAACGCGGGAAATGGTCTCGTTCGAACAGCTCGACCTTCCAGCCTTGCTGGACGAGCAGGCTGGCGGCGACCGTGCCGGCGGGGCCGGCACCGATAATGGCGACATCAATCATTTTTAGAGTGTACCAGTGAGGAGAGGATAAGCGATAGGGCTATGCCAAGGGCAACGGTGACGCCAAAGCTCCTGACCGGGAAAACGGAACTTAACGCCAGCAGGCCAATGGAAATGCAGGTCATGCTGGCGGCGAGCAATATCCCGACCCGGGTCCAATCGCCGCGTTTGCCGGGGTGTTCCCATTGGAAGATCGCGTAGTCGACCCCCGCGCCGGCAACCACGAAAGCGCCCATGACCGAGAAGAAGGAGAAAGGCAGGCCGAGCAGCGGCGGTAGCGCCAGCGCGGTGACCAGACCGAGCGTGGTGGGGAGCATGATGATGAGGGCGCGGGCGCGGCGGTAGACGGCCAGCAGGATGACCGAGGTGGAAAGCACCGCGCCGATCAGGCCGTAGGTGGCGAGGACCCGGTAATGGGCGATGAGCGCGGAGTAGCGCGCGGCGGGGTCCACCACCTGCCAGTTTGGGCCGCCGGTTGGGATTTGCGCGGCAATCGAGTCCGGCAGGGGGATGATGGACCAATATGTGGCGCCGGTTTGCCCGCGCAGCCAGGTGAGCGGGGCGGGCAGGGCGCTGCCGGGTGTTACGGATGCGTAGGCATTGCTGGCGGACAGGTTGAGCTGGGCGAGCAGGGGGGCGAGTTGCGGGGTGAGCAAAGCGGTGTGGATGAGTGCTGCGTCGCGCGCGGTGGTGGCGGTGGCGGGGGCAAAGGCGCTGGCCGCCAGCAGGTTGGTGGCGGCGGGGCCGAGGTTTTGGCGCAGGGCTTGCTCGTTGCGGGCCTCGTCGTCGGCGCTGGAACCACGCACCAGAATGAACCGGCTGGTGGGGGCAAAGCCGGTGAGCTGGCTGATGTGATCCGCCTCGGCCGTGATGCTGGGCGAGGGGGCCTGGAACAGGCGGACATCGTCGCGCGCGTGGCCCAGGCACAAGGCGGTGGCCAGCACGAGGATTGCCGCCCCGGCGAGGACCGGGGGCGACATGAGCCGCGATTTCGGGGCGCTGGCGAGCAGGGCGATGGCGGCGCGTTCGACCGCGCAAGCGGCAGGGCCGGCGGGGGCGGGTTTGCCCTCCAGGAACGGCAGCAGCCACATGGCGCCGAGCCACGCGGCGAGCAGGCCGCTGCCGCCCAGCACGGCGATTTGGCGAAACGCCGGAACTGGGAACAACAGCAGCACGGCGAAAGCGCCAACCGAGGTGGACATACCCAGCGTGAGCGGGCGGAAAATATGTTTCCGGCGCGCGGCGGCGGGGGTGTTTGGGGCGCCAATGCCGGTGACGAGAAAATAGGTGGTGTAGTCAACCACCATGCCGATCAGCGCGGCGCCGAACAGCAGCGCCATGATGTGGATTGTGCCAAAGCAGAGCAGCGTGACGGCGGTTCCGGCGGCGAGGCCGCAGATGACCATGGTGATGGCGATAAGGGCCGGACGCAGTGAGCGGAACATCACGAAGTAGATAAGCAGCAAGGCGATTGTGGTGATTGTGCCGATGTAGGAAATATTCTGCCGCGCCTGGTCCGCGCCGTAGGCCGCATTGAAGACCGCGCCGGCGCGGCTCAGGCGGAGACCTGGGGACGCGAACGCGGTCTGCCACGCGATGACGGCTTTGCCGATGCGGTTTTGGGTGTTGAGCTCAAAAGGCGAGGCGGTGAGGTGCCCCGTGACCAGGGTGACATCGCCGGAGGGCGTTGCGGGCAATGCCGGTAGAACCAGGCATTGCAGAAGCCGGTTGGTCAGTAACAGCGGATCGGTGGCGAGCAGCTGGGAGTTGGGCGCCGCCAAGCCACCGTACCATTGGCGCAGCGCATCTGCCTCCAGCGCATGGCCATTGCCTGCTGCCAGCGCAACGCGGTCTGCCGGGCAGAGCAGCGCCGCGCGGCGGGCGAACAGGAAACGCCACATCTCCTGGCCGTCATCTGCCGAGGCGCGGAACAGGCCGGTGGTGGCGAGGTTGGCGGTGAGCGCGTCCGCCGCGGTTTGGCGCGCTTGCGGGGTGCCGCCCTCAATGGCGAAAACCAGCTGGGTGGAGGCGGCGTTGCCGGCGCGGCGCATGGCATCGTTGACCACTGGATCGCGCGCGTCGGCGGGGAGGAGCGAGAGGATGTTGGTGTCGACCGGGTTGCCGGTGATGAAGCGCTGCCCAACGTAGAGGCAGCAGGCCAGATAGAAGAGCGCGATGAGGATAGCGGCGAGGCGCGGCGTGGTCATGGCGGCGCGGGCGTGAATGCGATGAGTTCGGTATCGCCGTTGGGCTGGGTGAGTTGGAATGAGGTCACGCCGGTGCAGCCCTCGACCGTAATGTTGCCGAGGAAGCCCGCGAGTTTGGCATCCAGGGGATGTAGCGTGACGCGCCAGTTCTGGTTGGCGTTCGTCTGGGTGATGATGATCTGGAACATGGTTCTGAGGTCGTTCCAGCGGCCTTGCATGAGGCTGGCGACAATGCCGGTGATTTGCGCATCCATGCCGTTGTTGCCGGTGGCAACCTGTTGCGCCGGGCCGTCGTCAATTGATTGCGTCATGCCGGTGGCGGTGATGAAGGTGTCGATATTAAATGGCGTGGTGGTGTGCCACTCGACCTGGCCAGGCGTGACGACCAGTTGGCCGGTGGAGCGTAGCGGCGTGGGCAGGCCGGTGAGGCTGCGTGTTTCGGTGAAATTCTGCCGGATGGCGCTGCCCGTAAGGCTGGTGGGCGGCGGGCAGGCCGTCGCTGCCAGCGGGAGCGATGCCACAGCCGCGAACAGGAGGTGCCGGGGCTTCACGGCAGGTAGGGGCCGAGTTTTTCGCGCAGGGCGGCGGGCGTTTCCCACTGCAACTGGCCGGTCGCGGAGTCGATGGCGACCTGTACGGTGTGGCCGCTGGTGAGTTTGCGGCCGGTGGTGGCGTCGCGGATGACGTAGAGGGTTTTCAGCCGGTGTTCCCATTCCACGATACTGGCGGTGACGTCGGCCGCCTGGGCGAGGGCCAGCGGATGAAAGTAGCGGACGTGCATGTCGATGATCGGCCAGGAAAAACCTGAGGCGCGCATTTCCTTGTAGCCATAGCCGATAAGGTCCATCACCGCGCAGCGGGCGAGCTCGAAATAGCGGGCGTAGTTGCCATGCCAGACGATGTCCATCGGATCGAGATCATAGAATTGCGGCGTAATGCGCGCGCTGGCGGAGACGATGCCTTTCATGGTGTTTCCCGCCAATGCAGTTGCGGCGTTCCGGCCTCGATGGCGGTGCGCAAATGGTGGAGAATTTCGTCGAGCGGCCGGTCTTCGTTGAGGAACGGCAGGGTCTCATGATGTGTAATGAACGCGGCGAGGCCGGGCGTGAGGTCGGCCGGCTTGAGTTCGCCCGCGCGCAGGCGAAGGCGCCACGCCTGCACGCAGGCCAGAGTGAGGCCGGCGGCGACTTGTTCTGTGAGGGTGAGCACACGCAGGGCGTCGCGTGCGGCGATTGTGCCCATGGAGACTTTGTCCTGGTTGTGGCACTCGGTCGAACGGGAAAAAACGCTGGCGGGCATTGTGAGTTTCAGCGCTTCCGCGGTCCAGGCGGAAAGCGCGATCTGCACCGCCTTGAGCCCGTGGTTGATGGCACTGCGCGGACCGGTGGCGCCGGACAGGTTGGCGGGCAGGCCGTTGTTGAATTTGGTATCGACCAGCAGCGCCATCTGGCGGTCCATCAGATCCGCGATGTTGGCGATGAGGATTTTCATGCCGTCCATCGCGAAGGCGATGTGTCCGCCGTAGAAATTGCCGCCGTGCAGGATGTCGCCGGTTTGCGGGTCGATTAGCGGGTTGTCGTTCGCGCTGTTGATTTCGGTTTCGATCTGGGTTCGCCACAACGGCAGAACATCTTCCAGCACGCCGATGACGTGCGGGGCGCAGCGCAGGGAGTAGCGATCTTGCAGGCGCGAGGGGGCGTGCGAGACCTGGAAGGCTTGGAGGTCGGTGGCGATGCGGGTGGCGCAAGCGGCCTGGCCGGGGTGCGGTTTGGCCTGGAACAGGCGTGCGTCGAAATGCGCGGGGTTTCCCAGCAGGCCGAGGCAGGCGAGGGAGGTCAGGCGCGATGAGACCTGGGTAAGGTAGCGGGCACGGGTGAAGGCGAGGACGGCAAGGCCGGTCATCACCGCGGTGCCGTTCATCACCGCGAGCGCTTCCTTTGGCCGCAGGGCAATCGGCTGCACGCCCAGCGTCGCGAAAGCCTCCGACGCCATAACGGTTTTCTCGCGGAACAGTACTTTGCGTTCGCCCGCCAGCGCGCCGGCGATGTAGCTGAGCGGGGTGAGGTCGCCGCTGGCGCCGACGGAGCCTTCGGAGGGGATCAGTGGCAGGATGTCTTCGCGCAGCATCAGAGCCAGGCGTTCGAGCAGGTCCATGCTGACGCCGGACCAGCCTTGGCAGAGTGAGGCGAGGCGGACCGCGATGACGGCCCTGGTTTGTTCCGGGGTTAGAAACTCGCCCATGCCGCAGCCGTGAAAGCGCGTGAGGTGCAGGGGTAGTTCCGCGACGAGATCAAGCGGCACGGCGGTGACGCAGGAATCGCCGTAGCCGGTGGTTACGCCGTAGATGAAGCCGTCGCGCTGCAAAGTTTCAGCGATGGTGTCAGCGGAATGCTCGATGCGGGTGCGGAAATCCGGGGCTTGGCTGAGCATGGTCCGGACGCGGCGCTGCGCGATGGCGGCGATGTCGTCGATGCTGAGTGGTGTGCCAGTGAAGGTGATTGTGGGGATCAATTCAGGTCTTTCCTGTGGGGCGCCGTGGCCCAGAAATCGTAAAAATTATACCATTGCAGCGGGTCGGTCCGCAGCCGGGTTTCGAGCAGGCGGGCGAAGCGGGCGGCAAGTTCGCGCACGGCCTCCGGGCGTTGCCGGCGTGGCAGCTCGATCCGGTCCGCGAATTTTTCGAAGAAAATGCGGTGGCCGTTTTTGATGCGAAGACAAAACAAGGTGTAGACGGGGCAATGCAGCAGGCTGGCCAGAATATAGGGGCCTTGGGGAAAAATGGCGCTATGGCCAAGGAAGTTGGCCTCCACGGTGCGGCCGTGGCTGGCGACGGGAATGCGGTCAGCGGAGATGACCACCCAGTCACCGTTGGCGATACAGTCCTGCAGGGTCGAGGCGGTGTCGATGCCAAGCTCGGTGACCTCGATGACGCGGATGCGCGCGGCGGCTGAGGCGATGCCGAGAATGCGGCTGAAGCGCGCGGCGTGGGCGCTGTGCATGAGCACCACGATGTTGCGGTGCCCGTGCAGGCTTGCCAGGGCGCGGATGAGTTCAGGGTTGCCTAAATGCGCGGTGAAGAGGACCGCGCCGGCGGGGTCGGCAAGTGCCGCGCGCAACACGGGGTCGGCCTCGCCAGTTATTGAACTGTTTGGAATATCACCGGCCCATGCTGCGAATTTATCAAGGCCGGAGACTGCGAAACTGTAGAAATGCTGGTAGCTTGTGCGCAACGTGGGCGGGCGGGCAAGCAGGCCGGCGGCGTATGCGCGGCGCAGGTAGTTTTGTGAGGCCGCGCGCGCCTTGCCGCCGGTGAGGAAGAAGAATGCGACGATGACATGCAGGAACGCCAGACAAAACCGCCGCCCGCAAAGACGGTACAGCAGGACGACGCTGCGCAGTCCGAGGTAGCTGCCGCGCTCGCGGATGCCGGCCCAATGCGTGGCCGGTGGAGTGAGGGCGCTCATCGGGCGCGCAGCCGTTGCGGCAAATGCCGCAGCATGCCGAAGAACAGCCGGGCGTGCATCAGGGAGATATCGGCATTGTCGCGCCAGAGCCGGAAGTTGGAGTGGTTGCCAGCGGGATAGGTGACCGCGACGGGGGTGGTGATGACCGGCGTACCGGCCCATTTCAGCCGGACCAGAATTTCCGTGTCAAAGCCCATGGCTTTGGCAAAACGCCCTTGTTGCAAAATCGCGCAGGTTGCGGCGAGCGGGTAAAGGCGGAAGCCGCACATGCTGTCGATGATTTTGGGTGAGAGCGTATTGATCGCCACCCAGATATGCGTGACCCAGCGGCCGATTTTGCGGGCGCGCGGGACGGAGGAATCGTAAGCCGGGACGCCGCAGATGAGCGCGTTGGGGTGTGCGCTGCCAAGCATGAGCAGCGTGGTGATTTGCGCCAGATCATGCTGGCCGTCCGCGTCAACCTGCAAGGCGTGGCTATAGCCTTGTGCCACGGCATGGGTGAGGCCGGTGGCGATGGCGGCCCCCTTGCCATGGTTGCGCGCGTGGCGGCACAGGGAAACATCGGCGTGGCCCGAGCAGATTTCCGCGATCCGCGCGGCCTCCGCCGGGCCGGAGCCATCATCGACGACAATGACCGCAAGCCCCTCGGCCCGCAGGCGCCCGATAATGTGGCCGAGCACGCGGACATGGTTAAAGGTGGGGACGACGGCGCACGGCCGGAAATTGGCGGTGCTCATGCCTTGAACGTACCGGAAGCGGCGATGTCTTCGCCCTGAAAGTATTGAAAATCCATGTCGCCCGCCGGGCGTAACGTGAGGCGAAGCGAGATGCGCTGGTTGGGTGTGAGGACGCGGCGGAATTTAATGCGCGACATTTCGCGGCCGGTGTAATGTTTTTGCCAGGCCAGCCGTGCGCAAGCCGCCGCAATATGCAGCTGCGCGACACCCGGCAGCAGAGGCTGGCCGGGGAAATGCCCGTCGAACCAGCGCAGGTTCTCAGGTAGTTCAAGCTCGAACATGGCTTCGCCGGGGGTGATGCTCTGGCCGAGGATGACGGGCAGGTCGCGGGTTTTGGGGGCAAAGAGCGCCAGCAGGTCCGGCTGGGTGCGCTTGCCCTCGGCGTTTACTGGGAGTGCGCTGACGAAGCGCCAGCGTTTGGGGCGCTCGGCGGCTTCCAGCCGGGGGGCCAGAGCGGCGCGCAGATAATTGCCGGTGCGGAAGGCGGTTTGTGCTGCCAGGGCGCGTTGGCCGTGTTCGCTGAGCACCACCGCGGCGGCGAGCGTTCCATCAAGCGAGAGTGCGGCGGCGTCGTGGATTTCAGGCAGGCCGCGTAGTGCGTCTTCAACCCGTTGCAGGGAAATCCGCTTGCCTTCGATTTTCACGATGCGGTCGTCGCGCGCGCCGAGATGGAAGCGCCCGTCCGGGAGTTGCGTGGCGAGGTCGCCGGTGGCGATAAATTCCGGGCTTCCGGTGAACGGGGAACGCAGTTCCAGCCGCTCGCCGGTGCGGAGTTCCACGCCCGGCAGCGGGGTCCACGCGGAAGTTGTTGCAGTTTGGTAACGCCAGGCGATGCCGCCGGTCTCGGTGCTGCCAAGAATTTCCAGCGGGCGGCGGTTGAAGATGCGGGCGCAGGCGTCGGCTGCCTGCAAGGGGAGCGGGGCGCCGGACGAGGTGATCTGCGCCGGGCTGGGGGCGGTGGATAATGCGGGGGGCAGGCGGGTGAGGTGCGCCGGGCTGGAGACGAGCAGACTGTCCGGGGTCAGCAGCGGCAGGATGGTTTCCCAATGGTCGAGCCGGGGGGCATGGATTGTGCCGTCGGTGGCCAGCGGGAAGAGGATGCGGAACAGCATGCCGTAGATGTGCTGGTGCGAGACGGTGCCGAGCACGGTGCTGCCGTGCAGGTGGCCGAGTTGGCGATGCATGGCGATTTCGGCGGTAAGCTGGGGCACGGTTTTGCGGCAGGGTTTGGGCTGGCCAGAGGAGCCGGAGGTGAAAAAATTGAGGCATGCCGTTGCTGGCAGCCTGGCGGCCAGCGGGTTGGCGGCGGGTGGCAAGCCGGGGAGATGCAGGCAGGCTGTGCCAAGCCCGGCAATGTCGGTCAGCACCGTGGCATTGTAGGGCAGGATTTCCTGGATATAGCCGGGGGCGGCGTGGCCGGGCAGCAGCGTTTCACGCCCGGCGGCGAGCGCGCCGAGCAGGCCGGCCAGGAAATATCCGGCATCCTCGCAATACAGCAGGACCGGACCGGCGGGCGCGGCGGCGAGCCATGTACTCACGGCCGCGCCATGGCATGAAAGTGCCGCTGCGGTGACAAAACCCGCCTCGCGCTGGATGAGCCGGTGCGCCGGCGCCAGGCTGGCCAGCCAAGTGGCGGGGTCTTCTGGTTGAGTCATGGCGCGGCGTGGCGGTAGCGTACGCGCTGGCGCACCAGCCACTCCCCGGCGAACAGCAGCCCGGCCAGGACGTAACAGATGGCGCCGTTATAAAGCGCCCATTGCGCCTGCGTGCCGGCCAGCGCGGTCCATAGCGCGATGCCGGCGTTGAGCATGAAAAACCCAAGCCAGACCTGTGTTACCGTGCGCGTGTAGGAAATGGCGCGCGGGTCCAGGCCGGGCTCCAGCACGCGGGCGAAGCGCTCGATCATGCTGGGCGGGTTCCACAGCGTGGCGGCGAAGGTCACGAACATCATCGCGTTCATGAAAACCGGATACAGCCGAGTAGCCTGGGTGGGGCTCCACAGGCTGGCGAGCAGCTCAAGTGCTGCCACCGCGAGCAGGCCCTGAGTGATGGAACGCGGGGTCACCCGCGCGCCGGGCAGCAATGCGCGCGCGGCGAGCAGGCCGATGAGCAGTAGAATGACAGGCCAGGGACCGAGAAACCGCGTGCCCAGCCCGGCACAGAGCGGGAACAGCATGGTTGTCAGGACCAGGCTCAGGGCGCGCGGGTCAATCCGTTGGCGCAAATAAACCATGGACCTTGTCAACCACATCGGCAACGGAACGCACGGACTGGAATTGCGCGGCGGAGATTTTTTTGCCGGTGAACTCCTGGAGCTTCAGGACCAGGTCGACCGCGTCGATGCTGTCGAGGTCGAGATCCTGGTAAAGCAGCGCTTCGGGGGTGATTTTATCAGCGGGAACCTCGAACATCTCGATCAGGGTGTCGCGTAGCTTCTGGTAGATTTCATCGCGCGTCATGCCGCGGCTCCGTTCTGGCGGGCAACGTAGGCGGCCAGGGTACGCACTGAGAAAAACGTATTGGCCAAGTCTTTATCCTGACTTTTTATTTTGACACCAAATTTTTTCTGCAGGGCGATACCGATTTCAAGGGCGTCGATCGAATCCAGGCCCAGCCCGCCGCCGGCCTCGGCGGAGTCGAACAGCGGCTCAGCGGGATTGATATCCGCTGGCGACACGTCTTCCATGTTCAGCGTCTCGATGATGAGACGGCTAATTTCCTGTTCGAGGTCCTGCATCGGCGCGTCACTCATTCCTTAGTCTTTCGTTGATCTGATCATTGAGGTAGCAGGTCAACCTGCGGGAGGCGATTGCCGGGCTGGCATCATTGGCAAAAAATGGCTTCGCGTCGATTTTTTCGTGGCCGGTTACCGTCATGCGGGGCCGTTGCGGGGGAACATCGTACCATTTTTGTCCCTTGCGCAGGAAACTGGGACGGCAATTGATTGTAACGAGGCGAATCGGCGCCCCCAGGCGAATCGCGATATTGGCGACACCTCGTTGAAACTTTGGCGCCGTGCCGAGTACCGTGCGCGTGCCTTCAGGGAATATGATGAGATTATCGCCTCTGGCCAGCGATGCCGCACAGGCGGCCATGATCTGGCCGGGGTCGCTGTCGTTGCGGATGTAACTGGTGGCGATGACCACCGAGCGCATGAACGGATTACGCCAGACACCGGCCTTGACGATGCATTGGGCGCGTTCGGTCAGTGAGATCAGCAGCACGATATCCAGCAGGCTGGGGTGATTGGCGACCACGATGCAGCCTCGGTCGGTTTTAAGGCAGTCCGTATCCCGGGCCTTAAAGCTGATAATGCCCAGTGCAACCAGGAGCTGGCGGTGCAGCCGGAATGAGTGGTGCACGAGCCTGCGGGCTAAATCCGTGCGCTTTTCCTCATCGCGCACGAACACACGCAGCAGCGGAAACGCGGTGACCGCAAGGAGCAATCCACCCAGGCCAAAAATAGTAAAAGTGACGGCGGTGCAGAACAGGCGCCAAGCATGGTCCACCCTCTGCGTCATGCAGGCAGTTCCAATGTCCAGTTCAGGCCGTTTGAATGCCAGGGCGGGGGCGGGGCAGCGCCCTCCAGCGTCGCCACAAGGCGCCTGGCCAGGAGGTCTGAGCGGATATTTTGCGCGGGCGGCATGCCTTGGGCGGGGCGGAAAAGCATTGCCGGATGTGCCGGCGGCGCGGCACAGAGCTTGAGCGCGAGGGCGGTGCCTGCCAGCCCGGCTTCCACAAAGGGGCGCAGTTCCGCATCCGGCGGCTGTTCCGTGTAGATCAGCACGACCTTCATGCCGGGATTGGTGCGCAGGCGCAGCCAGGCTTCGAGCAAGCCCGCGCAAAGGCTGTCAGGTCCGGCCGCGATGGCGGTGTGGCCGGCGCGGCTGCCGCGCAGAATGTCCAATACGCCAGCGGGCGCGTTGTGGACCGACATTGAAAACCCCGCCGGCGAGGGCGGGATTGCCGCCATAATGTCATTGAGAAGGGTGTGGGCAAGGGTGAGATCGCCGTAACGGGAGGATAACACGACATCCGTGTCGTCGTTCCCCAGCACGCCAAGTCCGCAGCAAATCACCGTGCGGGCAAATCCCCCCAGGCGGCGGCGGGTGGCCGCGGGGATGCTGCTTTCCGCTGCGCAGGCACCCAGCCGCCGGGCGTCCCGCCAAGTTTCGCCTGCCGCCGAGTCCGGCGCGAGAATGGCTGCCCATGCCTCGCAATACAGCGGTGGGAACATGGCGGAATTAATGGTGGACAGTTTGTATGCCGGTAGGCTCGGCCAAGCTCATCCGCAACGGGCCTTCTTTTATTCTGCCGACTAATAAAATATTTGAAATCAACAGGTTAATCCTAGTTTTCGCTTACATATCGCGGTTATACAGCTATTCCCCTTACATCAAAACCCTTCCGTAACCACAGTCCACTTCTGACAAAATTTGCGGCCGCCTCAGCTCCCGCTTTGCACGGCGATAGCGTTTCGCCTCTCGATGCAGTGATTTTACAGTGTGGCGCCGCGAGCCGCCGGAATAAGGTGCGGTAACGGAAAATCTGGCTCCGGAACTGGCGCGGCAGGCACATCGACGACCGCCTCCATGGCTGCCCGCAAGGTTACGCAGTGTAGCCCGGCCCCTCGCACGCTGGCCAGCAGGAGAGGCAGTATTTCAAGGATCACCGGCACACCATTACGAGTCAGCGCGGCATTGCCGTCATGGAGCACGAGAATATCACCGGCTCGCAGATTATGCAGTAAAAGCTTCAAAACCTTTTCCGGGTCGCGATTAATGGTGTCGTAGCCGCGCCGTGTCCAGCTTACGAGGCGGAGGTTGAGACGTATCAGCACGGTATCCAGGAACAGGTTTCGCAGCCCGGCCGGGGCACGGAAAAAATGTGGTTTATGTCCCGTGATATTTGTTAAAGTGCTCTGCGCCCAAGCAATTTCTCTGTGTAGGGACCGGGGGCCGGAGAGCGAGAAATTGTAGCGGTGATGTTGAGTGTGATTTTCTATGGAATGGCCGCGCCGCATTATCTCGCGGCATAAATCGGGATGTCCCTGTGCCGCCGTGCCAACGCAAAAAAAACTGGCCTTGGCGGCAAAATGGTCGAGCAGATCGAGCACCTGTGGTGTCACGAGCGGATCTGGCCCATCATCAATGGTCAGAGCAATCTCCCCGCGCGCGGCTGCGGCATCCGGCAGACGGGACAGATTGGCGCCAAGTGTCCTACTGCGGGGCAACAGGCCGCATCCGACGAGCAATAGATGGTCGGCGATTACAACGCCAAGCGCCCAAGGCCAAAGCCAAACCTGCCAAAATACGGCCGCGCAGGCCCCGATATGCAGAACGGCACTGAAGGTAATGAGGGGGTTAGTGCGTATTTGAACTTTCTGAATCAAGGGTGCCTTTGATCGCATTAAAACGTTGGGCTGGACGAGACAGAGCCAACCTCTAATAGCGGTAGGTTCTTTGTCAAACCAACTCGTGTGGCGCCTTAATTCTGCAGGTGTACGGTCAGCGTCCCGTTGTCTTTGGCCCCAATCAATGAGTTTCTTGCCGGGGTTTTGGAACAACCACGCGCAGCAAACTGCTCGTCTTTGCCCATTCATCGGGCGTGTTGACGTTCCAAAATGGGTCCGGCTCGGCCGGCTCGAATAGAGCCGCTTTGAACGACATAAGGTCGAGCCAGGCGCGGACCCGCCGTACGCCGCCCTCGAGATCACGCCGCAGGACCGCCGCCAGATTGCTGGGCCACAGACCAACCGTTGGGTGCAGGTCGCTGCCATGGGCGGCGATGGCGATGTGCCCGCCGGCACCTGCCATGACCAGCCGGGCCACAAGGTCGTGGGGCAGGAACGGGGTGTCGGCGGGAACCGTGAGGACAGACGGCGCGCCGATCTCCTGTGCCCAGAGCATGGCCGTATGGATGCCCGCCAGCGGCCCCAGGCGCCCCGGCAGGGCGTCGGCCCGCACTTCCAGGCCGGTGGCGGCAAAGAGTTGCGGGTCGCTGTTACTGTTAAGGAGGATGGCGCTGGTTTGCGGCCGCAGCGCGGCCACGACATGGGCGAGGATTGTGGTGTCACCGAGTGGTAGCAGGCATTTGTCGCCGCCGCCCATGCGCTGGGAGCGGCCGCCGGCAAGGATGACGGCGGGGACATGGCCGCTCATACTAGGAACGCACCGCCGCCAATGACAGGATAAACGCCGCCACCACGTCCGGGTGGTTGAGGGGCAGCAGCTTGGGTGCCCCGGCCGCGATGGCGGCATCGCTCGCGACCGCGACAATGCTGGGATCTTCAGGGAAAAAAGCCGGTTTGCCGAGGCTCGGACGATAGACCTCGATCTTCGGGATCTGTTCCAGCCGGAAGCCTTCGGCCAGTAGAATGTCCACCTGGGTCATCCGCCGCGCGAGCGCGTGGAGGGAGGTGCCACCGTCATCATCGCCGCGCTGTTCATGCAGCAAAGCCCAGCGGTCGTCGGTGACCAGCATCACCTCCTCGGCGCCAGCCTCGCGATGGCGGAAGCTGTCCTTGCCTGGCTGGTCGAGGTCGAAGCCATGATGCGCGTGTTTGATGGTTGAGACGCGCAAGCCCTGTTGGCGAAGCAGCGGCAGAAGCCGCGTGATGAGTGTGGTTTTGCCGCTCCCGCTGTTCCCGACGAGGCCGACAAGCTTCATTTGGCGTTCCAGCCCGGTACGAGGAGGCGATACATTGTGATATCCGTGACGTGTGGCGAATCGTGGTAAAATGACGTTGCCCCGCTTGGTTAGCAATAGGCCGGGCAATTTCAGCGGTGGCGATAAACATGCGGGCGCGTTTTTTATAAAGGGAAGAGGCGGTCATCTTAAATAAGCTCGAATATCTGCTTGCTCTGGCTCGGGAGAAGAATTTTGGCCGGGCGGCGGAGGCGTGCGGTGTGACGCAGCCGAGTTTCTCGGCGGCAATCCGTGCCCTGGAAGAGAAAATGGGCTTGCCGCTGGTCATACGCAGTTCGCGATTCCCGGGCTTCACGCCGGAGGGTGAGCGGGTTCTGGAGTGGGCACGGCGCATCAGCGGCGACGTTCATGCCATGCGCGACGACGTAAACAGCCTGCGGCGCGGCTTGACCGGACTGCTGCGGATTGCCGCGATTCCCACCGCATTGGCGGCTGTTTCGGAACTCACCACACCGTACCGGGCGCACCACCCGCTGGTACGGTTTTCGGTGCTTTCATGCACCTCGGCGGAGGTATTGCAGCGGTTGCATAACCAGGAGATCGAAGCGGGAATCACGTACCTCGATAACGAGCCGATCGGCAAAGTGCGCGCCATTCCACTGTATGAGGAGCGGTATATGCTGCTGACCTCGGCGGACGCGCCCCTGGGCGACCGGGACCGTGTTACCTGGACGCAGATTGGCCAAATCCCGCTATGCCTGCTGACCCCTGACATGCAGAACCGGCGCATTATCAACCGCCTGCTCAACAATGCCGGACAGGTGGTGCAGCCGACACTGGAATCCAACTCCATCGTGGTGCTGGTCTCGCACGTGCAAACGGGGCGCTGGGCCTGTGTGATGCCGGAAAAGCTGGCGGAAATTTTTGGTCTAACCACCACGCTCCGGGCGATCCCGATTGTCGAGCCGGAGGTGGTGCTCAAGGTTGGCCTGGTAATCCTTGACCGGGATCCGCAATCCCCGCTGACCGAAGCGCTGATCACCGAGGCGAACCGGCTGCGGTTGCCTTTATAGGATATTCCTATCGTACGACGGAATTTTGATATTGTTATTTGGGGTAATCAGCGCCAGAAATGGCCTGGGAAAACCTTAGGAGGATTGCGTTTACCATGACGCACGTCTGGGATTCGGACAAAGCCGAAGATATTATCGCTGCACATGAGGGCCTTGAAGGCCCGATGCTGCCAATTTTGCATGGCATGCAGGAGGCTTTCGGCTACATCCCGGAAGCGGTCGTGCGGCTGATCGCGGCGCGGTTGAATCTCTCCCGGGCGGAGGTTTATGGCGTCGTTTCCTTCTATCACGACTTCCGCCGGGAACCGGCTGGACGGCACGTATTGAAACTTTGCCGGGCGGAAGCCTGCCAGTCGGTGGGCAGTGAAGCCAATGCGGCGACCTTGTTGCGCCGCCTGGGCTTGGGCTGGGGTGGAACGACACCTGATGGAAGATTGACCGTGGAGGCCGTGTATTGCCTGGGCCTGTGTGCCTGCGGGCCGAGCGCGTTGCTGGATGGTGAACCGCATGGCCGGCTGGACGCGGCGGCACTCGAAGCCCTTGCGGCGGAGGCTGTGTGATGCGGGTTTTTATCCCCTGTGATGCGGCGGCTTTGGCGGTTGGCGCCGATAAAGTCGCGTTGGCGATTGCGAAAGAGGCGCTGGCACGGGGCGTCGATCTTAAAATTATCCGAACCGGCTCGCGGGGCATGTTCTGGCTGGAACCTTTGGTGGAAGTTGAAACGCCGGAAGGCCGTGTTGGCTACGGGCCAGTTTCCATTGGCGACGTGCCGGGGCTTTTTGATGCCGGATTTCTGGAAGGCCGCACGCACAAATTATCTGTGGGATTGGTGGAGAAAATTCCGTTTTTTGCCAGGCAGAACCGGCTGACGTTTGCGCGTTGCGGCGTGATTGATCCGCTGGATTTGGACGCATTCCGCGCCCATGGCGGGTACGTTGGGTTAGCGCGCGCGCTCTCACTGGGTGCGGCGCAAACCGTTGCCGAGGTGAAAGCCTCGGGCCTGCGCGGGCGCGGCGGGGCGGGCTTTCCCACGGGTATCAAATGGGAAACGGTGCGCACCGCCGCGGCTGACCAAAAATATATCTTATGTAACGCCGATGAAGGTGATTCCGGGACCTTTGCCGACCGGATGCTGATGGAGGGCGATCCGTTTACCCTCATTGAAGGCATGACGATTGCCGCCGTCGCGGTTGGCGCTACGCGTGGGTATATCTATGTCCGCTCGGAATATCCGCACGCCATCCGCACGATGAACGCCGCCATCGGCATCGCACGCCGAGAAGGCCTGCTTGGCCCGTCGCTGATGGGGTCAACGCAGCATTTTGACCTGGAAGTGCGTGTAGGCGCCGGCGCTTATGTGTGCGGCGAGGAAACGGCGCTGCTGGAGAGCCTAGAGGGCAAGCGCGGTCAGGTCCGCGCCAAGCCGCCCATTCCGGCACTGGTGGGGCTGTTCGGTAAGCCGACGGTGGTGAATAATCTGATCTCTTTCGCGACAATCCCGTTCATCCTGGAAAAAGGTGCCGCGGCCTATGCGGATTACGGCATGGGCCGTTCACGCGGCACCATGCCGGTGCAACTTGCAGGCAATATCAAGCATGGCGGGCTGTTCGAGGTTGCGTTCGGCATCACGCTGGGTGAGCTGGTCAACGAGATCGGCGGCGGCAGCGCCAGTGGCCGGCCGGTACGCGCCGTGCAGGCGGGTGGGCCACTGGGGGCATATTTCCCGCCGCATTTGTTCGATACCCCCTATGACTACGAAGCCTTCGCCGCGCGCGACGGACTGATCGGCCATGGTGGGCTGGTGGTGTTCGATGACAGCGTGGACATGGCGAAAATGGCCCGCTTTGCGATGGCATTCTGCGCCCATGAATCCTGCGGCAAATGCACGCCATGCCGCATCGGTTCCATGCGCGGGGCAGAAGTGATCGACAAGATCATCGCCGAAAGCGAGGTGGAAAAAAACATTGCCCTGGTCAAAGACCTTTGCGAGACCATGAAGTTTGGCTCGCTCTGCGCTCTTGGCGGGTTCACCCCTTATCCGGTGCTGAGTGCACTGGAACATTTCCCTGAGGATTTCGCGCCTGCCGGTATGCCGGTGGCGGCCGAATAGGAGCTGAGCCATGGGCCTGATTTACGAAGGTGACTACGGCACAAAGCCGAGTGCCGCGACCCGGCTGGTGAGTGTGAACATCGACGGGCAGAGTATTGCGGTTCCCGAGGGTACTTCAGTAATGCGCGCGGCGATGGAACTGGGTACGCAAATACCCAAACTCTGCGCCACCGATATGCTGGATAGTTTCGGTTCCTGCCGGCTGTGCCTGGTGGAAATTGAAGGCCGGGCTGGTACGCCGGCGTCATGCACAACCCCTGTGGCAGAGGGCATGGTGGTGCACACGCAAAACGCCAAGCTGGCCAAACTGCGGCGTGGCGTGATGGAGCTTTATATCTCCGACCATCCGCTGGATTGCCTGACTTGTTCCGCCAACGGCGATTGCGAACTGCAGGACATGGCCGGTGCAGTGGGCCTGCGCGAGGTACGCTATGGCTACGATGGCGAAAACCACCTTGACGCGACGAAAGATAATTCAAACCCCTACTTCCAGTTTGATCCTGCAAAATGCATTGTTTGTTCGCGCTGTGTGCGGGCCTGCGAAGAAGTGCAGGGTACCTTTGCGCTAACGATTGAGGGTTCGGGCTTTGGCTCCAAAGTCTCGCCCGGCATGGGGGAAGACTTCTTCGATTCCGAATGTGTTTCCTGCGGTGCGTGCGTACAAGCCTGCCCCACCGCGACACTGATGGAAAAATCTGTGATCGAAATCGGCCAGCCCGAACACTCAGTCGTTACCACTTGCGCCTATTGCGGTGTTGGCTGCGCCTTCAAGGCAGAGATGCGCGGTGAGGACGTGGTGCGCATGGTGCCTTACAAGGATGGTAAGGCGAATCATGGCCACTCCTGCGTGAAGGGACGTTTTGCCTGGGGTTATGCCACGCATAAGGATCGCATCACCAAACCGATGATCCGTGCTAAAATTACCGACCCGTGGCGCGAAGTGAACTGGGAAGAGGCGATCGCCTACACGGCCTCCGAGTTCAAGCGGATTCAGGCGGAATATGGTACGGATGCGGTCGGGGGTATTACCTCGTCGCGTTGCACGAACGAAGAGACCTTCCTTGTGCAAAAACTTGTCCGTGCCGGATTTGGCAACAACAATGTGGATACTTGTGCACGCGTCTGTCACTCGCCCACCGGCTACGGGCTGAAGAGCACCTTTGGTACTTCCGCTGGTACGCAGGATTTTGATAGTGTTGATCAGGCCGACGTTATCCTCGTCATCGGCGCCAACCCGACTGATGGACACCCCGTGTTTGCGTCCCGGATGAAAAAACGCCTGCGGGAAGGTGCCAAGCTTATCGTGGTGGACCCGCGCCGGATCGACCTGGTTCGCACGCCGCATATCCAGGCGCAATTCCATCTGCCGCTGCGGCCGGGTACAAATGTTGCGGTGATCAACGCACTGGCGCATGTGATTGTTACCGAAGGATTGGTGGATGAGGCCTTTGTACGCGAGCGCTGCGACATGGCTGATTTTTCCGAGTGGGCCGCGTTTATCGCAGGTGAGTCCAACAGCCCGGAGGCCGTTGCTGCGCTTTCCGGCGTTCCCGCTGAACTGATCCGCAAGGCAGCACGGCTTTACGCAACCGGTGGCAATGGGGCAATTTATTACGGGTTGGGCGTTACCGAGCATAGCCAGGGTTCGACCACCGTTATCGCGATTGCCAACCTTGCCATGGCCACGGGTAATATCGGCCGGCCCGGCGTCGGCGTTAACCCGCTGCGCGGCCAGAACAATGTGCAGGGCAGTTGCGATATGGGCAGCTTTCCACATGAGTTTTCCGGCTACCGCCATGTGTCTGACAATGCCACGCGGCAGATGTTCGAGGGCGTTTGGAATGTGCCGTTGAGCGGCGAGCCAGGATTGCGGATTCCGAACATGCTGGATGCCGCGGTATCGGGCACATTCAAGGGATTGTATATTCAGGGTGAGGATATCGCGCAGTCAGACCCGGATACGAAGCACATTACGGCCGGGCTGGCGGCGATGGAATGCGTGGTCGTGCAGGATTTGTTCTTGAATGAGACGGCAAATTTCGCGCATGTGTTCCTGCCTGGCTCGACCTTTTTGGAAAAAGACGGCACGTTCACGAATGCCGAGCGGCGTATCCAGCGCGTGCGCAAAGTCATGGCGCCCAAAAACGGCTATGCCGATTGGGAAGTCACGCAACTTCTGGCCAACGCCATGGGTATGAGCATGCGCTACATGCATCCTTCTGAAATTATGGAGGAGATCGCGCAACTTACGCCCACGTTTGCGGGCGTGTCTTACGGAGCGCTGGACCGCATGGGTTCGATCCAGTGGCCTTGCAGCGAGCAGGCCCCGAACGGCACACCGATGATGCACGTTGATCATTTTGCGCGCGGAAAGGGTAAATTTATTATCACGGATTATGTGGCGACGGATGAGCGTACCGGGCCGCGCTTCCCGCTATTGCTCACCACCGGGCGCATTCTGTCGCAGTATAACGTCGGCGCGCAGACGCGGCGTACGGAGAATACAGCGTGGCATGAAGAGGATCTTCTGGAAATCCATCCACATGACGCGGAGAATCGCGGCATTAAAAACGGCGATTGGGTGAAGGTTGCGAGCCGGGCGGGAGAGACAACATTGCGGACAAAGGTTACTGACAGAATGGCGTTGGGCGTGGTTTATACCACGTTCCATCACCCCGAGACGCAGGCTAATGTCATCACCACCGATTACTCGGATTGGGCCACGAATTGCCCGGAGTACAAGGTAACCGCTGTACAGGTATCGCCTTCGAATGGCCCGACGGAATGGCAGGTGAAATATCAAAAGTTAAGTGACAAAGCCCGGCGCATCGAAGCTACGGGAGCGGCTGAATGAGGCCAGCACCGGCCGCTTCCGTCCGCGTTGATACTGGCGCCTGGCGTGGTGGCCAGCACAAAAGCATATCCAGGGCATTGCCTGAAGAAGTAGCCGTTGCTTTGACCTACGATCACGCGACATTCGCGGTGATGATGGCGAGCCCAACTGATCTGGAAGACTTCGCAATCGGATTTTCGCTATCCGAAGGCATCATTAATGGTGCTGACGATATAGTGGAGCTACGAACCGTTATAGTTGATGACGGCATTGAATGCCGGATGTTGCTGGCGCCTGAGAAGCGGGATTTACTGGAAGCGCGGCGCCGGCACATCGCCGGGCCGGTGGGTTGCGGATTATGTGGCCTGGATAGTTTGGCGGAAGTCAGCCGGGCTTTGCCAAAAATACAAGCCGCCACCACCATTCCCGCGGAGGCGATTGCAGATGCGGTGAGCCGCATGTCGCGCCTGCAAACGTTGAACAATGAGACGCGGGGTGTTCATGCCGCGGCGTTCTTTAATCCTGCGCGTAATGATCTCACCTTGAGAGAAGATATCGGGCGCCATAATGCTCTGGACAAACTCATTGGTGCCGTAACGCGGCGCGGTGATACGCCCGGCGCGGGTGTAATCATTCTTACCAGCCGGGTGTCCCTCGACCTCATTCAGAAGACTGCGGTGTTCGGTGCGGGAATACTGGTGGCGATTTCCGTGCCGACCGCCCGTGCCGTCCGTGAAGCAGAGCAAGCCGGCATCACGCTCATTGCCGTGGCGCGCGATGATGGGTTTGAGATATTTACACATCCCGGCCGCGTGATTATGGGAGCACAGAGCGATGTCGCCTGAGAAACTTGTTTATATGGCAAACCAGATTGGCAAGTTCTTCGCGCATAAAGACGAAGAGGCAGCAGTTGCCGGGATTGCGGAGCATCTGCAAAGCTTCTGGGAGAAGCGTATGCTCGCGGAGATTTATGCGTATCTCGACGCGGGTGGGGCGGGACTTGATGAACGGCCGAAGAGGGCGTTGGAGCGCCTTCGAGAAGCCGTGAAATGAATCAGGCACCAAGGTTTGGCCAGCCGAAAGAGCTCATTCTGTTGTTCTGCTAAGTATCGGAGCCAATTGAGTATGGAAGGGTGCTTTGGATATTTGTCCCACCCAGCCGCAATGGCCAATTTACGGCCGCCATTCAATCCACTATCCGGGGGCTGGTTGGAACGCGCCCCTGGACTAGAAAATAACTTTCTCTCTGCGTATACTTTATTCCTGTTACGCATATTTTATCTTGCGGCAGACAGAGCGCTCACTTAGGGTGTGGTGCGCTGCCCTTTGGTGGCGTTTGTGCAAACAGGTCGTGCAGGGGGTTGGATGACGGGTCCGTCGGGAATTATTGCGGCGGGATCTCATGGTCTTATTTCTACCCAGTCACGGGCGCTGGCAGATGAAACCGAACGCTATGTGTTGCGCGGCGGTGGTACACTGGTGTTGGCGCTGGCGGCGGGTGAGGCCCTGGAGTTGCGCCAGAAAGATGGCGGGCAAAGCGTTGAATTGATCGCTTTTTCTACAAATGGGCAAGATGCCCTGGGCGCGCTGGGGCTTGCGGCCGCGGTGGAACCGGATGGAATTCATCAGGCGTTGTCCAGGCAAAGTGAGGACGCGCAGCGCGTGCATGCTGGGCTGGCGCGGCGGGGGTTGGTGATGGGCGGTGCCCGTGCCGCGCAGATTTTTGGCGAGGATGCGCCAGCAGAAAGCCGGGAGCAGTTTACCGCCGCGCAGGCGGTAACGATTGTACTGGGCGCGCCGGCCCGTGAAATGCTGGTGTGGGAACAGACGCCGCCCTCGGACATCGCGGTATTCGTGCGCCGCAACCAACTTCGCCAGCCGGGGCTCTTCCGGCTGCCCGAGCCGCTCGCGGAACCACGGCTCGATCTGACCATCGATATCGCCAGCGCCATTTCCTTCGAGGTTCATGAAGGCGAGTATATTCAGATCCTTGATGTTGCGGGACGGCAATGTTCTGATTTTCTCGGCTTCCGCCGCCGCGCGCTCGACCGTGGCCTATTGCGCGGGCTGGATGCGACGACGACGCGGACCATGACGGGGCAGGCTTACCCGAAGCCGGGGCTGTATTCCAAGTTTTTTGATGAGGACCGCACCGCCATGGTGGAGGTGGTGCAGGATACCGTCGGGCGGCACGATACGTTCAACTTGGCGTGCACACCGCGCTATTACGAGGACATGGGCTATTTCGGCCATGCCAATTGTTCTGAAAATCTCAACGAGGCGCTGAGTCCTTACGGAATTGCTTCGCAGCGAGGCTGGCCTGCGATCAATTTTTTCTTCAACACAAATGTTGATGCGCATAACGCGATCTGGTTCGATGAACCCTGGTCCCGCCCTGGCGATTACGTGCTATTGCGGGCGCTGGACGAGCTGGTTTGCGGTGCCTCCGCCTGCCCTTGCGACATTGATGCCGCCAATGGCTGGATGCTTACGCCTATTCAAGTCCGCGTGTATGCCGCGGACGCTTTCTTCAAACGCTCGATCGGGTATCGCATGACTCCAGAGTCTCCACCGCAAATGACGCGGGAAACCGGCTTCCATCCGCGTACGTCGGCACTCACGCGCGGGTTTACCGAGTACCGGAATTTCTGGCTACCCGCTTCCTACGCTGCGCATGGCGCGATGGCGGAGTATTGGGCGTGCCGGGAAAAGGCCGCGATCATGGACCTGAGCGCCTTGCGGAAGATGGAAATTATCGGGCCGGATGCAGAAGTTTTTCTACAGACGATGATGCCGCGCGATATTCGCAAGCTGGCACCTGGCCAGGTGGTTTATACGCCGATCTGTTATGAGCATGGCGGCATGGTGGATGACGGCACGTTGTTCCGTTTGGGCCGGGATAATTTCCGCTGGATTGGCGGTGACGATGCGAGCCTGCTTTGGCTGCGCGAAAACGCCGCGAAATCTGGCCTGCAGGTGTATCTGCGCGCCGCGACTGAGCAGATCCATAACGTGGCGCTGCAGGGGCCGGCTTCACGGGATATTCTGCTCGAAATTATCTGGACTGCGCCAGGACAGACGAGCATTGCCGAGCTGGGGTGGTTCCGCTTTACCATCGGGCGTGTTGGTGGGTACGACGGGATTCCGGTGATGATCAGCCGGACGGGCTACACCGGTGAGTTGGGCTACGAGATTTTTTGCCACCCGGACCATGCGCCCGGCGTATGGGACGCGATAACCGCCGCCGGGGCGCCGCATGGGCTGACGCCGCTGGGCTTGGATGCGCTGGATATGTTGCGTATTGAGTGCGGGCTGATATTCGGCGGCTATGAGTTCGACAGCACGACCGATCCGTTTGAGGCAGGAATTGGATTTTCCGTCCCCGTGCGCAAGGAGGACGATTATGTTGGCAAAGACGCGCTGGTAAATCGGCGGGCGCATCCGGTACGCACATTGGTAGGGCTGGTGGTGGAGGGCAACGAGGCACCCGCGCATGGCGACCCTGTGTTCATCGGCCGTGCCGAGGTTGGGCGCATTACCAGCGCCACGCGCTCACCGTGCTTGAAGCAAACCATTGCGTTAGCGCGGGTGGATATTCGGGCGGCCGTATTGGAAACCGCGTTGGAGATCGGCCGGCTTGATGGGCAGCAAAAGCGCCTGGTAGCCAAGGTTTGCCGGTTTCCGTTTTATGATCCGGAGAAAACGCGCGTGCGCGGCTGAGACGGATCAGGAGACTGAGTTGTCGCGCGTGATGGAGATTCCTGCACCGCGAGGTCAGGATTGATCCGAGCCTGCTGGCTGCTAAGCTTTTCGTGGTCGAACACGCCGATACGGGCCATGAGCACAAGGCCGTGCACAAGAACCTGACGCGCCGGCAAAGCAGTAGCGAATATAGCCTGAAGTTTCGGCGGCCCCAGAGCCGGCTGTATCATGTCTTCGTTTCACTACGAATCCGGTACACCGTTCATACGGCCGTTGCGGATTGGAAAACACGAAAGATCGTTGGCGTTTGTAAGAAATCGATCGGTACGAAATAATTATTCCCTATACAACGTTTTAATGCACCAAGCGGAGATTTTAGGGAAATACATTCCTATCATTTAAATATCTTGCGTCGCAGTAATTTTCCACATAATATTTTCTCGTTGCTGCAGGGGCGCCCGATTGAGCAACCGGTTCCAATCGGGAGGGTATCAACACGGTAAGTGTAACGAAAACGTGGAGTATTTTTTGGGCCTGTGATGGAACTTGAAGTACTGCTGAACCCCTTATCTCCAGTTAAAGACGCGAAGGGACTATAATGACACTGCGAATTGCGATTATTGGCGCCGGGCCGAGCGGGTTGGCCCAACTCCGGGCATTTGAATCGGCACGCGGCAAAGGGGACGATGTCCCCGAGATTGTCTGTTTTGAAAAGCAGGAAGATTGGGGTGGCATTTGGAACTATACGTGGCGCACGGGGCTTGATGAATACGGCGAGCCGATTCATGGCTCAATGTACCGCTACCTGTGGTCGAATGGCCCGAAGGAAGCGTTGGAGTTTGCCGACTATTCCTTTGAGGAGCATTTTGGCTTCCCAATTTCCTCCTACCCGCCACGTGCCGTTTTGCGCGACTACATTGTCGGGCGCGTAAAAAAAGGCGATATTAGAAAGTACATCCGCTTCCGCTCGCCGGTTCGCGATGTTGTTTATTTCGATGATACGGGCAAGTTTACCGTTACGATCCGTGATCTTGTTAATGACTGCCATTACTCGGAAGTCTTCGACTACGTGGTTGTGGCATCCGGGCATTTCTCGACGCCTAATGTTCCATATTTCCAGGGATTAGAAAAATTTCCAGGCCGCGTGCTGCATGCACATGATTTCCGCGATGCCGCCGAGTTTGCCGGCAAGCGGGTTCTGTGCGTCGGCAGCAGCTATTCGGCTGAAGACATCGGCACGCAGTGTTACAAATATGGCGCCGCCAAAATAACCTTCAGTTATCGTACCAAGCCAATGGGCTTTGCCTTCCCCGACGCCTTCGAGGAAGTTCCTCTCCTGCTAAAGGTTGAAGGTAATACCGCGTATTTTAAGGACGGTACGTCAATGGACGTGGATGCGATTATCCTCTGCACGGGGTATCAACACTATTTCCCCTTCCTTCCGGATGATTTGCGCCTGAAGACCAATAACCGTTTGTGGCCGCTGGGCCTTTACAAGGGCGTGATGTGGGAGAAAAACCCGAAGCTGATTTATCTCGGGATGCAGGATCAGTATTATACGTTCAATATGTTCGACGTGCAGGCCTGGTACGCTCGCGACGTCATCATGGGACGTATTACGCTGCCTTCGCTCGCGCAAATGCAGGCAGATTCCGCCGTGTGGCGCGAGAAAGAAGAGGCTTCTACCGGCGCATCCTACGATATCGACTTTCAGACCGCCTACGTCCGCGACCTGATTGATCGTACGGATTACCCGGACTTCAAGCCGGAAGTTGTTGCGGAGCAATTCAAGGAATGGAAACACCACAAGGAGGAAGACGTGCTGACATATCGCCAACATAGCTTTCCCTCAACCATCACCGGCACCATGGCGCCGCCCCACCATACGCCATGGATGGAAGCGCTGGACGACAGCCTGGAGGCGTTTCTCGCTAATAAGTAAGCGTTGCCAGGGACATTGGCATCCGCCGCTTAATTGCTTCTGCAATTTGGCGGCGGATACTGTGACTGGGACTTATGCGAGAGTTGCAAATAAAAAGCAGAATTGCCCGAAGGCAAGTCTGCTTTTTATTTGTGTCATACGCTTGTCTATTTGCATGAGCCCGCGAGTATCCTCATATATTACCCCAAGAAACTACCAAAGTTGTCCATTAACTCAGAGGCTGGTCTGCTCCGATGCCGTGCCAGAGGAGGTTGGCGCACCGTCGTCGAAGCTGCCTAGGTAATCGATAATCGTTTGACGGTAGCCAGACATGCCTTTGTATGTGGCAATATCGGGGTGCAGGTCACGGATCAAGCGGTGCATCCGCCGGCTCCATTTTTTTACCCGCGTCAGTTCTTCCAGCCTGATAAGATAGCCGCGAATTCCGAATAGGATGGCGTTTGAACGGGGCAAGCGCGTCAATGTTTGCAATTCCACGCGCAGGCAGAGTCGCTCGCCGACATTTTCCGGTGTGATCGCGGCTTTTTCGGGGCCCCAGATCGGGTAGTTCTCGGGCGACGTGTCGAGGCGCGGGTTGGCCGTGAGGGTCCAGTTCAGACGCCGTACCGGTTTGCCGTATTGTAGCCGCAACAGATAGGCCAATGCGCGTTCGAACACGCCGGACTGATGCGCCAGTGGGACCGGGGCATGCCATTCCATGAAAGACATACCGGCATCAAAATTAAGTGACCAGTCCGCCTGGGCGGTGACCATGCCGCCCTCGACAAAGAGATTGTTGTCCCGTTGGTCCTGCAAGGTGAAATCTCCTTGGACCTGCCGTGTGATGAATTCGAATGGCGGGTAAGGCAGTGTTGTTGCGTCGCCGAAGGTGAATTTCTGGTCGATGCCCAGCGGGTGGTTGACCCAGTGCCAGACGGCGCCATCTTTCGTCAGAACAAATTGCTCCGGGTAGTCCTTCGCCAGACTCTCCATGAGCAGTTCCAGCGTGTCCCACTCGGCATCTATGAGATGGGGCATGACAATGCAGCGCATCGGATCATCCGCCAGGGTGATCGCCCTGTCCGCGCACTCGCCAATGTAGTGTTCGTCCAGGTCGAAGGCAGCGTCGTAAGCCACGCTGGGGCCACCGGGTACATGGGGCTCGATGTTGACGGAGTACATGTAACTGTCTTCAGGAAATGGGAACGGGAACCGCAGGATCGCGGCATCGGAATTGCGGACGCTATAATCCCCACGGTAGGTCTCGGCGGGTTTCAGGATGAGGTTCATGGTTTAAATATCCAGTACCAGCTCGGGGGTTTTAGCGCGCGAGACGCAGGGCATGATCGCGCTGTTGCACGCCCGCTGGGTGTCACTCAGATAGTGGTCGCGGTGGTCTGGAACGCCGTCCAACAGAGCCGTTTCGCAAACGCCGCAGGCACCGCCGCGGCAAAGGCTAGGTGGGGTGAGACCAGCGGTTTCGATCGCTTCCAAGAGGCTCTCATCCGCACCCACACTTATAGTTATATTTGAACGCCGCAGGTGCGCGATGAAGGGAGTGCCGCCGGTGGCCCCGCCAAAACTTTCCTTATGAACTTTCGCACCTGGCCAGCCGAGGTTTTGCGCCGTTTGCAGCACGACATCCATGAATGATGCAGGACCGCAAACGGAGAGATGGGTGCCGAGTGTCTGGTGTGCGAGCAGGTACTCCAGGTCCAGCGCATTGCGGTTGGTGTGCATGAAAACATTGGGCGCGGTGGGGAGCAGGCCGGCGAACGCCCCTGCGTCTTCGAGCTTTCCGCAATGGTGCAGCTCAAATGGTTTCCGCAGCACTTGCAGGTAGGCCAGCATCGGGGTGATGCCGATGCCCGCTGAGAGCAGCAGGTGTTTGTATGCCAGTAGGGGAATAGGAAAGAGGTTCTGCGGCGTCTCGGCTTCCAGCATATCGCCGATGGCGGCGTGGTCGTGCAGCCAAGCGGAACCACCACGAGAGTGCTCGACGCGGCGGACGATAATTTTGTATTCGTGATGATCTTCCGGCGATGATACCAGGGAGTAGGCGTTTTTCCACATGCGCTCCGGGCCCGGTATGCGGAGCATGATATGCGCACCGGCACCGGCGGTTGGCAGGGGCGCGCCTTCGGCATCCGCCAATAGGAATTCGCGGATAGTGGGGGAAAGGGGAACGACGCCCGTAATTTTGAGCTTCATGAGGAGAGTAACTCCGGCAGCGGGATATTACCTGGTGTCTCGGCATCAACCTTCACGCCCATGAAGGCGGCCAGGCGGCGCGAGAAATGGTCGCGCACTTGCAACGAAGAACCACAGCCAGGGCAGACGGCGATGGTTTCCTTCACGTCGTCGATCATGGTTTTGCAGTGGCAGCAATACACGCGCCGGCACGGCGGGCCGGACTGTGCCAGGAACATCTCCGCCGCGGTGAGACCGGCACCGGTGCCGATGTTATAGGCGTCCCAGATGAACGGTTCCGAACCTACGGCGTAAAACCGCAGGCCGATGCTGGCGCGGGAGAGATAGTGCGAGAGAAACGCAAACATCTCCGGTACGGCGCGAAACGTTCGGCACCGCTCTGCCGCCGGCGCCGGAACGCCGGGCGCGATGGTTTTTACCGTCCATAGGCTGATGTTGGCCAGCGCAAGATCGAGCGCCTCGGGAGGTTGTGGCTGGTCCGTGATGACGAGATGCGCGCGGCCAGTTACGTCGAGCGCAAACGGTCTGTATACAGGCCGGCTCTTGATCATCAACCCACCACCGTACGCTTTTTCTTCTGCGGATCGTCGAATGGCAGACTATGCGCAATGGCGGCAATGCTACCCGATTCATGTTCGACGGTGAGATTCGTGCCCTGTACCGCGCACCAAACGTCCATGCGCGCAATGGCCATGGATTTGCCGGTGAGAGTGGAGACCATGGGGCAGGTGATGACGCCAACGGCTTTGCCGTCCGCGTAGAGCTTGTCGCCGGGGTTGGCGGCCAGCGCACTCTCCAGCAGCACGCCGAAGATTTTGAAACGCTCTTTGCCTTTCAGGCGGTAATGTTCCTCCGCACCGCGGAAGCCCGTTTTTTTAGGGCTAACCGTAAAGTCAAGGCCGAGTTCCCACAGCGTATCGCCGGGCGCTTCATCGGCAAACGGATACATCTCGGAATTATCGTAGGGGAAGAATAGCAGGTAGCTCTCGGTCCGCAGCAGGTCCAGCGCGGTGAAGGCGCAAGGGATGATGCCCATTTCAGCGCCTTCTTCCAGGATTGTATCCCAGATCACCCCCGCATCCTCGGATTTGCAGAACAATTCGTAACCACGTTCGCCGGTGTAACCCGTACGTGAAATCATCACCGGCTTACCGAAGAGTGTGGTGAAGGTATGGTGGAAGTACTTGAGATCGCGAATGCCGGGGACGTGCTTGGCGAGAAAGTCCACCGCGAGAGGGCCTTGCAGGGATAGGTCAAGCAGGTCGTCATCGAACAACATGCTGACGTTACGGCCTACGACGGCGGAACTCAGTGCTGCGTGCCCGGTGCCGCTACCATGCACGACAAACCAGGAATTGGGACCCGTGCGGTAGAGAACGCCATCGTCAATGAATTTTCCGGCCGCGTTCAAAAAACACGCATAGGCGGAACGGCCGGGGGTAATTTTGCTAACGTCGCGGGTGGTAATATAATCCAGCACCGCCGAGGCATGCGGCCCGTGCAGGTGAACTTTTTTCAGCCCCGAAACGTCCATGAGCCCGGCCTTGGTACGAATGGCGACATGGTGGCTTTGCAGATCAGTGTCGTAGGTCCAGGCTGTCGGCATGCCGTTCCAGTCTTCGAGCTTGGAACCAAGCGCGCGGTGTCGATCGGCGAGAACTGGAAAGCGCCAGGAACGGGTCATACAAATTCTTCCTTAGGTTTGGTTCTGATAGATGCTACTGGCGTAATGGAAATATTGCGGTGCCCGGCGACGATGGGAGCAAGGGCACGAATCTTCTCTGCCACGGTATGGCGAAAGATGTCTGAAACTGCTTTGCCGCCGATGCTGTCTGCCAAAATTCCCGACCTTAGACTTTCTTCGCAGTTAAGTAAGATAATTAAAAAGAACGCATTTTGTCAAATGAAAATCCGTTCAAACCGTGAACACGACAGATTTTTTATTGTTGAGGATGACACGGTCCTCAAGGTGATATCGGACGGCGCGAGCAAGTACGCGGCGTTCGATGTCGCGGCCTTTGCGCACCAGATCATCGGGCGTGTCGGCGTGGGAGATGCGCTCCACGTCTTGTTCAATGATCGGGCCTTCGTCGAGGTCCGTGGTGACATAATGCGCGGTAGCGCCGATAAGTTTGACACCGCGGCTGTGCGCCTGATGATAGGGCTTCGCGCCCTTGAAGCCTGGAAGAAATGAGTGGTGAATGTTGATGCATTTACCAGAGAGTTTCGAGGACAGTGCATCCGAGAGGACTTGCATGTAACGGGCCAGCACCACGAGTTCAGATTGTGTTTCCTGCACCAGCGCCCATATCTGCGCCTCCTGCTCCATCTTGGTGTCTTTAGTGATGGGCAAGTGGTGGAACGGAATGCCGGCGAGGTCGATGCCGGCAAAATGCTCCGGGCCGTGGTTGGAGACGATGGCCGTTGGCGTGAGTGCCAGTTCGCCGATACGCCAGCGATACAGCAGATCGACGAGGCAATGGTCGAATTTGGAGACCAGCAGTAGCACGCGGCGCGGTGTGCCGTGGTCGTTGATGGCGTAGGTGAGGCTAAAGCGTGCGGCGATGGTGGCAAAGTTTTCGCGCAAACCTTCGATGCCGCCAGGGTGCGTCAGATCGAAGGCGATGCGCGCAAAGAACTTGCTCGTTTCCATATCGTCAAACTGTTGCGCCTCGCGGATGTCGCCACCTTGCTCGAAGAGATAGGTGGTGACGGCGGCAACAATCCCAGGACGATTAACGCAGGAAAGGGTCAATACGTAACGTGGCTTCGACATTTTTCTGAAATCCTGGAGGCAATGACGGGAAGTTCTCTTCTATAGCCTTAAATAAAAGCAAAGCCAGGAAAGTTCCCGGCTTTGCTGCGAACTAATTTGTTGCGCGTTGTTAGCCGGAGAAATACCAGTTGGAGAGCAAGACGACTGCCATGCCGCCGGCCAGGGTGAGATACGGCAATATACCTGCGCGCTTGGTGGAAACATCGCCAGAACCACCAACATGGAGATCTTCCAGCATGTTATCGGGGAACTTGCCACCATCCTGAATGAAATGGCGGAAGCAGAACACTGGAATAATTAGAGACGCAAAAATCAAACCAGCCCAAAGTGCGTCGGGATTCCAGGTTTTTGCGCCAGCACCCATGAAGACCGCGTTAACGAATGCAAAGATGCTGCCAAGAGCCAGCAACCAGGTCGGTGCGCGGTAGGGACGAGCCGTCTTTCCAGAATCCATCCGGTGAATCCAGCCGGAGTTTAGGTTCAGGAAGTTGAAGATAATATAGCCACAGTTAGAAACTGCGAGGATGAAGAAGAAGCTTGTCGCATCCGTCGAGGCGACCGCCAGAACGAGCAGGTTGGCGCAAAGATCTGTCCACATGGCCCGCGTCGGCGCACCGTGCGCATTTACGTGGGTCAGGTACTTAGGCAGCCAGCCGTCGACCGAGCCCTGATACAGGGTGCGCGAAGAGCCCGCCATCGCCGTCATGATTGAGAGGATCAACGCAAGTATCATCAGCATCACCATGATGGAATGGACCAGCGCACCGCCACCAACCATATCCGCCATCGCCGAAGCCACCCCAGTGCCGGCAGCAATCGAGGGGTCCATCATACCCGTTAGTCCAAGCGCACCTTGAAAGGTAAAGGGCACAAGAATGAACAGCAGCAAGCAAAGCAGACCAGAATAGAATATTGCCTTGAACGTGTCTGTCCCAGGATTTTTGAATTCACTAGTATAGCAAACGGCCGTTTCAAAACCATAGGTAGACCAGGCGGCAATGAACATGGCGCCCAGCACCAGGGTCCAGCCGGAGAGATTCCACGACCCTAAACCAGGAGAACCAGCGCTTGCGAGGGGGGCCAGAGGCCAATAACTGGTGTTATAATGCACGGCGCCATTTAAAAGTGGAACCACGCCGACAATAAGCATCGGAATTATAACCAAAAGCCCAATGTATTTTTGCACATTGGCGGTGCCGAGAATGCCACGATGCTGAATCGCAAATGTAACCAGCATGATGATTGCGCCGATAAAGAATGTTGCATTTAACGAGAACCCAACCGCCCCAAGCTTACCGCTAAACAATGTCCAGGTTTGCAGCATGGGTGTGAGCGCCGTTATAGCCGCGGCAACCTGGGCAGATTGGCCGCCAGCAATGCCTGCACCATGTTGGGCGATCCATTGCAGGACCACGGGCGAATTCGCGGACGGGATGGGAGCAAAGGCGTTCAGGATATATCCGGCCGCAATGGTGCAGCCCAGCGAGAGTACAGGCGACCAGGCAAACCAATTGCACCAAACTGACAACGGCGCGATAAACTTGCTGTAACGGATCCAGGCAGCCGCGCCATAGATGGAAGCGCCACCGGATTTATTTGGAAACAGGCCGGCGATCTCAGCGTAGGTAAAGGACTGGATGAACCCCATGAGCATGGAGGCCGTCCAGATTAAAAAGGCGAGATTTCCGACCATTCCGGAAATGCCACCAATTGAAAACAGCACCAATGCGGGGACGCCGCTTGCGACCCAGAACGCGCCCTTCCAATCGATGGAGCGCCGTAAGGTGCCGGCCTCCCGGATGCCTACGCCGGTGTCTACCGTTATTTCGCTCATCACTACCCCCAAAAGCTCTTAAAATTTGGTACGCGGCTTTGAACGCGCCTTCCGGCCTCGACAAACACCCTTGGTCCGGGATGCAAACGCTATGCCAACAGATTTTTAATGAAAAAGTTAGGTTTTGTGCCGATTTGATAGGCGAGATAATTCTTAATGGTTAAAAAAGATGCTTCATATGAAGGTATTTTGCGCTTTGATGCTAATGTGTGATGACGGTCGGGCAAGGATACCTGACCAAAGTTTTGCGGTTAGTATTTTTCTGGAGCGTTGGATGACCAAGAACGCTGGAAGCGTGGCCCGCCATTGGCGCTGAAGAAAAGGGGCTGACACATGTGAACTGGCCTGCATCAACACGACGCATTTGGTTAGATTCTGCGGGGCACTATACTTTAAAGTGACGCTGCCGGGAGAAGGTAAGTAATATTGTAGGGTTAATTCGGGCGGCGGCGCCCCTTTATCTTCAGCAGGCCGGTGTCTCGCGATGAATTGGCGGGAACGGTAACGCCAACGGAGCCGAGGATTTTAGCGCCGGCGCCAATGACGTCACCCCTGCGTGCGTTCAGGTACCTTTCACCGGTGCGGCCGCCCGTGACTGAAGGCGTTGGCCAGGGCATCGGCCTGATCGACTGCAGCAAGTCCGCCCAGCTGGTCGTGCAGGAGTTACGGGAAGATTTTGCCGACGCCATCGAGCACATGATGGCCCTCGTTGAATATGTGGCGTTCTGTGATACCAGGTACGGAGGCGAGGTATATTCCACGTGCGAGGCTAAAAAAAATATCGAAAATTGAGGCTGCACTTATAAAAATGTAAGATTGTTCTTAACCAGAGTATATTGCAGCCACAGCGAGGAGGCCAGATTGTGAGCCGTGAAAACGAAGAACTGATAACACGCTATTACAAGCATCTCTATTCGCCTAATTACCAAGTGGCGATGTCCACCTATCTTGCCGATGATTATATCGAGCATCAATATACCGCTGGGTTCTCCAAGGCAGGCTTGACGGATTATATTCGCGGCCGGCTTGAACAAAATCCATTGCACAAGATCGTGATTCACAAAATGCTCCGTGACGCGGATTACGTTTTTCTCCTGGTTGAAGAAAAACTGGAACATAATGTTGATGTCGCGCGCGCTGAGTTGTTTCGGATCGAGGGGGACAAGATTGCGGAACATTGGGGTTCGCATGTTATCGACGAAAAAAATCGCAAGAATCCAAACGGCACGTTCGATGGTCCGCAGCCCGACCGCAGTGTGGATTATGCGCGCAATAGCGTTGCCAGATTTGAAGCGCTTGATCTTAAGGGATTCGATGAACAGGAGATCGAAGGCTTCTACGAGAGCCGGACGCCTGACTATAAGCAGCACAGCCCGAAGGGGGCCGACGGTCTCGAGGGGTTGGTGGATATCCTGAAAAAGATGAAGGCGGCCGGCATGAGAATGACCATGAAACCCAAGCGGGTATTGGTCGACGGAGATTTTATCATGTGCCACCGGCTTTATGATTCAAGCCCGCCGCATCCGCTGGTCAACAGAATCAACACGTTCGACCTGTTCAGGTTCAACAAGGACGGGAAGGCGGTTGAGCATTGGGACGTGATGGAGGATGTCCCTACCGAGGAAATGCTGGCTAAAATATTTTAACACCTTGGGCGCTTCCCGCCGCCCAGGTTCCGTTGACGAAGCCTCGGCTAAGGTGCTTGGTACGGTGGCCTGGCACCCGGCAAAGCAGCCTTTGCGGGCGGTAAATGCTTGGGTACGGGATGTTTTAAAGGAGATGAACTCGCATAAAGGGTACCGGCGGTGTTAATCGCTCTACTCGATCATCATCTTGAATAAAATCAATTTCCTTAATGCTGCGAAGCTCGCTAGAAGGGCTTCCGTTAACGCCAATTTCCAGGAGCAAAACATGTCACTGATTAATACTGCCGTTAAACCTTTCGCGGCCCAGGCTTTCAAGAGCGGCGCGTTCGTCCCCGTGACGGACGCCGATCTCAAGGGCAAGTGGTCCGTGGTGTTCTTCTACCCGGCCGACTTCACCTTCGTCTGCCCGACCGAGCTGGAAGACCTCGCGAACAACTACGCCGAGTTCAAGAAGCTGGGCGTTGAGATCTACTCGGTTTCCACCGATACGCATTTCGCGCACAAGGCTTGGCACGACACCTCCGAAGCCGTGAAAAAGATCGACTACTTCATGGTTGGCGACCCGACCCATGCGATCTGCCGCAATTTCGAAGTGCTGATCGAGGGCGTGGGCCTGGCCGATCGCGGCACCTTCGTGGTTGACCCGAACGGCGTGATCCAGATCGTCGAAGTGAATGCCGGTGGCATTGGCCGTGACGCCAGCGAACTGCTGCGCAAGGTGAAGGCCGCGCAGTATGTTGCCTCGCACCCCGGTGAAGTCTGCCCGGCGCATTGGCATGAAGGCGATAAGACCCTCTCACCGTCGCTCGACCTGGTCGGCAAGATCTAAGCATTGACGAAATCTCCACCGCCGTTGCGCGGCGGTGGAGACATTTTACAAGCCTAAAATAACGAGCCTCCCCCACCCCGCCAGATACGCTGGCCCCGCGGGTAGAGGCACAGATTTCCCATTGGAGCGGTTTTATGTTGGACAACAGCCTTAAGGGCCAGTTGAAGGCCTATCTCGAACGCGTCACCCTGCCGATTGAGCTGGTGGCGACGCTTGATGACACGCCGAAATCCCAGGAGCTGCTTGGTCTGCTGCAGGATATCGTCGCGCAAACGGACAAGATCACCCTGAAGCTCGACGGGCATGACGCGCGCGTCCCCTCGTTCGCGATCAGCCGCATCGGCACCAATGTGAGCGTGCGCTTTGCCGGGCTGCCGATGGGGCATGAATTCACCTCGCTGGTGCTGGCTTTGCTGCAGGTCGGCGGGCATCCACCAAAGGTCTCGCCCGAGGTGATGGAACAGATCAAGGCGCTGCCCGGTGACTATCATTTCGAGACGTATTTCTCGCAATCCTGCCAGCTCTGCCCGGATGTGGTGCAGGCGCTGAACCTGCTGAGCGTGATCAACCCGCGCGTCACCCATGTGGCGATCGACGGCGCGTTGTTCCAGGCCGAGGTGGAGGCGCGCAAGGTGATGGCGGTGCCGACGGTACTGCTGAACGGCGCGGAATTCAGCCAGGGGCGCGTGAGCCTGGAGGAAATTCTTGCCAAGCTGGACAGCGGCGCGGCCGAGCGGGAAACCGCGGCGATTGCGGCGAAGGAAGCCTTTGACGTGCTGATCGTCGGCGGCGGGCCGGCTGGCGCTGCGGCGGCGGTTTACGCCGCGCGTAAGGGCATCCGCACCGGCGTGCTGGCCGAGCGGTTCGGCGGCCAGGTGCTCGACACCATGGCGATCGAGAATTTCATCTCCGTGCAACATACCGAAGGTCCAAAATTCGCGGCGGCGTTGGAACAGCATGTGCGCGGCTACGGCGTGGACATCATCAACCTGCAGCGCGCCACGGGCATCGTGCCGGCCAGCGAGCCGGGCGGGTTGATCGAGGTGCAACTGGCCAGTGGTGCTGCGCTGAAGACGCGGGCGCTGGTCCTTTCGCCGGGCGCGCGCTGGCGGCAGATGAACGTGCCGGGCGAGGATGAGTACCGCAACAAGGGCGTTGCCTATTGCCCGCATTGCGATGGCCCGTTGTTCAAAGGCAAGCGCGTCGCGGTGATCGGCGGCGGCAATTCCGGCGTGGAGGCGGCGATCGACCTCGCGGGGATTGTGGCGCACGTCACCTTGATCGAGTTCGACCCCCAGTTGCGCGCCGATGCGGTGTTGCAGCGCAAGCTGGCGAGCCTGCACAATGCCACGGTTATCACCTCCGCGCTGAGCACCGAGGTGCATGGCGACGGCAGCAAGGTGATTGGCCTGAGCTACAAGGACCGCGTGAGTGAGGCGATGCACCGGCTCGATCTGGATGGCATTTTCGTGCAGATCGGCCTGGTGCCCAACACCGAATGGCTGAAGGGGAGTGTGAAACTTTCGCCGCGCGGGGAAATCGAGCTCGATACCCGTGGCGAGACCTCTGTGCCGGGCGTGTTCGCCGCCGGGGATGCCACCACGGTGCCGTACAAGCAGATCATCATCGCGGCGGGCGAGGGGGCGAAGGCGGCGTTGTCGGCGTTCGATTACCTGATCCGCCTGGCGCCGGTGGCCTGAAAGGTGAGCCGTCTGGGTTGTAGCCTGTGGGCGGCAACCCAGATGGTGAAGCCGCAATGTGATCGAGAAAACCGATGGTTTACCTGCCCACGCCGCAACAGCTGCGCTACCTCGTGACTTTGGCCGAAACCGGGCATTTCAGCCGCGCGGCGGCGTCCTGCGCGGTGTCGCAATCCACGCTCTCGGCGGGAATTCTGGCGCTGGAGCGCCAGTTGGATGCGGCGATCCTCGACCGCAGCGCCGCTAAACATGCGGTATTCACGCCGCTGGGGCTGGAACTGGTGGCCAAGGCCCGGACGGCGCTGAACGCACTGGCGACCCTGGCCGAAGCAGCGGATGCCGCGCGCGCGCCGATGACCGGGCCGCTCCGCTTGGGGATCATCCCCACCATTGGCCCGTTTCTGCTTCCCCGCCTGATGCCGGCGCTGCGCGAGGCTTACCCGGCGCTCAAATTATTTTTGCGTGAGGACCAGACCGAGCGGCTGCTGGACCAATTGGAGGCAGGGCACCTCGACGCGCTCATTCTGGCCGAGCCTTGTGCCTGCGGCGGTGCCGAGACCCTGGCGGTGCTGCGCGATGAGTTTCTCGTTGCCCTGCCGAAGGGACATCCGCTTGCCGCGCGTGAAAGCGTGGCCATAGCAGCCTTGGCCGCCGAGCCGTTTTTGCTGTTGGAGGAAGGGCATTGCCTGCGCGACCAGGTGTTGAGCACTTGCGGTTCGGGCGTGGGCCGGACCTCGGAATTTGCCGCGACCTCGCTGCATACGCTCATTCAAATGGTCGCTGGCGGCCTGGGTTTAACGCTGGTGCCGCGCCTCGCGGTGCTGGCCGGCATTACCCAAGGCGCGGACGTAGACCTGCGCCGGTTGGAAGGTGCGGGCGGCTGGCGCAGCATCGCGCTGGCCTGGCGCCCGAACAGCCCGCATGCGGCGGAGTACCGCGCGCTGGCACCGTTAATTGTCTCCGCCGGTAGTGGAGCGATTTCAAACTTGATGTTGTAGAGGCCGCCGAACGCAGGGCGGATACGCGGCACATCAGGCCGCCGCCCCTTGAGTTGCCGGGCATCTACGGCCACAAGCCCTGCATGGCTCCTCCTCTGCTGCTGCTCACCGACATCCGTGTCTCCCTTGGTTCCGTGCCCCTGCTGGATGGCGCGGGGATTGGCGTGGGGGCTGGCGAGCGTATCTGCCTGGTCGGGCGCAATGGCTCGGGCAAGTCGACGCTGCTCAAAATCGCCTCGGGTGAAATCCAGTTCGATGGCGGCACCCGCTTCCTGCAACCCGGCACCACCATGCGCTATCTGCCGCAGGAGCCCGACCTCTCCCACTTTGCCAACACCATGGAATACGTGGAAGACGGCCTCGGCCCCAACGACGACCATTACCGCGCCCGCTACCTGCTGGAGCAGCTTGGCCTCACCGGCCTGGAAAAACCAAAAAACCTCTCCGGTGGCGAGGCCCGCCGCGCCGCGCTGGCCCGCACCCTGGCCCCCAACCCGGACCTGCTTCTGCTGGACGAGCCGACCAACCATCTCGACCTCCCGGCCATCGAATGGCTGGAATCCGAGCTGAAAAGCCTCTCCGCCGGCATTGTGCTGATCAGCCATGACCGCCGCCTGCTGGAAAAACTCTCGCGCAGCATCGTCTGGCTGGACCGTGGCCAGACCCGCCGCCTGGACCGTAGCTTCGCGCATTTCGAGGCCTGGCGTGACGAAGTGCTGGAGCAGGAAGAACGCGATTTCCACAAACTCGGCCGCCAGATTGCGCGCGAGGAAGATTGGCTGCGTTACGGTGTCACCGCGCGGCGCAAACGCAACGTCAAGCGCGTGGCCGGGCTGGCAGCGCTGCGCCAGGCCAAGCGCGAACACAACAAACAGGGCGAAGCCGTCAAAATGGGCGCCGCCGATGCCGCGACCTCCGGCAAGCTGGTGGTGGTGACCGACAAAATCAACAAATCCTATGACGGCCGGCCGATTGTCAAAGACCTCACCCTGCGCGTGCTGCGCGGCGACCGGCTGGGCATCGTCGGCCCCAATGGTGCTGGAAAATCCACGCTGCTGAAGCTGTTTCTCGGGCAGGAACAGCCGGATTCGGGTGAAATTAAACTAGGCACTAACCTCAACGTCATCACCCTGGACCAGCAGCGCGCCGCGCTCGACCCGGCGGTGACACTCGCCAGCACGCTCACCGGCGGCAAAACGGATATGGTGCAGGTCGGCGACCAGAGCCGCCACGTGATCGGCTACATGAAGGACTTCCTCTTCAAGCCCGAGCAGGCGCGCACTCCCGTCGGCACACTCTCAGGCGGCGAGCGCGGCCGGCTGCTGCTGGCCGCGGCACTTGCCAAGCCCTCCAACCTGCTCATCCTCGACGAACCCACCAACGACCTCGACCTCGAAACATTGGATTTGTTGCAGGAAATGCTTGGCGAATATCCCGGCACCATCCTGCTCGTCAGCCATGACCGTGACTTTTTGGACCGTGTCGCCACCTCCACGCTGGTGGCCGAAGGCGACGGCAAATGGGTGGAATATGCCGGCGGCTACTCCGACATGCTGCTCCAGCGCGGCGAGGCGCTTGCGGTTGAGCCGGTGAAACAGAAAACCACCGCACGCACGGCGGCGCTGGCGCCAACAGCGGCACTGGTGGCAGGCAAACTGACCTTCAAGCTGCAACATGAATTAAAAACACTGACGGCGGAGATCGAAAAACTCCACGCCGCCGTGAAGAAGAACGAAGCAACCCTCGCCGAACCGGGGCTGTACAACAAGGACATAAAGAAATTCAAAGCCGCCTCCAACGCCCTCACCGAGGCGCAGGAGCGCCTAGCGGTCGCGGAAGAGCGCTGGCTGGAACTGGAAGTTTTACGCGAGGCTTCGTGACGGCTTAAGGCGCCACCGTGCCGCCGCAAGCCAGCGTCCGCGCCGCCGCAGCGGGGGAAGGGTATTTCCGTAAATACTCTTGGTGAATCCGCTGCAATTCGGGGTCGTTGCGCACGCGGGCGGCGTATTCGGCGTACCGCGACTCAAGCCGCGCGCGTAATTCCCGGTAGCCGGGCTTCGCTTCCAAACGTGCCAGTTCACGCTTCATGCTGGCCAGCACGGGTTCTGGCTCAAGCGATAAATTCCCGGTCATGGGCTGCCCCGTCCACCCGAAAAACTGATCGTAGTTGCGGATTCCGTCGGGGCCGAGGTGGTCGCCGCGCCGCATCTTCACCAAGAACTCCTCGAAAGATTTTCCCCAATAATGGTCGATCCAGCCACCGGCATCGGTTTTGTGCGCCTTGCCCCATATCGCCGCCAGATCAACCGGCGCGAAAGCGGTGTCGCGAATGGTGCAGCCCGGCTCAAGATGTGGAAAATGCACATCCTGCAATGAGATAATATGGCGCAGGCGCGTCACCGTCTTGAACAGACAATGCGGCGTGGCATGCGGATAATTTTCCGCCAGCAGGCCCGGCTTGCGCTCAAAGCCGCGATCATAGAGCCGCCACCGCCAGGGGAATAATATGGCATGCGTCTCCGCCGGGGCGGCGGCCAGCATGGTGGGCAGGCGATAGTCAAACTGCGCGCCGGGGATGAGAAATTCATCCGCGTCCACCACCAACACCCATTCATACAGCCGCAGTTCCGGCAGCAACAGCAAAGCATGCGCGTAATTGCGGTGCTGAATGTTCACGCCCGGCGCGGCGGATGAAAATATCGGCACCACCGGCGTGCAGGTCGCGGCCCAGCGTAGCAGTTCGTCCGTGCCGTCGGTATTGTCGTTGGTATACACAAAGATTTTCTCGGCGCCGATGGCCAGGTAATGCGCAATCCATTCGGCCAGATGCGGCGCCTCGTTACGCGCCACGCATAGTACCGCCAGTTTGTGGCGCGGCTTTATCGCGCGCAGTGCCGCCATCGTGTCGCGCCGCGCCTGGCTCCATTCCGCAACCGGGGTATCAACGGCTAGTTCATCGAACTCCGGCCCCACGGGCGCCGGCAGGCGGAATATGTCATCGGCCCAGTCAGGCGAGGCAATACGGCGCCTCGTTGCGTTCAGGGGCGCCTCGATCATGCCGGGCTACTTGTCGTGATACGGGTTCTCCGTACCGCGCAGCATAATGCGGATCGGCACGCCCGGCATGTCAAACGCCTCACGCAACGAGTTCACCAGGTAGCGCATATAGGTATCGGGCACCATTTCGGCGCGTGTACCAAACAGCGCAAAGGTCGGCGGGCGGGCTTTCACCTGGGTGATGTAGCGCAGCTTCAAGCGGCGGCCTTCCACCATCGGCGGCGGAAAGCGCTCCAGCGCATGTTCGAACCAGCGGTTCAGCGCGCTGGTTGGCACGCGCAGGTTCCATTTCTCATAGGTCTCGCGGATGGCGGGGAAAAGTTTAGCCACACCCTCGCCGGTCTCGGCCGAAACGGGAACCAGCGTGATCCCCTTCATCTGGCTGAGCGAGATGGAAATACGGTCGATGGCGGCCTGTTTTGCCTTCACGCGGTCTTCCACCGCATCCCATTTGGTTAACGCGATAATGCACGCGCGGCCTTCACGCTCGATCAGCCGGGCAATGTGCAAATCCTGCTCCTGCACGCCCTGCACGGCATCCACCGCCAGCACCACCATTTCCGCGCGCTTCAGCGCTTCGATGGAGGAGGAGGTGGACATGCGCTCCAAACCTTCATCCACTTTCGCGCGCTTGCGTAAGCCCGCGGTGTCCACCAGCCGGTACAATTTGCCATCCGGCCCGGTCAGGTCCACCGCCACGGAGTCGCGCGTCAGCCCCGGCTCCGGCCCGGTAATCATGCGCTGCTCGCCCAGCAGATGGTTCAGCAGCGTGGATTTTCCGGCGTTCGGCCGGCCGACGATGGCGAAGTGCAGCGGCAGGTTTTCCGGGTCCACCTCGCCCTCTTCCGGCGGCTGCGGCAGCAAATCCGCGATGTCACGCATCAGATCATACACGCCCTCGTTATGCTCGGCGGAAATCCCCACCGGCTCTCCCAGGCCCAGCTCATAGGCTTCCATGGTGGCGGCGGCCCCGCCGCGCCCCTCGGCCTTGTTGGCCACTACCAGCACTTTTTTACCAGTGCGGCGCAGCCAGGAGGCAAAATGCTTATCCTCGGGCAGCAGCCCGGCGCGCGCGTCGAACACGAACAGCACCAAATCCGCCTCATTCACCGCGTGGCTGGTGGAGGCGCGCATGCGCCCCGGCAGCGTATCGGGTGCGGCTTCCTCCAGCCCGGCGGTGTCCACCAGCAGCACTTTCGTGCCGGCCAGCGTGGCTTCGGCTTCCTTGCGGTCGCGCGTTACGCCAGGCGTGTCGGCGACAAGCGCGAGGCGCGACCCCACCAGCCGGTTAAACAGGGTGGATTTACCGACATTCGGCCGCCCAGTGATGACAACGCGGGGTATCACAATCGTATCAGGCGTAGGCTGTGAGTTTAGCGTCGCGCGTAAGCTGCAGCAGCAGCCCGCCCGCCGCGATAGGCGGCATATCCGCGGGGCCTTCCAGCTTGGCGATCGACTTGACCGCACCCGCTACCGGATCGACCAGCGCGAGGTCGCCGTAATTACTGGTCAGCAGCAGCGTGCCGTTAACCAGCGTCGGCCCATACCAGAGCACCGCAGCTTTCTTTTTCTTCGGCTTGTGGAAGGCAGGCAGCTGTACCGCCCAGCTGACCAGTCCGTCGTCGGCATGGATAGCGGTGAGCATCTGCGAATTATCCAGCAAAAAGGCGAACCCGCCCGCCAGGCAGAAGGGCTGCACGCCTTTGGCGCTATGCGTCCACACCGTGGCGCCGGAATGCAGGTCGACCGCCATGGCGGTGTTGCCCAGGCCCAGGGCATAGACCACGCCATCGGCGATCACCGGAGCGGCGACGATGTCAGAGAAGTCAAGCGAACTGGCCTGACCAGACGGGGAGGCGAGGCTCTGCTCCCACAGCGGGGAGCCGGAATTGGCATCAAGCGCTGCCAGCAGGCCGGTGGAGAAACCGGCGACAATAATGCCGTCAGCGTAGGCCGGGGCGCCGGAAACGGCGACCGCGGCGTTGTTGTTGGCCAGCACCTTGCCGGTAAAGCGCCAGCCCGGCGTGCCGGAACCGGCATCGAAGGTCAGCAGCAGGTCGTTCTGCGTTATCAGGGCGACCAGCCCGCCGGCGATCATCGGCGCGCTGCGGGTGGGGAAGTCCAGCGTCTGGCGCCAGAGGATTTTGCCCGTACCGGCGTCCAAAGCGAGCAACTCGCCGTAGCCCGTGGTGGCGTAAATTTTACCCTGGTCGTAGCCAATGCCGCCGCCGATGTTCGGCTCCGAGGCGTGCTTCGGCCGCGTGGTGGTGTGCCAAACCTTGGCGCCGTCCGTGGCGGAGAAGGCGGAAACCGCGGCCGTCGCATCCATGGTGAAGACCTGGCCATTGGCCAGCAGCGGGCTGGCCAGCAGCGGCTGGCGGAAGGTGCCCGCTTGCCCGGCGGAAGCCATCCAATGCTTGGACAGACCCGTTGGCCCGGCAACGTTGCCCACCGCATGCGCGGTATTGCCCAGCGACTGTGGCCAGTCGGCCAGCGCGGTGGCGGGCGGTACGCTCACCGGTGGCGGGTTGGCAGCCACATTCAGCGCCCCGGTATCCGGCAGCACGGGTATCTGCACACCGGCGATCGTCGCCTTCGGCTTGGTGCAGGAGGCGGCCAGCAGGCCGAGCGAGAGGGTAAGGGCCGTACGACGTCGCATCATGTTTTTTATCATCCGTTCAACTTTGCGAGCAACCCGCCGGCGCGGTTACGCACACCATCCGGGGAGCCGGGATCGGTGGCCACCTGCGAGAGCAGGGCCTTTGCCAGATCGTTTTTGCCTTCATGCATATACAGCAGCGCCTGGGTTTCGCGCGCCATTCCGTGGTAGGCGTTGGTATCGGCGGTCAGCGGTTGCAGCCGCGCCAGCACATCGGCGTCCGGCGCATTGCCCAGCGCGTGTTGCGCCCATAGCAGGTTCGCGAGGTCGCGCAGCAGCGGGTCGGCACCGGTATTGGTGGCAATATTGTTCCAAAGCCCTTGCGCCTGCACGGTCTGCCCGGCGCCAGCGTATAGCCCGGCGGCGCGGAAATCGGCCAAAGTCTGGTAGCCCACCGGCGCGGTGGCCGCGAAATCAGTGAGGGATTTGGCCGCGGCCAGGGCCTGATCGCTGGTCAGCGGGGCGTTAGCGGCATCGAGCGGCTGGGTCAGGGCCAGATAGGCGTTGGCCGCTTTTTCGCTCTGCTGCTGCTGCTGCCAGGTCCAGAATTGCTGGCCGCCGACGGAAGCCAGCACCAGCAGCATCGCCACCAACAGCAATCCGCCATAGCGTTTGGCAAGCACCATCGCACGCTCGTTGCGCAGATCCTCGGAAACCTCGTCAAAAATATCAACCACGCGACGCGACCTTACAGTTCAACCCGGACCGTCTTAGCCGGGCAGCGCCTGCTATACAACGAACCGCCGCAACCGCGCCATGGTGCGGTCATGGCCGATAAGCGGCAGCAGCCCCGCCATTTCCGGCCCCTGGTCCTCGCCGGTGAGCACCAGGCGCAACGGATGGTACAGCGCCCGCCCGGTTGCCCCGGTCGCGGCGGTGACCGCCGTGGTCCAGGTTTTCCAGGAGTCCGGGCCAAGTGGGGCAGGGGGTAGCGTTGCCAAGGCGGCTTGCAACACTTCGCCGTCGCCTTTGATATCACGGGGCACAAAATCGCCATGCACCACTTCCCACCAGCGCCGCGCCTCGGTCAGCATGTCCAAATTACCGCGAATAGCCAGCCAGAAGTCTTCCCCGGCACCTTCCGGCAGGCGGGCCTTCACGGCCTCAAACTCCAGCGCGTGTAAAAACTTGCGGTTCAGGGTCAGCAACTGCTTGGCATCAAACCGCGGTGGCGAGCGGCCAAAATCCGCCAGGTTGAACGCCGCGATCAACTCGCTCACCGGCAACGGCGCCGCATCCTTGTTCGTCCCCAGCCGCGCCAGATACGCCGTAATCGCCGCCGGCTCCACGCCGTCCGCCCGCAGGCTGCGCAGTGAAATACTGCCGATCCGCTTGGAAAGCTTCTCGCCCTCACCACCCGAAATCAGCGGCAGATGCGCAAAGCGGGGCAGTGGCGCACGGCTCACGGCGTGGAACAAATCAATCTGCACGGCGGTGTTGGAGACATGGTCCTCGCCCCGGATGATATGGGTAATCCCCATATCCGCGTCGTCCACCACCGAGGTAAACGTATACAGCGGCGTGCCGTCGGCGCGGATCAGCACGGGGTCCGAGACGGTGCCGAGCTTAATGTTCCGGCTCCCCAGCACCAGATCGTTCCAGGCGGCGTTGCCGTCGGAGAGCTTGAACCGCCAGTACGGGCGCTTGCCGTTGGCCTCCGCCGTGGCGCGCTGCTCCGCCGTCATGGCCAGCGCGGCGCGGTCATACACCGGCGGCAGCTTGCGCTTCACCAGCGCGGCGCGCTTGGCCGCCAGCTCGTCCTCATTCTCAAAACACGGATACAGCCGCCCGGCGGCCTTCAACTGTTCGGCGACCTGCTCATACCGTGCGGTGCGCTCGGACTGTTTCGCCGTCTCGTCCCAGGTAATGCCGAGCCAGTGCAGGTCGTCGATAATGCCCTGCTCATACTCCGGCCGGCCGCGCTCGGTATCGGTATCGTCCAACCGGAGGAGAAACTTCCCCCCCTCATGCCGGGCGAACAGGAAATTCACCAAAGCGGCGCGGGCGTTGCCGACATGCAGATACCCCGTGGGGCTGGGCGCGAAGCGAACTTTTGTCATCAGCGCGGGTTAAACCATTCTGCGCCCGGCGTGAAGTTGCCAGGAGCTTCGCCCCTGGACCCCAGCAGGGGATGCCATCCCCTGCCCCCCTGGCCGGGCCTGATGCCCGGACCCCATTAACTTTCAACCAGACCTTATTCACGCTGTCACGCCCCGCGATTCACTCCGTCATGCCCCGCGAAAGCGGGGCATCCACGCCTTGCTTTTTTGACGGAGACTATATCAACCGGCCGTGAAATAGATGTTTCTCATTTGTTCCGATTATGCTACCGGCTAAAAATCAACCTGAAGAGGTGCTTGTGCGGTCAAAAACAACCGTGGAGGCGGTAGCTGAAAAAGCCTTCACCCCCGCCAACCAGATCAATTGCAGCGGCTATGTGAAGGATGTCGCGCACCAACTCGGCGTATATATGCCACTTGGGGCTAATGCCAACGATCTCGTAAAATACATGAAAACCGACGGCTTCTGGACGAAGCTGGGCAACAACGATGTGGAGGCCAGCAAGATGGCGGGACAGCATTATCTGGTCGTTGCTGGCTGGGTAAATCAGAATGGTCATGGGCATGTTGTGGTCATCATGCCGGGGCGTGATGGAAAATTTGCACGTGCCTCTTGGGGATCATTGGGTAATGCCGGCAACGCAGGTGAAAATAAGGGGATCAACTGGGCTTTTGATCCACACGAGCGTTCCGAAGTTCAATATTTTGCGATACCCGTATCTGCTCTGGTAACATCACAATGACATATAATCAGCGCATTTTTAGGCTTCTTCTGTCTGGGTTTTTTGCGTTGCTGGCCTCACCCAGCCCGGTTCTGGCCTCTCCCTGCGTCCTCTCCCCCGCCGCCACCTGGTACAACACCATTTATGCGGGTCCATATAAACTCCAATTTGACGATCACGATCCATCGGGACCGCATCCCTATAGATGGGTTGCCGATGCCGGTATGCGGATCGTACATCCAGATGGCACAATCTGCCTGGCGTCCAATGATGTTTCGATTGTCGCTTTGCCGATTTACATTGCCGCGGGTCATTATCTGTACATCTACACTTATAGCGGCTCCGAGGCCGTGTTGTTTGTGGTCGATGCGCGCAGCTGCGCCACAATCTGGCAGAGCCCCACTCTATACGGCATGGGCTTCGGCCGCACGAAAACGGGCTTCTACCTGCCTAGCGTCGGCTGGATGACCATCGGCAAAAACTGCCTGCCCGAAAAAATCACCGGCAAGCCGGTCCTGCCTTTGCAAGCCCCACCCCCGCAACACCCCCTCACTCCTTCTTATACGGACTCTCCCCCGTCATCACCGCCATCGCCTCTTCCATCCCCCGCCGCTCTTGCTCCAAAAACTCCCCCACCGCATCCCGCAACCCCGCATGTCTTATATAATGTGCCGAATAAATCGGCCGGGGCAGATACCCGCGCTGGATTTTGTGTTCCCCCTGCGCCCCGGCCTCCACGCGCTTCATGCCATGCGCAATCGCGTAATCAATCGCGTGATAATAGCACAGCTCGAAATGCAGAAACGGCACATCCTCCGTGCTGCCCCAGTTGCGCCCATACAGCACATCCGCGCTGCGCAAATTCAGCGCCCCCGCAATCGGCCGCCCATCCCGCTCGGCGACCATCAACACCACCTGCTCGCCCAGCCGCTCACCTAATAGAGTGAAAAATTCCGGCGTCAGATACGCCCCGCCCCATTTGCGATCCACCGTCGAAGTATAAAACTTGTAAAACGCCCGCCACACCTCCGGCGTCAGCTCCGCCCCACTCAAGGCGCGGAATACCAGCCCCTCTTGCGCCTCGCGCCGCTCCCGCTTTATCGCCTTGCGCTTGCGCGAGGCCAGCGCGCCGAGGAAATCATCGAAACTCTGGTAGCCGTTATTCTCCCAATGATATTGCGTGCCCAGCCGTTGCAGCCAGCCCGCATCCCCCAGCGCCGCGTACTCCGCGCCGGTGCAAAACGTCGCATGCACGCCCGAGCAATCCAGCTCCACCGCCAACTGCTCCAACGCCGCCGCCATCGCCGCGAAGGGCACCCCGGCGCGGCATAGCAAACGCGGCCCTGGCACGGGGGAAAACGGCACGGCCACCTGCAATTTCGGATAATAATTGCCGCCCGCCCGCTCCAGCGCATTCGCCCAGGCATGGTCAAACACATATTCGCCGTAAGAGTTGGTTTTCGCGTAACATGGCGCCACCGCCACCACCGCGCCGGCTTCATCGCATAACGCCGCATACCGCGCATGCCAGCCCGTGCGCGGCCCAATCGAGCCGCTATCCTCCAGCGCCGAGAGAAACGCATAAGACACAAATGGATTATCGGTCATCGCGCAGTTATCCCACGCGGCTTGCCCGATCTCCCCAATCCGGGGATAAACCCGCAACATCAAATGAGGTGTACCATCAGCCATGCCGCACCATATGCGACCGGCGGGGCATTTCGCTAGTATGAACAGGAGTTCCCATGGCCGACGGACAGATTTCACCGCGCAAGGCAATTAACCTGGCCGATTACACGCCGCCGGTGTTTCTGGTGGATGAGGTCGCGCTGGATTTCACCCTCGACCCCGCCGCGACCATCGTCCGCGCCGCGTTGCAAATCCGCCGCCAGGCGCCGGGACCGCTGGTGCTGGACGGGCGGCATCTGGAACTGCGCTCCATCAAACTCAACGGCGAGCTGCTGGGCGACAACCGCTACGCGCTCACCGAAACCTCGCTCACCCTGCATGACGTGCCGGATGTTTTCACCCTGGAGACGGAGGTGAAAATCAGCCCGGAGACCAACACCGAGCTTTCCGGCCTGTACATGTCCGGCACCGGCTTCTTCACGCAATGCGAGCCCGAGGGCTTCCGCAAAATCACTTATTTCCCGGACCGCCCGGATGTGATGGCGCGCTACAAAGTGACCCTGCGCGCGGATGGCAAAAAATATCCCGTGCTGCTCTCCAATGGCAACAAGATCGCCGAAGGGGAAACCGGCGCGCAAATCTGGACCACGTGGCAAGACCCGCACCCCAAACCCTCTTATCTCTTTGCACTGGTGGCGGCTGATCTAGTCGCGGTGAAAGATAGCTTCACCACCGCGTCGGGCCGCAAGGTCGATCTCGGCATCTGGGTTGCCGCCGGCGATGAGACGCGCTGTGGCCACGCCATGTATTCGCTGAAAAATTCCATGAAATGGGATGAGGACACTTTCGGCCTGGAATACGACCTCGACATTTTCAACATCGCCGCGGTGAGCGACTTCAACGCCGGCGCCATGGAGAACAAAGGTCTTAATATTTTCAACACCGCCTACGTGCTGGCCAGCGCCGCGACCGCGACGGATGCGGATTTCCAAGGGGTGGAGCGCGTCATCGCGCATGAATACTTCCACAACTGGACCGGCGACCGCGTCACCTGCCGCGACTGGTTCCAGCTCTCTTTAAAAGAGGGCCTCACCGTTTTCCGCGACCAGGAATACATGGCCGACCAGTTTTCCGCCGCGGTGAAGCGCATTTCCGACGTACGCGGTCTGCGCGCCACGCAGTTCCGCGACGACGCCGGCCCGCTCGCCCACCCCGTCCGCCCGGCGAGCTACCTGGAGATTAATAATTTCTACACCACGACGATCTATGAGAAAGGCGCAGAAGTGGTGCGTATGTACCGCACACTCATCGGCCGGGAAGCCTTTCGCAAGGGCATGGACATCTACATTGCCGAAAATGACAACTCCGCCGCCACGGTGGAGGATTTCTGGTCCGCGATGCAGGCGGCAACGGAGATCGACCTCAAACAGATCATGCGCTGGTACGAGCAAGCCGGCACGCCGGAGATTTCATTCGATGAATCCTACGACGCAGCCGCGCGCACCTATACTCTTACGCTGCGCCAGCTTAACCGCCCCACGCCAGGCCAGCCGGAGAAGCAGCCGTTTTTAATTCCGGTGGCCATGGGGCTGCTCGATGCCAAGGGCAATGACATCCACACCGAAACGCTCATCTTCTCGCAGCCCGAGCAGATTTTTACCTTTCATAATATAAGTGAAGAACCCACGCCCTCGCTGTTCCGCAATTTCTCCGCACCCATAAAGTTGAAAGGCCAGTCCCGCCAGCGCCTGGCCTTCCTCGCGGCGAAGGACACTGATTTGTTCAACCGCTGGGATGCCTTGCAGCAATACGCCACGCTCGTGCTGCTCGATGCCGTCAAGGCGCATCAGGACGGCAAGCTGTTTACGCTGGACGTAGGGTTGCTTGAGGCGATCACCGCCACGCTGCGCGACGCCGCGCGCGACCCCGCCTTTGCCGCCGAGGCATTGCTGCTTCCGGCGGAAACATTGCTCGCCGATGCAATGACAATCGTCGACCCCGACGCCATCCGCTTTGTGCGCGAGGCGACACGCCGGGCGCTGGGCGAGGCACTGCGCGTGGAGTTTTTCGCCGCCTATGCGCAGTTTGCCGCGGCGGCGCCGTCAGATGTGTCGGGCCCCGCCATCGCCAGCCGCGCGCTGAAAAACGCCGCACTTGGTTATCTCACCGCCGCCGGCGACACCACATTGGCCGGCGCGCAATTCCTCTCCGGTGAAAACATGACCGACACGCTGGCCGCCCTGGCCAATGTGGCGGAGACGGCCGATGCCCGCCGCGACGAAGCATTCGCCAGCTTCTACGAGCAGTGGAAAAGCAACGCGCTGGTGCTGGACAAATGGTTCTCCGTGCAGGCCCGCGCCGGTGCGCCGGACACACTCGCGCGCGTGCAGGCACTCACCGAGCACCCAGATTTCGACCTGCGCAACCCCAACCGCGTGCGTTCGCTCATCGGCGCCTTCTCCGCCAATCCGGCGAAATTCCATGAGGCATCAGGTGTTGGCTACCAGCTTCTCGCCGACACCATTCTCGCCCTCGACGAGAAAAACCCGCAGATCGCCGCGCGGTTGACCACCGGCATGGGAAGCTGGCGGCGCTACGACCTCGCGCGCCAGAGCCTGATGAAGGGGCAACTGGAACGCATCCTTGCAAAGGACAAGCTCAGCCCCAACACTTATGAGATGGCCTCGAAGGCCCTCGCATAAGGATGCCGCAGCATGATCGAGCTTTTCTACTGGACCACGCCGAACGGGCATAAGATCACGATTTTCCTGGAGGAGTCGGGAGCCCCGTACAAAATCATCCCGGTCAACATCGCCAAGGGTGAGCAGTTTACGGAGGATTTCCTGAAAATCGCGCCGAACAACCGCATCCCGGCAATCGTTGACACCGCCCCGGTGGATGGCGGCGCGCCGCTCAGTATTTTCGAATCCGGCGCCATTCTGGAATATCTGGCCGAGAAGGAAGGCAAGTTCCTGCCCGCAGCACCGCGCGCAAAATACGAGGTGCTGCAATGGCTGTATTGGCAAATGGCGGGGCTGGGGCCGATGGCGGGGCAGAACCATCACTTCGTCACCTACGCGCCGGAAAAAATCCCCTACGCGATGGAACGCTATATAAAAGAGACCAATCGTCTCTACGGCGTGCTGAACAAGCGCCTCGCCGACCGTGAATTCATCGCGGGTGATTACTCCATCGCCGACATGGCCTGCTATCCGTGGATCGTCCCGTACGAACGCCAGCAGCAAAACCTCAACGACTTTCCGCACCTGAAACGCTGGTTCGAAACCATCGCCGCCCGCCCGGCGGTGGTGCGCGCCTACGAGCTGGCCGGTGTATTCAACACCGAGCCAACGGTCACGCCGGAATCCCGCGCCATCCTTTTCGGGCAGACGGCGCAATGAAACGTATCCTCTACGATCTGGCGGCGGCGGATGAAGCCTTGCGCTTCAGCCCGTATTGCTGGCGGATAAAACTCGCCCTGGCCCATAAAAACCTGAGCTACGAAACAGTGCCCTGGCGCTTTACCGAAAAAGACGTGATCGCGTTCTCCGGCCAGGGCAAGGTTCCGGTGCTGGTGGATGGCGAAACAACAATCTCCGGTAGCCAGGAGGTCGCCGATTACCTGGAGCGGCAATATCCCAACGAGGCCTCGCTGTTTGGCGAACCGCCGGCACGCGCGTTGACCATGTTTATCAGGGCCTGGACCGAGGACATGCTACACCCCGCCATCGCGCGGATTATTCTGCCGGACATTTATGCCCAGCTGCACCCCAAGGACAAAGCCTATTTCCGTGCCTCGCGCGAGAAAGCCTGGGGCATGGCCATCGAGGATTTTCACGCCGGGCGGGAAGGGCATGTTAAGGCGCTACAAGCCGTGTTGGCACCGGTGCGCCGCACGCTGGCGGGGCAAAGCTTCATCGCCGGTGATGCCCCCTCCTATGCGGATCACATCGTCTTTGGGGCGCTGCAATGGGGCCGGTTGATGTCCGCCGCGCCGCTGTTTGCGGCCGATGATCTGTTGCTGGCCTGGATGGACGCGGTGCTCGCGGTGTACGGGATCTAGATCAATATACGATAAGATTGAACCGGAAGGTTCAAGCTAATCGTATGAAATTGATCGATAAAATATAGAGTTAGAGCATTCATCTAAAAGATGAATGCTCTAACGTAAATACATAACGCGCAACACCACGAACCAGTTCTCGAGGTTGCCGCTCAATTCCCCGGAAGCATTGACCTGCAGGTGCTCCATCGTCACCGCGTCATCCACATTGCCGCCGACAATGCTCAACTGCCCCGGTCCGCTCGCCACGACGATGCTGCAATGCGCTGGAAAACCCTGCGTGGTTGGCAGGTTCTGGAAGCTGAGCTGGCTGGCCCCGTCGCGCGGGAAGCAGACCAGATCGCCCAGGCGCGGCGGGTAGCTCGCAGGATCTTGCGCGATCAGCATCGGATTTTGCACCTCGCCCCGCGCGGCACGGGCGGCGTAGTTAATATAAGTAGCGTGATCCGGCGCGTAGGGAAATTGCGCGCCCGCCCCGGCCATGCGCATGACATAAGAGATAAACGCGGCGGACCACGCGTAGGTGCCATCGTCCGCCGCGGGAAATATGTTGCCCTGCGCATCATGCTTGCCGGTGTAGGCGGCCTCGGGCTCGGCGGCGTTCATGCTTTCCCACCAATACTCGCCCACGCGCTCCCATAGGCCGGGCTGACGCTCCGCCATGTTGGGTTCCGTCTTCACGTAGTCAGCGCCATCGGAATCGTCCACACGCCCGCCCCAGAGCCGCCATTCGTCCATTGCCACCGCCACCGCATCGGTACGCGAGAACGGCGCATAGGGCACTTGCGCGAAGCGCGGCGCGTGGGCATCCGGCGCCACGCAGCCGCTTAACACCAGCAGCAGTGCGAGGGTTTTACGCAAGGTCCTGGAACATTTCGCGCAACGCGAATTCATTCGCATCGCACAAGCCTCGCTCGGTAATCAGCCCGGAAACCAGGCGTGCCGGTGTCACATCGAACGCCGGGTTCGCCGCCGGGCTGTCTTTCGGCACAATTCTGATTGTCGCGATCGAACCATCCAGCGCGCGCCCGGTCATGGTGGTTACCTCGGAGGCCGCGCGTTCCTCGATGGGAATATCGGCAAGCCCGTCGCTGATCGTCCAGTCGATGGTCGAAGACGGCAGGGCGACCCAGAACGGCACGCCGTTGTCGCGCGCGGCCAGCGCCTTTAAATATGTGCCGATCTTGTTGGCGACATCGCCTGAGCGCGTCACGCGGTCGGTGCCGACGATCACCAGGTCGACATCGCCGCGCTGCATCATGTGCCCGCCGGCGTTGTCGGCAATCACAGTATGGTTAACGCCATGTTTCCCAAGTTCCCAGGCGGTGAGCGACGCACCCTGGTTGCGCGGCCGCGTTTCCTCGACCCATACATGCACGTCGATGCCCGCGTCATGCGCCATGTAGATCGGCGCCAGCGCGGTGCCCCAGTCCACGGTCGCAATCCATCCCGCGTTGCAATGCGTGAGCACATTCACGCGCCGCCCGCCTGCCGCGCGCGCGGCGATCAACGGCAGGCCGTGTTTGCCGATGGCCTGATTGGTGGCGACATCCTCATCGCAGATCGCCGCGGCTTGCGCATAAGCCGCCACCGCGCGCGCGGAGGGGCTGAGCGGTTGCAGCGCCTGCTGCATGCGTGCCAGCGCCCAGCGCAGGTTGATCGCGGTGGGCCGCGTGGCACCCAGTACGGAGATCGCCTGGGCAAGGTTTGCATCCGACGCATCGGCGCGCATGGCCAGCGCCACGCCGTAAGCGGCGGAAGCGCCGATCAGCGGCGCGCCGCGCACCAGCATGGCTTTAATCGCATGCGCCACGGCCTCCATCGTGGTCAGCCGCACGAGGTCGATCGACCACGGCAGTTTGGTCTGGTCGATAATGCGGACCGACCAGCGGTCAGTTTCATCCACCCAGATTGAGCGGAAAGGGGTGCCGTCAATTTTCATCGTATTCGGATCCTAAAGCTTTTGGTGCAGTGCGCAGACCAGGGTGAATAAGCGCCGCGCGGTGGGAAAATCAATCACCACCTTGCCGGCGAGCCGTTCGAGCATCAGCTCGGCGCCTTCGTTGTGGAGGCCGCGCCTGCCCATATCGATCGCCTGGATTTTCGCTTCGCGGCCTTCGGCAATGGCGCCGGCGTAGCTGTCCAGCAACATCTGATAATCTTTGATCAGCATTTTGAACGGGCCCATGGCGAGCACAACGGCGACCACGGGATGATCGTCCGCATCGCGGATGTCGAACACCAGGCGGCCTTCCTGGATGGAAAGATGCAGGATGCTTTGCAGGCCGGGATGTGCGGCGGGATGGAATTCATTCTCCGCCTGCAAGTCGGCGACGGCTTGTTCACGGTCGGCTTCCTGCAATGCGGAAATGCGGTGCAGCGAAGCGCCTTCCAGAACAACCCGCGTCAAATGTCCCGTCGCTTCAGCCATTGGGAACCTCTCGCTTCAGGCCCAGTTTCAGCAGCACGCCGATGACCGCGCCTTTTGCCATGCGCAGGGCGGCCATGCAGATCAGCGCCAGCATGAGCAGCAGGAAGCCCGCCATCAAAAGGCCTGGATGATAGTCGCCTTTATAAAAAAATATGACAAAGAGTGCCAGGACATGCAGCACGACGAGCATGGCGATGTAGGGCGGGGCGTCGTCGGATGGCATGTCGCCGAGCGGCGCGCCGCAGTGCAGGCAGAGCTTATGCACCTTGAGATAACCATCGAAGATAGGCGCTGCGCCGCAATGCGGGCAGCGGCCGATGATGCCGCGCCCGATGGTGATAGGCCACTCCGGCATCACCCATTCGGGTTTGGTTTGCGTCCCGGCGGGCGGCCAGCTCTCAAAATCCGGGTGGTAGTCTGGCTGTTTTTCCATGCGCCGCATTAGTCACCGCATTGCGCTCAAGTTCAAGCGGCTTGGCGCGCATGGCGGCCTTATCGCGCCGTATGCGTGGTTTTCAGGCAACGGTTGCAGGAGCGCCCCGGGAAAAAGGTTGGGAATAAATTTCCAGAAATTTATGCGGCCGGCGGTTTCTGGCCGATGTTCCGGCAAGGTTCAGGTACGGCTCAAGCGAGGGATTTTTGTTTTTGTTAGGCAATGTGTTTAGCGTTGACGTACGCACGAAACATGCGAACGATTCATTTCGTAGCGATCTTTTTGCATGATCCACAAAAAAAATGCTCAATGCGGTGGCCCCCAAAGCTTGGACAGGAACTGGCTGGAGTTAAGATAGAATTCTGCCGGTTGATGATGCCTGGCTATGCGGCCAGTAGCTTGGTTTCTGATGGTATCACTTTGCCTGCATTGA
>Ga0182014_10000219_pt1 | contig 72565 bp, 76 predicted proteins | sample 612S2DmetaG_FD_120489 | JGI IMG/M metagenome (GOLD analysis project Ga0182014, IMG submission 120489) | Permafrost microbial communities from Stordalen Mire, Sweden - 612S2D metaG | ecosystem: Environmental > Terrestrial > Soil > Wetlands > Permafrost | place: Sweden: Stordalen | collected...
ATGCTGGCCGCTACCACTGTCGCGGAGGAAATCCTGGACCTGAAGAAGAGCCGCAAGGCCATTCTTTTGGCGCACCACTACCAGGAGCCCGAAATCCAGGAACTCGCTGACGTCATCGGCGACAGCCTGGAACTGGCCCGCAAGGCGCGCGACTTTTCGGGCGAAGTGATCGCTTTTTGCGGCGTCTGGTTCATGGCGGAAACCGCCAAGGTGATCAACCCCGGCCGCGTGGTGGTGGTGCCCGACCGCGACGCCAGTTGCAGCCTGGTGGAGAGCTGCCCGGCGGAGGCCGTGCGCGCCTTCCGCCAATCGCATCCCAATCATGCCATCGTCAGCTACATCAACACCTCGGTGGAAGTGAAAGCCGAGAGCAACATTCTGTGCACCTCGCGCAATGCGGTAAAAGTGGTGAACTCCATTCCCCGCGAAACGCCGGTGATGTTCCTTCCCGACCGAAATCTGGGCGCTTTTGTGAAGCGCCAGACCGGCCGGCGGAATCTGGAAGTATGGGAGGGCGCCTGTTTCGTGCATGACACGTTTCCCGCGCGGCGGCTGGCGGAAGCGCGGCTGGACCACCCGCGGGCCGAAGTGGTGGCCCATCCGGAATGCACGGAAGCGGTTCTGGCCATGGCCGATTTCGTGGGTTCCACCTCGGCCATCATCGAATACTGTTCGTCCAGCGACGCACGGGAATTCATCGTCATGACGGAAAGCGGCGTGCGATTTTCGCTGGAACGGCAATCGCCCGCCAAGCGGTTCTATTTCGTGGCCAACGAGCAGTGCAATTGCAGCGAGTGCCCGTACATGAAGCTGAACACGCTCGAAAAGCTGCGTAACGCCCTGCGCGATCTCACGCCCCGCGTGGAGTTGTCGCCGGAGATCATGGCGCGGGCGCTGGTGCCGCTAGAGCGCATGCTGGCGCTGCGGTGACCGCCACTCACCAGCCGCCGCTGGTCGATTCCTTCGGGCGGCTTCACGATAGCCTTCGCATCAGCGTGACCGACCGCTGCAACATCCGCTGCACCTATTGCATGCCGGAAACGGGCGCCCCCTTCATGCCGCACGGCGAGATCCTGACTTACGAGGAGATCGAGCGCTTCGCGCGCGTCGCCGTAGGGTTGGGCGTCAACAAACTCCGCGTCACCGGCGGCGAACCGCTGGTGCGGCGCGACCTTCCCGAACTCATCGGCCGCCTGGCGGGCATCCCCGGCGTCCGCGACCTGGCGCTCACCACCAACGGCGTCCTGCTCGACCGGTTCGCCGGGCCGCTCTATGCCGCCGGCCTGCGCCGCCTCAACGTTCATCTGGATACGCTCGACCGCCAACGCTTTATCGAGATCGCGCGGCGCGACGATCTGGAGCGCGTGCTGGCGGGCCTTGAGGCCGCCAAACAAGCCGGCTTCGTCAATATCAAGCTCAACGCCGTGGCCGTCAAGAACCTGGTCGAGCCGGATATCGTGCCGCTAGCGCTATTCGCCCGCCGCCACGGATTCGAGGTCCGCTACATCGAGTTCATGCCGCTCGATGCGCAAAACCTCTGGGACCGCGGCAAGGTGCTGTTGGCCGACGACATCCTGGCCATGCTCGCGCGCGAAATCGCCCCGCTCCATCCGGTGCCCGATCCAGACCCGCGCGCCCCCGCTTCGGAATACGCTTTTGCCGACGGCATCGGCCGCGTCGGCGTCATCGCCTCGGTGAGCCGCCCCTTCTGCGGCAACTGCAACCGCATCCGCCTCACTTCCGACGGCAAACTGCGCTACTGCCTGTTCGCCCTGGAAGAAGACGATGTGAAGGGGTTGCTCCGTTCGGGTGCCCCCGATGCCGAAATCGCCGCCGCCATCCGCCGTAACATCGCCGGTAAGTGGGCCGGGCATGAAATCAACAGCGCCCGGTTTGTGGCTCCCCCGCGGCCAATGTACTCGATTGGGGGGTAGGCCCGGCCACTCGTTCCCGGCAGGGAAGAGGCTTCGCGCGCGGCGCCGGGAGCGGCAACGCGGGCTGTCAGCCGTCGCGCGCCGGGCGATTGGCCCTGGCGGGGCCATTGACGGGTAGGGGAATCGCCGCTAACCGCCAGCTCCGAGCCAGCGAATGGCCGAAAGCCCAAGCCAAACCATGAGAACAACCGAGACAACCACGAAGATGGGAGCCGCCGCTCCGACCAGTAGCAGGCGCGTCAAGTCTACCCCCTGTGCCGCCGGCCGTGCTCGGAGCACCCGCGCCGGGCCGCCACGGCTGAGCATGTTCGGGTGGAGGTCTAAAAGATTGGAGCGGGCCCTTAGCACGGGGACCTCCGCGAATCGGCGAGCGGCACCTCGGCCCCGCGCTGGGCGACGTCAAAGGCCGATTCCGGAACTACGCGGCACGCATCTCCCGGCATTCTGAGGAATAGTGCCCGCGAGATCGCGAAACTCTCTGAATGTTACCCGCGGGGAGAGGCGGCCAGATTTTTCAGCTCGCGAGCGGATACCGTTGGCGCACCCACGCCATGGCTTCCACCGGGGACGCGACGCGACCGTCCAGTTGGGCATCTTCCACCGCATCCAGCATTTCCGCGAATCTCGGTCCCGGAGTGTACCCGGCGGCGATCAGGTCGGCGCCAGTGAGGAGGCGCTTCGGTTTCAACTGTTCCTCGCCCAGTTCGGCCAGGCGCCGGCGGCAGAATTCCCATCCCTCCAGGCGGCCGTTGCTGCCCACACAATCCAGGCGATGCAGTTCCAGGTGCCGGTCGAAATTCGGCTGGCGCAGGAAGCGCTTCAGCGTGCTCTCCTTCATCCGCCCGACATCGAGGAAGCGCATGTGATTGGCCACCAGCGCCTCCACCTGTTCGGTTTCCTCGCGCGAGGCGCGCAGGCGGCCCAGGATCCCGCGCGCCAGCCGCACGCCTTCCTCCGCATGGCCATCGAAGCGAATGCGGTCGGCCAGGCGAAAGGCGGGCGGCTTGCCGACGTCGTGGAGCAGCGCACCCCAGGCCAGGGCGGGGCTGGCGTCTCTCAGGTTTTCGAGCAGGAGCAGAGTGTGCGTCCACACATCGCCTTCGGGATGGAACTCGGGCGGCTGAGCCACGCCTTTCATGGCGGCCACTTCCGGCAGCAGAATGGCCAGCAAGCCGCTGGCGTCCAGCAGCTCGAAACCGCGGCGCGCTCCGCCTTGGGTCAGAATCCGTTCCAGCTCATCCCGAACGCGCTCCGGCGCCACTTTCAAAATCAGCGCGTGCCGCCGCTCCATCGCCGCCCAGGTTTCCGCTTCGATGTCGAAACCCAGCCGGGCCGCGAAACGCACCGCGCGCAGCAGGCGCAAATGGTCTTCCGCAAAACGCGCCTCCGGGTCGCCGATGGCGCGCACCATACGCTCTCCCAGGTCGCGGCGCCCTCCCACGAAATCCAGCACTTCGCCGGTTTCGGGGTCCATCATGAGGCCATTGACGGTGAAATCGCGCCGCAACACATCGGCGCGCGGATCGGTTTCGAAATCGACCGAGGTGGGGCGCCGGCCATCGGCATACTCGCGGTCGCTGCGAAAGGTCGCCACTTCCACCTGGATGGCGCCCTCCCGCACCAGCACCACCCCGAAGTGCGCGCCGACGGTGCCGGAACCGGGGAACAGGCTCAGCAGGCGCTCGGGGCGTGCGTCGGTGGAAATGTCGAAATCCTTGGGCGCAACACCCAGCAGCAGGTCGCGCACCGAGCCGCCCACCAGGTAGGCCTTGTGCCCCGCCGCGCGCAACCGAGAGGCGACGGTTCGCGCCAGGTCGCCCGTCTCCACGATTGGCCGCTCCCGCTCCACACTCCTGATAGTAGCGTGCCACACATGCTAAGATGTGAAAGCTAATCTCACCGCTGAACACATCGTTGGAACCCTGATTCTATGGCTCTTTCGCCCCAAAACGGAGAAAACGTTTCGTGAGTCCCGAGCAACGGCATGGGACTGTGAAGGTGGTTGTAGCCACCACCGTCATGCTGTCGTTCATCTCGTTCTGGCGCGCCGCCGCCATCGTGCTCAGCGACCTGGCCTCGTCGGCCTACTACGTGGGCGGCATCGCGGAGCAGGCGATCGGCAAGTCCGCGCCCTGGTTCATCCTGGGCATCATGCTGTTCTCCTACGCCGTGCGCGCCATCTACATCGAAAGCTGTTCGATGTTCGTGCGCGGGGGCGTGTACAAGGTGGTGCACGAGGCCATGGGCGGCACGCTGGCCAAGTTTTCGGTCTCGGCGCTGATGTTCGATTACGTATTGACCGGCCCCATCAGCGCCGTCAGCGCGGGCCTCTACCTGGGCGTTCTGATCAACGAAACCGCCGACTACCTGCATATCCCGAGCCTGCACTTCCATCCGCCGCATTTCGCCGCTGTTTTTGCCGCCGCGGTCACGATTTATTTCTGGCGCAAGAACATCATCGGCATTCACGAATCGAGCGAAAAGGCCCTCCGCATCATGCAGATCACCACGGTGATGGTGGTGATCCTCATCGCCTGGTGCCTGGTAACCATCTTCACTCGCGGCTACCAACCCGTCCCGCTCCCCATCATGAGCAATCTGCATTTCTCGCCGGACGCGCTGGGGTGGCTCAAAGGGACGGTTGCGCCCAAGATCACATTTATCGCCATCCTGGTCGGCCTGGGCCATTCGCTGCTGGCCATGAGCGGCGAGGAGAGCCTGGCCCAGGTGAATCGCGAAATCGCCTTTCCCAAGCTCAAGAACCTGGAGCGCGCCGGCTTCGTGATTTTCATCTACAGCATGCTGTTCACCTCGCTGGTTTCGTTCTTCGCGGTGATGATCATTCCCGATGCCCAGCGCCAGCAGTTCCTGGATAACCTGATCGGCGGCCTGTCCATGTTCCTGGTCGGCCCCTTGCCGGCGCGTATGCTCTTTCACGGATTCGTGGTGCTGGTGGGCATGTTGATTCTGTCCGGCGCGGTCAACACGGCCATCATCGGCTCCAACGGCGTGCTCAACCGCGTCGCCGAGGACGGCGTGCTGCCCGACTGGTTTCGCCATCCCCATACCCGCTACGGGACCACTTCGCGCATCATCAACACCATCGTCATCCTGCAATTGGTGACCATCGTGATCAGCCGTGGCGACGTGAATATGCTGGGCGAAGCCTACGCCTTCGGGGTGGTGTGGAGCTTCGCCATGAAGGCGCTCTCGGTGCTGGTGCTGCGCTACAAACAGCCCGGCGCGCGCGAATGGAAAGTGCCGCTGAATTTCCACGTCGGCAACACCGAACTCCCGGTGGGCTTGCTGCTCATCACGCTCGTTCTGTTCGCCCTGGCCATCATCAACGTTCTGACCAAAGAGGTGGCCACCATCTCCGGCGTCAGCTTCACCATCGCCTTCTTCATCGTCTTCGAGCTCTCCGACATCGCCAACCGCAAGCGCAAAGCCGCCCACCCGGCGGAGCTGGAAAAATTCCGCCTCGACACCAAGGACGAGCTGAGCGCCGGCACCACCGGCGTCCGTACCGGCAACGTGGTGGTGGCGGTGCGCAATCCCAACCGCCTGCAGCATCTTTCCCGCATCCTGGCCAAGACCGACACGCGCAAGCAGGACATCGTAGTGCTCAGCGTGCGACGGGTCACGCAGGCCGCCAGCGGCGAGCACCCTCTCGACGCCGACCAGATTTTCTCCGACGACGAAACCAACGTCTTCACCCGCGTGGTAACCCTGGCGGAAAAAGCCGGCAAGCACGTGGAGCTGATGGTGGTGCCGGGCTCGGACCCTTACGAAGCCGTGGTCCGCACCGCCGCCCGCCTGCAATCCTCGCGAATCGTCATGGGCCTGTCGCCCAAGCTCACCCCATCCGAACAGGGCGCGCAGGTGGGACGATACTGGGAACAGTTGCCCGAGCCGCGCCCTTCCATTTCCCTCGAAATCGTGCTGGAAAATCAGAAAGACGTGGTGTTTTTCAACCTCGGCCCGCACCCGCCGCGTCTCTGGCCCGAAGACGTCGACCTGGCCCATCGCCTCTGGCTGGAGCTGAGCGGCATGGGCCCCGGCTCGAAGCTGCACCATCGCGATATCATCGGCGTGGCGCTGCGCCGCATGAGCGACGAGTTGCACTCCGACCGCAAGCCCGAAGTCGTGGAAGACGTGCTGAAAGAAGTATCCGGCGCCAACGGCCAGGCTACCGACGGAAGAGCGTAAGGCAAGCGGTTGTCACCGGGAGAAGTGACTCGGGAAGAGTGACAGACCACGAAAGGCGATGGTCTGTCCCACCTGTACCTGCTAGTAGTTTTCGATTATTGTGCGCCGGCGCCTGGTTCGGTTAGTTTGGTTTTAGTCTTTTCGAGGTTCGACAGCATGATGAGGGGACTTTCAGGATGAAACTTTCCGGCCGCATTCGATGGATTCTCGTAGTTCTCGCCTGTCTGGCTGTTTCCCTGGTCTGCGTTGTGTACCCCATCTATGTGATCCGGCCGTTCCGGGCGCAGGGAGCGCGCGAGCTGGCGTTGGCGTTGGCGGTTTGCCGCTTCCGGCCCGTGCTTACGGTGGTCTCGGCGCTGGTGGCCGCCGGAGCCGCGATGGCATACTGGCGCGCCCCGGCACGAATGTGGCGGCGCATACTGGCAGCGGCGGGCGCAGCGTTGGTGTGCGTACTCGCGGCGCTCGCGCGCGTGAATGTCTACGAGCTGATGTTCCACCCGGACGACCATCCGGCCTTCGCTGCAACGGCCGAAGTAAAGCTCGACAAGGATGACAAGCTGATCGTGGTGAAAGTCCGCGGCAGCGCGCGTGCCTACCCGATCCGCACTATGGGCTATCACCATGTCGTCAATGACGTGGTCGGAGGGACGGCGCTCGCCGCGACCTATTGAACGCTCTGTCACACCGGTCTGGTGTGGACGAGAACCGTGGATGGGCTGCGGCTGACGTTTCATCTGGCCGGCATCAATAACCAGAACTTCCTCATGCGCGACGAGGAGACAGGGAGCTATTGGCAGCAGATCAGCGGACTTGCCATCTCCGGCCCGCTCCAGGGCCGGCAACTCACGCTGGTTCACTCCGATGAGCTCACCTTCGCGACGTGGAAAGCGGAAGAGCCTCAAGGCACCGTGCTCAAGGACGTGCCCAAATACGCCGCCCAATACGAGGCCAAGGATTGGGACGTTCGCATGAAGCGTGCGCCGGTCGTCATCCAGTTCGCGGAGCAGGGCATGAAGTCACGCGATTTGCTGCTGGGAATTCAGGCCTTCGGCGCCAGCCGGGCGTTTCTCTATGACCAGGTAGTCAAGGAGAAGCTGGTCAGGGACCACGTGGGCGCCGAGCCGGTGCTGCTTGTAATGGGTCCGGACGATCAATCCGTGAGGGCATTCCGCGACCGAATCCCTGGCGTGGATGGCGCGCCCGATTTCTACCGCATGACCGCAAGCGAGTCCGGCGCGCTGCTGATGGATGCGGCAACCGGCAGCCGATGGAACTTCCAGGGCTGCGCGGTGTCCGGGAAAGCGAAAGGCGTTTGCCTGGAACCCATCCCCATGCTCAAAGACTATTGGTTCGACTGGCGGAACTACCACCCTGGGACGACGGTTTGGAGGAAGCGGTAGACGACAGACTAGGGACAGGAGGTCTGTACTATTCCCGCTCCAGCCCCGCAATCCTCCTGCGTAGCTCTTTCACCTCCCGGCGCAGGTCGGGCAGGCGCGCCAGGTTGGCCAGTTGCTCCAGGTGTTCGCGCAGGGGGCGCGCCGGGGTTCCCCAGACGGTCTGGCCGCCGCGGACGATCTTCGAGGTCAGCACGCCGCAGCCGGAGCCCAGCACGGCGTGCGATTCGATGCGCGCCTTGTCGCCGATGCCCACCTGGCCGCCGATCACGGCGTGATCTTCCACGATCACCCCGCCCGAAAACCCGGTCTGCGCCGCCACCACCACGTGGCGCCCGATGCGGCAATTGTGCGCCACGTGCACCATATTGTCCAGCTTGGTGCCTTCGCCGATCGAGGTCACGCCCAGCGCGGCCCGGTCCACGCAGCTATTGGCGCCAATCTCGACGAAGTCGCCGATCTCGACGCGCCCTACCTGGGGAAATTTTTCCCAGCGGCCGTTGGCTTCCACAAAACCGAAACCGTCGGCGCCGATGACCGCACCCGAATGAATGACGACGCTTCGGCCGATATCCACGTTGTCGTAAATGGTCACGTTGGGAGAGAGCTGCGAGCCGTCGCCAATGACGACCCGCTTGCCGACGTAGCAGCCCGCCCCGATGGCGGCGCCGACGCCGATACGCGCGCCGTCGGAGACCACCGCGTGCGGCCCGATGAAGCAGAGCGCACCCAGCGACACGTCCTTGCCGATCACCGCGGTGGGATGAATGCCGGGCGCGAGTTCGGTGGTGGGATGAAAGCGGCTCACCGCCCGCGCGAACGCCGTGCGCGGCTCCGGCGCGCGGATCAGGGTCCGGTACTCCTCGGGCCAATCCAGCGGCACGATCAGGCATCCCGCCGCCGAACTCTTGGCCGTCTCCGTGGCTTTCCGGTTTCCCACGAAAGCCACCTCGCTCGAACCCGCCGTTTCCAGCGGGCCGACGCCGGTCAATTCCTTTTCGCCGTCGCCCTCGAACGTGGCGCCCAGCCATTCCGCCAATTCGCGAACCCGCATGACTTATGATACAAGTTCATGGCCATCGATCCCTCCGTCGTGCTGGCGCCGACCGCGCGAATTCATCCTGAGGCCATCGTCGGACCCGGCGTCCACATCGGCGAATTCTGCGTGGTCGAAAGCGATGTTTCGATCGGCGCCGGCTGCGTGCTGGAACCGTACGTGTACGTGAAACGCTGGACCACGCTCGGGGAGCGGAACGAAATTTCGGCCGGCACGGTGCTCGGCACCGACCCGCTCGACAAGACCTTTACCGGCCAGCGCAGCTACCTGCGCATCGGCAACGGCAACAAGATCCGCGAGCACTACACCATCTCCCGCGGCACGGAGCCGGAATCGGTCACCGAGATCGGCGACGAAAACTACATCATGACGTCCGGCCATATCGCCCACAATTGCCAGATCGGCAACCGCACCGTGATCGCCAGTTGCGCCCTGGTGGCCGGATATGTGCAGGTGGAGGACCAGGCTTTTATTTCGGGCGGCGTGGTGGTGCACCAGTTCTCCAAGATCGGCCGCCTGGCGATGATCGGCGGCAACACCCGCGTCAATCAGGACGCGCCGCCGTTCTTCCTCTACGCCGGCCACGACATTCAAGCCAAGGGCCTGAACCTGGTGGGCCTGAAGCGCGCCGGCTTCAAGGCGTCCCAGGTTGCCCCGATCAAACAGGCCTACCGCCTGCTCTACCGCTCCGGCCTCAAGCTGGAAGACGCCCTGGCCCGCATCGAATCCGAGACGCCCACTCCGGAAGCGCTCCACCTGGTCGGGTTCATCCGCCGCAGCAGCCGCGGGATTTGCAGGGAGTGAGCCAGCCCGCATTCCTTCCGGATACGCCATCGGCGGCAAAAGCCGCCTGCAAGGCGGCTGCAGGCAAGATTGCCCGCCCCACAATTCATGCAGAGCGTTCGCGCCCACAGTTGCCGCCGCCGGGTGGCTACAATGGGATCTGCAAACTATGGCAACCAAAGTCACCGTCGTTCACAACGGTCCGATTCGCATCGAAGGCGAATTTGAGATCCAAGACCCCAGCGGCAAAGCCTTCGGCCTCGCCGGCCGTACCGCGATTTCGCTGTGCCGCTGCGGCCAGTCCGCCAATAAGCCCTTCTGCGACGGCGCGCACCGCGCCTGCGGCTTCACCGACGCCGTGGAAGCGCGCGACCTTCCCGCTCCACAGCCGAAGCCGCTCTGACGGCTGCGCGCGGGCGGCTCTTTACGAAATAATTCCCTTCCTTACGGCGTAGAGGATCAGCTCCGGCATGCCGCGCAGGTTCAGCTTTTGCATGATGCGGGCGCGATGGGTTTCCACCGTGTACACGCTTAAGTGCAGCAGGGCGGCGATTTCTTTGCTCGATTTGCCTTCCGCTACAAGCTGGAAGACCTCGCGTTCACGGGGGGAGAGCAGGTCGTAGGAGTCCTCGGCGCCGGTGCGCTCCAGCTTGCGCATGTAGTCTTCGAGCAGCACTTTACCCACCGCCGGGCTGAAGAACGACTTGCCTTCCGCCGCGGCGCGGATGGCGCGCGCCAGGTCGCTCTCCGCCGAGTCCTTCAGCAGGTAGGCGCGGGCGCCGGCGCGCAGGGCCCGCAGCACGTAGGTTTCGTCGGAGTGCATGCTGAGCATCACCACTTCGGTGGCGGGGGAGACTTCGCGAATCTGGCGGCAGGCTTCGATGCCGTTCAGCTCCGGCATGCCGATATCGAGCACGGCCACGTCGGGCTTCCGTTCCAGCGCCAGCCGCACCGCCTCGCGCCCGTTTTCGGCTTCGCCGGCCACGGCGAAATCCGGCTGCTGTTCGAGCAACAGGCGCAGGCCGGCGCGAAAAAGCGTGTGGTCGTCGGCCAGCAAGACGGCGAGCCTCTTCATACTGGCAGATCCGCTTCCACGGTAGTCCCTTTGCCCGGTTCGGACTGAATGCGCAGCTTGCCGCCCAGGCGGCGCACGCGTTCCTCCATGCCTAGAATGCCCAGGCCGCGCGTGCGCGCAGGGTCGAAGCCGTGGCCATCGTCGGTAACCCGAAGGCGAATGCGCCCGTCCGATTGCTCGATGCGCACGCGCGCATTACGCGCTCCGGAATGCCGCACCGCATTGTGCAGCGCCTCCTGCACCAGGCGATACAGGCAGATCCTGGTTTCGTCCGCCAGGCTTTCGGAGACGCCCTCAGCTTCCACTTCCACCTCGATCCGGCTGGAGCGCGACACCTCGCGCCCCTGCCATTCCAGCGCGGGGATCAGGCCGAGATCGTCCAGCATGGAAGGCCGCAGCAGCAGCGCCATGTTGCGGACCGTTTCCACGCTTCGTTCTGCCTGGGATCTCATGCCCGCGATCCGCTCGGCGACCTCCGCCGGGACTTCGCCCAGCGCACTGGACAGTCGCCCGATGTCCATCAGCAACACCCCGAGCGTCTGGCCCACTTCGTCGTGCAGCTCGCGCGACAGCTTGCGCCGCTCGGCTTCCTGCGCATCCAGCAGGCGCGCGGAAAGCCGCTCCAACTCGCCGCGGCTGCGGGCCAGTTCCTGATAGCGCGTCTCGGTCTGCCGCTCCAGCCGCAGGATGTAGAACATGCTGGCGGCAATCAGAATCAATCCGCCGCTCAGAGCCAGGGTGAGCGAATGCGCCAGGCTGCTCTGAAACTGCGCGAATTCGCCCACCAGGTTCTGGTCGGTGAGATCCAGTTGGCGGCGATTGTAAGCTCGCAAGGCGTCGGCCCGCTGCCAGATGTCGATCTCGATGGGCGCGATCCGCTCCACGATCCACTCCGGCGCCTGCCGCCGGCGTTCCGCTTCCGGCAGCGCGAACAACGCTTCGAGCACTGTCTTTTGGCGTCCGAACGAATCCTCCAGGGCGGCCAGCGCACCGCGCAGCTCACTCTCCGCCGCCCGAGGCTCATCGGTTGAAAAGTCGTGGAAGCCGGAATCGACCGCCGCTTCCAGCCGCGCCAACTCCCCCAGCATATCCGCCGACGGCGCCTCCAGGTAGCGGTCGGCCGTCTGGTCGTAAATCTGGATCGAGAGACACAAACCTGCCAGCACTTGCGCGCGCTCCGCCACCAGCCGCCGGGCGGCTTGTTCGGACGCGTGCATGCGGTTCAGATTGCCGAGCGCGGCCAGCCCCGAGCCCAGTGTAATGCCCAGCAGGCCGGCGAATGCCAGCGTCAAAACCCACCGAAGATGGGATCTCACACTTCCATTATGCGAAACCTAACCCGATAGCTGAAGGCTGACCGCTTTGACAGTGGTATCATGGGCGATCAGCAAATTCAGTCCCATGACTTTGCCGCGGGTCTACCCGATTCTGGATACGGACGCGCTTGGCCGGCGCGGGCTAGCGCTCACCGCCGCCGCCGAAGCCTTCCTCCAGGGCGGCGCGCGGATTTTACAAATTCGACATAAGGGACACTGGAGCCGGAAGGTACACCAGGACGCGAGCCAGGTAGCCGCACTGTGCCGCCGGTTCGGCGCCACCCTGATCGTAAACGACCGCGCCGATTGCGCCCGCCTTCTCTCCGCCGGGCTGCACCTGGGGCAGGACGACCTGGCCCCGGCCGACGCGCGCAGCCTGGTGGGCGCCGGCGCGGTCATCGGTTTTTCCAGCCACAATGCCGCGCAACTCGCCGCCGCGGCCGGCGAGCCGGTCGATTACGTGGCCCTCGGACCTGTCTTTTCTACTTCTTCCAAGCAGAATCCCGACCCGGTCGTCGGACTCGAGGAGCTCCGCCGCTGCCGCGCTTTGACTTTGAAGCCGCTGGTGGCCATCGGCGGCATTACGGCCGGCAACGCGCCCGCCGTTTTCGAAGCCGGCGCCGATTCGGTGGCCGTCATCGCGGACCTGCTGCCCGACCCCGCCACTTCCGGCTCCTTGCGGCACAGGATGGAAGAATGGCAAGCCATCGCCAATCGATAAGGTCACCGTTCAGCGGCCGCGGGCAAAATGCCCGGCTAGTTCGCTATACTCTCTCTTTTCGGCAAAGAAAGGCGACACCTTAACTTCATGGCAAATTTACTGTTACGCAAGCCCCTGAGCATGCTTCGAGAAGAAGCGGGAGAAACCGGCGAGCACAGTCTGAAGCGCACGCTGGGAGTTTTTCAGCTCACCGCCTTGGGCGTTGGCGCGGTCATCGGCGCCGGCATTTTTGTGCTGGCGGGCCTGGGCGCGCACTATGCCGGGCCGGGCCTGATGCTCTCCTTTGTCCTGTCGGGGCTGGGATGCGCGTTCGCGGGATTGTGTTACGCCGAGTTCGCCGCCATGATCCCGCTGGCCGGCAGCGCGTATACCTACGCATACGCGAGCCTGGGCGAGGTTTTCGCCTGGTTGATCGGGTGGGACCTGACGCTCGAATATGCCATGGGCGCCAGCACGGTATCTTCGGGATGGTCGAACCACTTCGTGGCATTGCTGGAGATTCTTCACCTCAGGATGCCGCTCTGGCTGTCTTACGATCACTGGACCGCATTGCGCACGGCGGAAAACATGATCGCGCGGCAGATGGCGCAGACCGACCCTTCGCTGGTTCCGGGCACACAGGCATTTATGGCCCGGGTCGGCGCGATTATGGACGCGGCGTCGCCGGAGCTGTTGCGGCGCGCGCACGAACTGCTGGGCGCGCCCCATATTTTCGGGATTGAGTTCGGTTTCAATCTTCCGGCGCTGCTCATCGCGCTGATTATTACGGCGATTCTCACCGGTGGCATGCAGGAGAGCGCGCGCTTCAACGCCACCATCGTGGTGGTCAAGGTGGCAGTGGTGCTGTTCGTCATCGGCCTGGGTATCCACTACGTACACGCGAGCAATTGGGGAACGGGCTGGTCTTCGTTTGCGCCCATGGGGGTCTCCGGCATCGGGGCCGGAGCGGCGTACGTGTTTTTCGCTTACATCGGGTTCGACGCCGTCTCCACCACGGCGCAGGAAGCCAAGAATCCGCAGCGCGATTTGCCCATTGGCATCATCGCATCGCTGTTCTTGTGTACGCTCCTCTATATAGCGGTGGCAGCGGTGCTGACGGGCATGGTGCCGTGGCAGAACGTCAATATCGAAGCTCCCCTGGCGAGGGCCTTTCTGGATCGGGGGCTGACGGTAGCTGCCGACATCATCACGGTTGGCGCGCTGGCGGGATTGACGAGCGTGATGCTGGTGATGCTGCTGGGCCAGACGCGGGTGCTCTATGCCATGGCCAACGACGGTCTTCTGCCGCAGAAATTCTTCGCCGACATTCATCCCCGTTTCCGCACGCCGTGGAAGAATACCATCCTGGTGGGCATTGTGGCCGGCGTGGTGGGCAGCCTAACTCCGATCGAGAATATCTCGAAGATGGTGAACATAGGCACGCTGCTGGCGTTTGTGATTGTGTGTGTCTCGGTGCTGGTGCTGCGGCGCACCAATCCCGGCCAATCGCGGCCGTTTCGCACACCATGGGTACCCGTCGTGCCGCTGCTCGGCATCCTGTTCAATGGCTACATGATGTACAAGCTGAGCTGGATCAATTGGACACAGTTGCTTATCTGGCTGGCGATCGGTACGGGAGTGTACTTCGGCTACAGCCGCCACCACAGCAAGGTGCGGGAAAAGCTGGCGCGGTAGCTTCGCGCTGCCCAAAATCAAACTGAGCTGAAAGGCGGCGGATTTTGAACGCATTGCGCGCTTTCCCCCGCCCGGAACGAATTGGTAATTAAGTGCGTTTTGGTACTATCAGAAAGGCTGCGGCCGTGATAGCATTGGGTTGTGATATTTAAGTCACAAAAGCAGCCCGAGGCCCCCTGCCCGTGGATCCAATTGCCAGAAACGCGAAATACTACGTCAACGCCGCTGGCAAGAATCCGTTTCGTGAGTGGCTCACCCGTGGGATCGACGGTGGACCGCGCGCCAAGGTCAATACCCGGATCAGGCGTATTGGGGAATCCGGCAATTATGGCGATTGCGAGCCGGTCGGTGATGGAGTTTACGAATTGAGGCTCGACGTCGGCCCTGGCTATCGGGTTTATTTCGGGATCGACGGGAACGAGATCATACTGCTTGGAGGCGGAGACAAGAGTACCCAAGTTTCAGATATTACGAAAGCAAAGGACCGTTGGAAAGACTACGATGCCTAAACGGACAATCGACTTTCGCGAAACTCTTCTTGCTGACCTGGCTGATCCACAGGAAGCTGCGAACTATCTGAACGCGGCCTTTGAGGATTCGGAGCAAATGGCTCTCGTTGCTCTCAGAGACATAGCCGAGGCGCACCAAATGGCGCATGTGGCGGGAGAAGCGGGTGTGGCAAGGGAAGCTTTGTATCGAATGCTGCGTGACACAGGCAATCCTACATACAGCAATTTTGTGAAGATTCTCGATGCCGTCGGGTTGAGAATCTCATTTTCGCCATCCAAGCGGGTAGACGACGCTGAAGAACTGAAATCCGCCTAGTGACCAATGTCTCGCGTCAGTGCTTGACCGGCGGGCCTTCCTTGGTCTTGCTGTCGTCGAGCGGCGGGGGCGCCTTGGTATCCACGTCGCCGAAGGTGATCTCGGAATCGGCCGAGTACTTGCGGTAGATGCGAAACTGCTCGTCGTTGCGGCTCAGGTAGTCGTCGCCGGCCATGGTGATCTCCGATTTCAGCGGCAGCAGGAAGGTGTGGCCGCTCAGCTCCACGTAATCGTAGTAGAGCCTGGTTTCGGCGGCCTTGACGGGGAAATCGGCCGGAAGATTTTCGGCTTTGACGGTGACGCACATCACCTGGTGCGTGTCTTTGTCCAGCATCACCAGGCCGCTGTAGGCCGGGACCACGGTGCGGTCGGTGCCTTCGGAACGGATTTCATAATGCGAATTGGGCTGTTCGATGAAATAGCTGAAAACCAGCACCGGGCGCCGGTCCAGATAAGACCAGCGGGCCCATTCGAAGCGCGCCCGGCTGGAAGGGTCGAAAATGCCCGCCATCAGGCTGCCGAAATCGCCGAAGGATTTGGCGCCGCCCACTTTTTCGTAATCCTGGTTGGTGATCCGGTTGTCGATCAGCATCAGCTTGTACTGCTCCTTCTGCTGGTAGTAGCTGAGGCGGATCTGCAGGGTATCCTGATCGCGCCATGCCGGCGCGCCGCCGGATCGCGACTTAGGTGCGGCCGAGCGCCGCACCACTTCGGTACAAATGAAGTCCGGCAGGCTACGAGTGTAGTTGAAGGCGTACTCGCGAGCTTCCTGAATGAGGCGGCCCTGTTCCTCGGCCGAAGGCGGCGGAGGCTGCTGGTAGACGGGAGCGGCGGTGGTCATGGCGGCGGACGGCTCTGGCAAGCTGGCCGATTGATCGCGCAGCGCCCATAGGGCGTGCAGGGTTTTCGACCCGATGCCGATGCTCTGGAGTTGCTCGATGGCGCGGTCGTCCAGCCGGTCGGTCAATTTCACTTTGGCGAGATAGGCGGCGACGTCCTTGTCGGGCAGATTGGCTTTCGCCGAAGAGCGCACGAACTCCACGACTTTCGATACCGTCAACGTATCGGCCAGCGCAAGCGCGGCGACGAGACACCCGATGGCTAATAACCGGAAGCGCATACCTTCAGTCTCGCACGGGTCGATATGGCCGGGTGCGTTACCATGGAAGGGATCCTGCGGACATCCCCGCGAATCTAAGAATGGCCGTATGTTGATCACCCGTAAAGCCGAATTCTCCGCTTCTCATGTCTGCCGCAGCCCCCGGCTTTCCGAGGAGGAGAACCTGCGGCAGTACGGGCCGGCTGCCAATCCGCGGGGCCACGGGCACAACTACGTGCTGGAAGTCACGCTTTCGGGCGAGCCCCATCCGGTGACCGGCATGGTACTCGATTTGAAGGAATTAAAGGCGATTCTCGAGCGCGAAGTAGTGACCCCGTACGACCACCGTTTCCTGAACTACGAGGTCCCGCCGTTCGACCGCATCGTGCCCACCACGGAGAATATCGCCCGCGACATCTGGCGGCGCCTGGAGCCGCACGTGGCCCGCGGCGGCATGCGGCTCCACGCCGTGCGGGTGTACGAAACTCCGGATCTGTTCGTGGATTATTTCGGGGAGGCGGGAGAAGGGTGTTCCGCGTGACCTTCCGGGTAACCAGGCGCTACCGGTTTTCGGCGTCGCACCGCTTGCACGCCCCTGCGCTGAGCGACCAGGAAAATCGTCGCCTGTACGGGAAATGCAACAACCCGTTCGGCCACGGCCATAACTACGTGGTGGAGGTGAGCGCCCGCGGGCCGGCGGACGAAACCACCGGCATGGCGGTGAATCCGGCGGTGCTGGACGCGCTGGTGGGCCGTCACGTGATCGGGGCGTTCGACCACCGCGACCTGTCGAGCGAGATCGATGCGTTCCAGGGTTTGTCGACTACTTCGGAGAATGTGGCGGTGGAGATTTGCCGGCGTCTGAAGAGCCATTGGCCGGAAGCCTTTCCGGGCGCGTGGCCAAAGCTGGAAAAAATTCGCATCGCGGAAACGGACCGGAACATCTTTGAGGTAAATGCCGATGAAATCTCGTAAGGCAGTGCTGAAGATGCCGCTCGCGGACGCTTCATCGCAATCCCTGGCTCCGCTGGTGGAAGAGCTGATCAAGGGACTGGGCGAGGACACCGGCCGGGAAGGACTGCAGCAGACCCCGCAGCGGGTGGAGAAGGCCCTGCGCTTCCTGACCAGCGGTTACCGGGCCGATATCCGGAAGATCGTCAACGGCGCTCTTTTTGAAGTGAAGTACGACGAAATGGTGATCGTCAAGGACATCGAGTTCTTCAGCATGTGCGAGCACCACATGCTGCCGTTTTTCGGCAAGATGCACGTGGCTTACCTGCCCAAGAACCGGGTGATCGGGCTAAGCAAAATTCCGCGCATCGTGGATGCGTTCGCGCGGCGGCTGCAGATTCAGGAGCGGCTCACGCAGCAGGTGGCGGAAACCATCCAGCAGACCATCGACCCGATAGGCGTGGGCGTGATCTGCGAAGCGCGCCACTTCTGCATGATGATGCGCGGAGTGGAAAAACAGCATTCCGGCGCGGTCACCAGCGCCATGCTGGGGGCGTTTCGCAACCGCAAGGAAACGCGGGACGAATTTCTATCCCTGGTGCGGCAGCGCACGGCGTCGTGAGCATAGTTGTGGCGCGGGCACTCTTGCCTGCAGCCTCCCGGCTCATCGGGACGCGTCTTCCGGCGCGCCCGCGCCACGCCTAGACTGACTGGCTCCGGACTCCCAACTTCCGCAGAACCGTCATCATCGGACACCAGTTCGTAAAGGCCGATTGAAACAGGTTGAGTCCGACGAACGCGGTGAACAGGTACCAATTCGGGTTCACCCAATAACCGAGCGCGAGGGTCGATAGCACGAGCGCGCCCGCGATCATTCGCAGGTAACGGTCAATCGTCATGCAGGCTTTCTCCTTCCTTTGTTAACCAGGTAGAACAGCACCGGGACGGTCATGCGCGAAAGCAGCAGCGAAGCGATTTCGCCGGCCATCAGCGCAATCGCCAGACCCTGGAAAATGGGATCGAACAGAATCACCGACGAGCCTACCACCACCGCGGCGGCCGTGAGCATCATCGGCCGGAAGCGCACCGCTCCGGCATCGATTACGGCTGCATCGAGCGGCATGCCCTCGGCCAGGCGCAATTCGATGAAGTCCACCAGGATGATCGAGTTCCTCACTACGATACCGGCGCCGGCGATGAAGCCGATCATCGAGGTTGCGGTGAAGAAGGCGTGCAGCAGGCCGTGCGCCGGCAGGATGCCGACCAGCGAAAACGGGATCGCGGCCATAATGACCAGCGGCGTCGTGAACGATTGGAACCAACCGACCACCAGCCCATAGATCAAAATGAGCACCGCCGCGAAGGCGATGCCGAGATCGCGGAAAACTTCGTAGGTAATGTGCCACTCGCCGTCCCACTTCATCGAGTAGCGCCCGGAACCCGAAGGCAGCGCCGCCATGTGCTGCTCCACCTGGTAGCCTTCCGGAATCTTGATTTTGTCGATCTCAGGGCCGATTTTGAGGACCGCGTAGACGGGGCTCTCGATCTCTCCGGCGATATCGGCGGTCACATACGTCACCGGCATCAGGTTCTTGTGATAAATGCTCTTGTCCTCCATCTGTCTGGCGACGATCACCAGTTCTCCGATGGCAACCTGGCGCCCGTTGCGGCCGGCGATCTTCAGACTCCGGATACGCTCCGCATCGGACCGCGTGGCGCGATCCAGCCGCACCGTCAACGGGACGTCCTCCTTCTCCGCGTCCTGGTGCAGCAGGCCGGCGGCGTAACCGGCGGAGGCCACCTGCAGGGTGCGGGCGATTTCGTCTTGGGAGATTCCGTCGATGGCGGCCTTTTCCCGGTCGACGGACAAACTGTACTTCGGCTGATCGTCTTCCACGTACCAATCGACGTCGACCACGCCCTTGGTCCGCCGGAACAGGTCCCGTATTTGCCGCGCGAGCGCGGTCCTTCGGTCCAGGCTCGGGCCGTACACCTCCGCGACCAGCGTTTCCAGCACGGGAGGACCGGGCGGCACTTCGGCCACCTTGACCCGCGCGCCATAACGTTCCGCGATGGGCTGAATGCGTTGGCGCACTTGTTTGGCGATCTCGTGGCTTTGCAGGTTGCGCGCGCCCTTGGGCAGCAGGTTCACCTGAATGTCCGCCACATTCGGCCCGCGCCGCAGATAGTAGTGGCGAACCAGCCCGTTGAAGTTGTAGGGCGACGCCGTTCCCACGTAGGTTTCGACGTTCACCACTTCCCGCTGCTTCCCGGTCTCTTCGGCGAGCAACTCGGTGACCCGCGCCGTTTCTTCGAGCGTCGTGCCGGTGGGCATATCCACGATCACCTGGAACTCGCTCTTGTTGTCGAACGGCAGCATCTTGACCTTGACCAATCCGAAGTAGAACAGCGACGCGGAAGCCAACAGCAGCACTACCACGCCGCCTACGAAGCTCCACCGCAAAACGGCCCGGTGCAGGAGGCCGCCCATGAAACGCCGGTACAGCCGCGTGAAGAAGTCTTCCCGTTCGCCCTCATGATGCCCACCCGGCTTAAGAATCCGGACCGCGGCCCACGGCGTTACCAAGAACGCCACGATCAGGGAGAACAGTATCGCGGCGCTGGCGCCGATCGGGATGGGGCGCATATACGGCCCCATCAGGCCACCCACGAATGCCATGGGCAAAATCGCGGCCACCACGGCCAGCGTGGCCAGAATGGTGGGATTTCCGACTTCATCCACAGCCTCGACGGCGACCTCGAATGGCGGCCGATCGTGATTGGCCGGCATCCGCCAGTGGCGAACGATGTTCTCCACCACCACGATGGCGTCGTCCACCAGGATGCCGATGGAAAAGATCAGTGCAAAGAGCGTAATCCGGTTCAACGTGTAGCCGTAGAGATAAAAAACCGTGAGCGTCAGCGCCAGCGTCACCGGAATCGCAATAAATACAATGAGCGATTCGCGGCGTCCCAGGGTGATGGCGATCAGGACACTCACGGAAACTACGGCAATCAACATGTGCCACAGCAGTTCGTTCGACTTTTCCCTGGCTGTGTCGCCGTAATTGCGGGTGATGGTCATCTCCACTTCGCGCGGGATCACGGTGCCCCGCAGCGCTTCCAGACGATGCAGAACGTCCTCGCTCACGGTGACGGCGTTGGTGCCCTTGCGCTTGGAAACGGCAATTGTCACCGCGGGATAGAAGCCCTTCCCCTGGGAGAAGCGCACGTATTGCGAAGGCTCCTCGCCGCCGTCGGTCACCTGGGCCACGTCGCGCACGAAAATCGGCTTGCCGTTGGCGACCCCGGCCACCACGTTGCGAACGTCCTCGGCGGTGCGCAGGAATTGACCCGTTTCCAGCAGATATTGCCGGTTGCCGCTGGCAAATTCGCCCGACCGCATCCTGCGGTTGGAAAGGCCCAGCGCCCCCACCACTTCGAGCGGTGAAACATTGTAAGCGCTCAGACGGAGCGGGTCCAGAGCGATACGGACCTCGCGGCGCTGGCCGCCGATCAGCGCGACGGCCGAGACATCCGGCGCCTGCTTGATGGTGTCGTCAACTTGCGCCGCGATGCGCCGCAGTTCGAAATCGCCGTACCGCTTGCTCCAGAACGTGAGCGCCAGAATGGGCACGTCGTCGATGGAGCGAGGCTTAACCAGGGGAGGGGAAGCGCCGGGCGGGATCAGGTCCAGATTGGCGTTCAGCTTCTGGTTCAACCGCACAATGCTCTTCTCTTCGTCCTGCCCGACCAGGAAGCGAACGATCGCCGTGGACGCGCCAGGGCTGGAGGTCGAGTAGATATACTCCACGCCGGGGATCTCCCACAGCAGTTTTTCCATCGGTTTGGTGACGCGTTCCTCCACTTCACGAGCCGACGCGCCCGGCATCTCGACGAAGACGTCGACCATCGGTACGACGATCTGCGGCTCTTCCTCGCGCGGCAGCTTCCATACCGCGAAGGCCCCCAGTAACAGCGAGCCCGCGATCACCAGGGGTGTGAGCTTCGACCCGATCCAAGCCCGGGCGAATTTTCCCGCCGGACCAAGCGCACGTTCCACCTTCACGGGCGGACCTCCACTCTGTCTCCATCCGCCAGACCCCGCGGAACCGGGAAAATCACTTTTTCACCGGCGCTGAGGCCCGAGAGCACCTCAACCCGGTCTTCGACCTTCAGCCCGGCCGTGATCAGCCGCGTACGGGCAACGCCGTTGTCCGCTACCAGCACCGATTGCAACTGGCCGCGCTCAGTGACGGCCTCCGCCGGAATCGCCAGCACTGGCCGGCTTCCGAGTTGGAACGCCGCGCGCCCGAAGACGCCCGAGCGAATTGCAGGAACCGCGGGTAGATCGATCTTAACGGTGTAAGCCCGCGAGGCGGCATCCACCGCGGGCACGATTTCCGAGACCCGCGCATGGAGCGTGCGATCGCTGCTGTCCAAGGTGACCGACACCGGCTGTCCAATCCGGATCGCCGCCAAATGGTCCTCGTCGACCGCCGCTTCCAAGCGATACGAGCCCCCGCGTTCGATGGTCAGCAGCGGCTCGCCCGGCACAGCCAGACTGCCGGGTTCAATCGATTTGGAGACGACAATGCCCGCGAAGGGAGCCAGAAGGTCGGCGTAGCTGCGCGTCACTTCCGTGGAACGCACTTCCTGATCCGCTTGCGCGAGCTTCGCGTTCCATTGGGAGCGCCGCGCCCGTGCCATGTCGTAGGCAGCTTGCGCGGCTTTAAGCCTGGCCGACGCTTCGTCCAATTCCTGGTTCGAGATCGACTTCTTTTGAAACAAGTCCTGAATACGCCCAAACGTCACTTGCGCCAGGTCGAGATTGGCCTTGGCGGCGGCGACGGCGCTATCGGCCTCGGGCACGGCAGTCCGAACTTCGTCGCGGGCGGCCTCGGCGCGGCGCGAACTGACGTCCAGATCGCGCGTGTCGAGCGTCACCAGCGATTGGCCTTCCCGGACCTGATCGCCGGCCTGCACTTTCACCTCGCGCACGTAACCCATCAACTTCGCGGCGATCACAGCCGAGGCGCGAGCCTTCACTGTCCCGGTTGCCTCATAGATCGAAGGCCATGTCTCGGCGGCCGCGGCCGTCGTGGAAACGGTAACCGGGGGTTGAGAAGCCGCGGCGGCCTTCTCCTTCGGCGCTTCGCCGCAGCCGGCCATCCAGATCGCGGCCGGCAGCAAGAACAGATAACCTTTCGTCATCGAGAACCCTCATTCAGAATTTCCGAATCCGCCGTCAGCGTCCCCGCGGCCAGTTCCAGCATCGCGGCGGCGACGCGCTGGTCGTGTATGGCGGTCAAGTGCCGGGTTCGCGATTCGAGCACGGCCGTTTCGGTGCGAAGCAAATCGGTGACGTTGCTCATGCCGGCCTGGTAGCGGTTCTGCGTGATGCGCAGACTCTCCTCGGCCTCCGCGACGGATGCTTTCGCCACCTCGATACGCTGTTGGGCGGCGCCGAGATCGGCGTATGCCCGGCGGACCTGGAGCCGGATGGCGGAACCGGCGCGCTCCTGTTCGGCCTGGCTGCGGCTCAGCGCGAAGCTGGCTTCTTCGATGCGCGCCTTGTCGCTGAGGCCGTTGAACAGGTTCCAACGCAGCCCGACCGAGACCAGCCAGTTGGCGCCGCCCCTGTCGTAGAAGCGCTGCCGGTCCGCCTCGAAGGCGGCGTGAAGGCCAACCTGCGGCAGAAGGTTGCCGCGCGCCGCGGCGGCCCGGGTTGCGGCAAGGCTGGTTGCGAGTTTTGCCTGGCGAGCCTCCGGCCGCTCGCTGAGGGCGTTGTTTTCATAGCCTGCCAGCAGGCCCTCCGGCAGTTTCAAAGGCGCCAGCGCCGTCGTCAACGCGTGCGCCGTGTCGAGCGGCAGGCCCAGCGCATCGTTCAGCGCGGCCCGCGCGACCTCCAGATCCGCTCCGCGCCGGATCTGCTGCTCGCGAACACCGGCCAGATGAACGCGGATCGACAGCACATCGGCATCGGTGGACATTCCGGCGGAGCGGACGGCTTGGGCGCTCTCCAGGTCGGCCTCCGCCGAGCGCATGGCCTGGACGGCCGCATGGAGTTGCTCCGCGCCCAACAGGGCGTCGCAGTAAGCCCGGATCACGCTTGCGATCGTTTCCATCCCGGTGCGGCGGCCATCCTCCTTGGTCAGGTCCTTCGCCAGTTCGGCCGAGCGAACGGCGCGTCTGGTCTGGCCAGCGTCGTAGAGCGTCTGGTCCGCGGTAAGTTGCGATTGGAAGTTGTTGAGGAAATCGGGCCGGTTCAGCGGTCCAACCTGAAAGTTCTGCTCTCCGAATTGGTGCTCGGTCAGCAGGGACGAGAATACAAAGACCGGATTGTCGCTACGGGTCCAGGACTCGGAGTAATTGACCTTTGGCAGGCGGTCGCCTCGTGCCTCCGCAATACGGCGCTCCGCGGCCTTCCCGGCGTCGGTGGAGGCTTCCATGGATTTGTTCTTGTCCAGCGCCAGGCGAACCGCGTCCTTTAGCGACATTGGGTCCTGCGCCAGGCCTGGCAGCGGCCACCAGACCAGCATGAGCAGTATTTTCTTCATTGCTTCTGCCGCCGAAGATGCAGTTGGCGCTCCGAGGTGACACTTTGTCACCTTTTCGCGCGGTTTGGATCTTTACAGGCAGGACGGAAAACTCATGGAAGTATCGGCGCAATATCTGCAGGATTCAAAGTTCGAAGTCGCCGCCCGAGGTCATCGGGTAATCTGCGACCAGCCGGTGGCGAACGGCGGCTCGGATGCCGGCATGTCGCCGCCGGAGTTTCTTTTGGCGTCGCTCGCGACCTGCGCGGCCTACTATGCGGCTCAATACTTGACGGCGCGCAAACTCGCCGCCCAGGACTTAAAGGTGCGGGTTACGGCGGAGAAAGCCGCGCATCCGGCGCGCCTGGCCTCGTTCCAGATCGCTGTGACGGTTCCCGCTCTCGACGACCGTCACCGGGACGGCATTCTGCGCGCGGTGAAGGCCTGTTTGATTCACAACACGCTCCTGGGAGGACCGAGTATCGAAATCGCACTCCATAGCCCGGTAGCCGCGCAGGTCTAGCTTCGGACCGTACCGCTACAATGAGAAGCGGTACCGGGCCTTGGAACGAGAGACCGAAGTTGAACTCGCGCGTCAATTGATGGCTGGAGAACCGGAGGCGTTCGATCGCTTTGTGGAACACTTCCGAGCCAAAATTTTTCACTATAGCTGGCTGATGTGCGGCCACCGCGAGGACGCCGAGGAAGTGGCGCAGGAGACCTTGCTCCGGGTGTTTGAGAGTTTCGACCGTCTGCGCGAGCCCGAGCGGGTGCGCTCGTGGGTATTTCGAATCGCCAAGAACGCCTGCCTGATGAAGCGGCGAAAAAGCGTCTTCGCTCCAGCCCAGGAGCTCTCGCTGGACGAGTTTCTGCCGGCCATGAACCATGCCGGCGGCCACGCGAAGATCGAGATCGCCGATTGGTCCGGGCTGCCGGACCGGCAGGTACTCGACGCGGAGATGAAGGAAGCGCTGGCGCGGGCTATCGGCGGGCTGCCGGAAAACTACCGTGCCGTCATCTTGCTGCGGGACGTGGAAGAGTTGTCCACGCTCGAGACCGCCAAAATCCTCGACTTAACCGAGGACGTCGTCAAGACGCGCCTGCATCGCGCCCGTTTGGCGGTTCGCCAGGAGTTGGATGAATACCTACGGACCGATGGCCGGGTCCTGCCCGGCCGCACGCGAGGAGAATCAGATGGAGTCCGATGAGCGCACCGAAAAATGCAAGGAAGTCTTTTCCCTGCTGTCCGAGTATCTGAACCTGGAACTTCCAGCCGGCGCCTGCCAGGAAATCGAGACTCACCTGGCCGGTTGCCCGCCTTGCATAGAGTTCGCCGAGAGCCTCCGCAAGACGGTGGACCTCTGCCGCCATTACCGTCCAAGCGAAATGCCCGGGCCGATAGGCAAGCAAGCCCGAGAGCAGCTCCTCGACGCTTACCAAAAGATGCTCGGCGCCCGGAAAAACGCCGCTTCACAAAAGACTTGATCCGGCAGGTGGCACAGGCTTCAGCCGGTGTAAACACAGACTAAAGTCTGTGCCACCTATCAGGCTTCAGCCGGTGTAAACACAGACTAAAGTCTGCGCCACCTATCAGGCTTCAGCCGGTGTAAACACAGACTAAAGTCTGTGCCACCTATCAGGCTGCAGCCTGTGTAAACACAGGCTAGAGTCTGTGCCACCTGGCGCTATCTCGACGCGTACGAGCTCAGCACCTTCATGTAATTGGCCCGCTCGAAGGCGCGCGGCTGCGGCACCGAATTGCGGCTCATGCTGCCCTGCATCTGCTTGATGGAATCGTATTCGTGTTCGCCCAGCCAGACCAGCAACTCAGTGGCGAGGGTATCGAGGTAGCTAATACCGCGTTTGAGCAGGGCCGAGGTGAGCATGGTCACTTTGGCGCCGGCCATGATGCCCTTGACGATGTCGGTGGCCGAGTGGGCTCCGCCGGTCAGGGCCAGGTCGGGTTTGACGTTGCCGTACAGGACCCCGATCCAGTGAAGGCGGAGCAGTAGCTCGTAGGGGGTGCTGAGCATCAGGTTAGGCACCACCTCCAGGGATTCGAGGTCGAAATCGGGCTGGTAGAAGCGGTTGAACAGCACCAGGCCGTCGGCGCCGGCGGCTTCCAGTTTCTTGGCCATGTTGGCCAGGTTGCTGAAATACGGCCCCAGCTTCACGGCCACGGGAATCCGCACCTCCGCCTTGACGGCGCGGACCAGGTCGACATAGGTGCGCTCCACGTTGTCGGAGGAAAGGTCGGGGTCTACGGGAATGTAATAGACGTTGAGCTCGATGGCATCGGCGCCCGCCTGTTGCATCTGCTTGGCGTAGCCGACCCAGCCGCCCTTAGTGGCGCCGTTGAGGCTGGCGATGACGGGAATCTTGACGGCCTGCTTGCAGCGCGCGATGTGGGCCAGATAGACCTCCGGCCCCATGACGCGGTGGGTGAGCTCGGGGAAATGGGTGATGGACTCGGGAGAAAGCTCCGAGCCCTCGGTTAAGAAGCGGTCCAGCTCGTCGCTTTCGAGCTCGATCTGCTCTTCGAACATGGAGTGCAGAACGACGGCCGCGGCGCCGGAATCCTCCATCCGGCGCACATTGCTCACTTCCTGGCACAGCGGCGAAGACGACGCCACCAGCGGATTCTTGAGCTTCAACCCAAGATAGGTTGTGGAAAGATCAATGGTCTTGCTGAGGTCGATCATTTCTTCACCTCCTGCGGCGCGGCGAAACTCTCGTGCGCCAGATAGTCGTACAGCTTCCAGTGGGAAGCGACGTCCTCCTTGGCTTCCTCCAGCAGCACGCGGGCGTGATCCGGATTGCTCTTGACCAGCATGGTGTAGCGGGTCTCGTTGTAGATGTAATCCTTGAGCGGGATCGAGGGCGGACGCGAATCGAGCTGGAAGGGATTCTTGCCCTGCGCCACCAGGTCGGGATTGTAGCGGAACAGCGGCCAGTAGCCGGAGTTGACCGCGGCCTTCTGCTGATCGAGGCCGTAGGCCATGTCATAGCCGTGGGCGATGCAATGGCTGTAGGCGATGATGAGCGACGGCCCGTGGAAGGCCTCGGCTTCGAGAAACGCCTTGACGGTGTGCATGTCGCCGGCGCCCATGGCCACGCGCGCCACGTACACGCTGCCGTAGCTGACCGCCATCATGGCGAGGTCCTTCTTGCCGGACGGCTTGCCGGCGGCGGCGAACTTGGCGACCGCGCCGCGCGGCGTGGCTTTGGAAGCCTGGCCGCCGGTATTGGAATAGACTTCGGTATCGAGCACCAGGACGTTGACGTTGCGGCCGGAAGCGAGCACGTGATCCAGGCCGCCGTAGCCGATGTCGTAGGCCCAGCCATCGCCGCCCAGAATCCAGACGCTCTTCTTAACCAGCGAATCGGCCACTGCCGCCAGGTTGCGCGCCTCGAAGGTGATGGCGCCGGCCAGCTTTTGCTTCAGCAGCCGCACGCGCTCGCGCTGGGCGAAGATGCCGGGCTCGGTGGATTGGTCGGCGTTGAGAATGGCCCCGGCCAGTTCCTCGCCGATCACCGCACCCATGCGCGCCACCAGCTCGCGCGCAAACTCGTTCTGCTTGTCGACGGCCAGGCGCATTCCCAGGCCGAATTCGGCGTTGTCTTCGAACAGCGAGTTCGACCAGGTGGGACCGTGCCCGTCGGAATTGACGCAGTAGGGCGTGGTGGGCAGGTTGCCGCCATAGATCGACGAGCAGCCGGTGGCGTTGCCGATGTAGGTGCGGTCGCCGAAGAGCTGGGTCAGCAGCTTGATGTACGGGGTTTCGCCGCAGCCCGAGCAGGCGCCCGAGAATTCGAACAGGGGCTGGAGCAACTGCACGTCCTTGACCTGGTTCATGGAGAGCGTGTCGCGGCCGGTTTCGGGAAGTTTCAGGAAGAAATCCCAATTGGCGGCTTCGGACTCGCGCAGCGGCGCCTGCGCCACCATATTAATGGCGCGATGCTTGACTTCCGTCTTGCTTTTCACCGGGCAGACCTGCACGCACAAGGTACAGCCGGTGCAATCTTCCGGGGCCACCTGGAGGGTATATTTGCGCTCTTTGAAATCCTTCCAGCGCGCGGGTACGGCTTTGAAGGTGCCGGGCGCGCCTTCGAGATGCGGCGCATCGTACACCTTGGCGCGGATGGTGGCGTGCGGGCATACCAGCACGCATTTGCCGCACTGGATGCAGATCTCCTCGTCCCAGACCGGGATTTCGAGGGCGATATTACGCTTCTCCCACTGCGTGGTAGCGCTCGGGAAAGTGCCGTCCACGGGGATGAGGCTCACCGGCACATCGTCGCCTTCGCCGGCCAGCATGCGGGCCGTCACCTTCTGCACGAATTCGGGGGCGTTGGCGGGCACCGGCGGGCGAATGTCGAACGTGGAGGTGACCTTCTCGGGGACCTTCACGCGGTGCAGATGACCAACGGCCTCGTCCACCGCGGCGTAATTCTTTTGCACCACGGTATCGCCCCGCTTGCCGTAGGTTTTCTTGATGGCGTGCTTGATGGCGTCGATGGCTTCTTCGGGCGGCAGCACGCCGCTGATGGCGAAGAAACAGGTCTGCATGATGGTGTTGATGCGGCCGCCCATGCCGGTCTGCTTCGCCACTTCGTAGCCATCGATCACGTAGAACTTGAGTTGCTTATCGAGTATCTGGCGCTGCACCGTGAGAGGCAGGTGGTCCCAGATTTCCTCCGGCCCGTAGGAGCTGTTGAGCAGGAAGGTGGCGCCTTTTTCGGCGAATTTGAGTACGTCGATGCGCTCCAGGAAGGAAAACTGGTGGCAGGCCACGAAGCTGGCCTTTGTAATCAGGTAGCTGGAATGGAGCGGCTTGGGGCCGAAGCGCAGGTGCGAGATGGTGATGGCGCCGGATTTTTTGGAGTCGTAGACGAAGTAGCCCAGGGCGAAGTTGTCGGTTTCCTCGCCGATGATCTTGATGGAATTCTTGTTGGCGCCCACGGTGCCATCGGCGCCCAGACCGTAGAACAGGGCGCGCACCGTGCCCGGCACTTCGGTGGAGTAGGCCGGATCGAAATTGAGGCTGGTGTGGGTGACGTCGTCGGTGATGCCGACGGTGAAATGGTTCTTGGGCGACGGGTTGTTCAACTCGTCGAATACCGCCTTCACCATGGCGGGCGTGAATTCCTTGGAGGAAAGCCCGTAACGGCCGCCGATGACCCGTTTGGACACGCCGGCTTCGGCCAGCCCGGTGAGCACTGCCACATAGAGCGGCTCGCCCAGGGCTCCGGGTTCCTTGGTGCGGTCGAGCACGGCGAGGGACTTCACCGTAGGCGGCAGCGCGGCGAGAAACTTCTCGGTGTCGAAAGGCAGGAACAGGCGGACTTTGAGCACGCCAACCTTTTCCCCGGCCGCATTCATGGCCTCGACGGCTTCGTGCGCCACTTCCCCGCCCGAGCCCATGATTACGATCACGCGCTCGGCGTCGGGCGCGCCCTCATAATCGAACAGGTGATAGTGCCGGCCCACCAGAAGGGCGAACTTGTCCATGGTTTTCTGCACGATGGCGGGCGTGGCGAGATAGAACGAATTGCAGGCTTCGCGCGCCTGGAAGTAGAAATCCGGGTTCTGGGCGGTGCCGCGAATCACGGGGCGCTCCGGCGACAGGGCGCGCGCGCGGTGCGCCATCACCAGGTCTTCGTCGATCATGGCGCGGATGTCGTCGCGGGAAAGCTGTTCGACTTTGGCCACTTCGTGGGAGGTGCGGAAACCGTCGAAGAAATGCAGGAAGGGCACGCGCGCTTCGAGCGTGGCGGCGTGAGCGATCAGCGCCAGGTCCATCACTTCCTGTACCGAACCGGAGGACAGTTGGGCGAAACCGGTCGCGCGGGCGCTCATGACGTCGGAATGGTCGCCGAAAATCGAGAGCGCGTGCACCGCCACGGTGCGCGCCGCGATGTGGAACACGGTGGGGGTCAACTCGCCCGCGATCTTGAACATATTGGGGATCATGAGCAGCAGACCCTGGGCGGCAGTGAAGGTGGTGCAGAGCGAACCCGCCTGCAGGGCGCCGTGCAGGGCGCCGGCGGCGCCGCCCTCGCTTTGCATTTCGATTACCGTAGGCACGGTATCCCAAATGTTGGTCTTGCCTTCGGCCGACCACTGGTCCGCCCATTCACCCATGTTGGACGATGGTGTAATGGGATAAATCGCGATAACTTCGCTGGCCTGATGGGCGATATAAGCGGCGGCCTCGTTGCCGTCGATGGTTACCTTAGGCCGCGTTGCGGCAGTTGCACTGGGCATTTTCCCCTCCTCTTCGGGTGGATGAGCTTCTAAATAACGATTATAAGACCTGCTTGTCGTAATAATCCACAACTTTTTGGAACCCGCTGCGGGCCTTAGCCCTAAGTGGTTCGGATGCCAGCGGATAGGAGCAGCCGCCAAAAACGGCCCGGACTGACCCGGCCGACTGGCGGTTGGGTTCGGCCGGGTGCGAATCTGGCTTTGCGACGAACCAATAAGCCATTTTGTTTCTTATTGTTGCGGCTATAAATGGGTTCGTTCGGCATTTCTTGTTCGACGACGCTCCGGGGCGTCCTGGCAGAGTCGATGGAGGCTCCCCTCCACCTCGAAACATAACATGCGGCAAGGGTGAATACACCCGGCTTGGCCGGCAGCAATACGGATATAAAGGAGTTGTTTTTCTGAAACTGGGTGACTGGGCGGGGCGGGGCGGGGCGGGGGGTGGTGCTACGCGACCACCGGCACAAGGTCCGAGTCGATGATGCGTTGGTCCGAAGTCAGGAGCCGGAGCCTTCGAACACGGGCCGTGGCCACAATCGCCCGGTCGGCGGGGTCGCGCAGGGATGGACCAAGCGCGGCGACCTCCGCGGCTGCATCCAGCGTAAAGGGAACAATCTCAATGGCCGGACTGGATTCCAGATCGCCGAAAAGTTCACCCGCGCGTATGTCACTGCGAGCGGCGCCGCTGCCAAATAGGGTGGCTATCTCAAGCAGGGTAATCGCACTGACTCCAAGAAGCTCGCGCCGGTGTACGGCGTCGCTCAGGACTCGCATTTGCTCTCGCGAGAGCTTTTTCGGTGCGGTAAGCCATCGGACGACAATGTGAGTGTCGAGAAGGAAGCGAGGGCTCAACGCCTCGCTCCGCGCTGCGAGCGCACGACTTCCCAAAGCTCGGAAGTATCCGCCATGAGAAGCTCGTCATCCACGATCACCTTGCCGGCCCATGCGCCTTCCGGAGACTTCCATGCCAGCCGGCGCGCGGGTCCAACCTTTGCCAGCGGCTTGCCCCGCTTGGTGATCGTGATCGAACCGCCGCGTTCCCCGATATCGTCGAGCAGGGCAAGGCACTTGGCCTTGAACTCGGTTACACTCACGGTCCGGTGCTTCATGCCTTTACGATATCACATCGGAAGTGGTCATCTGACCAGTTCTCAACATGCGGTAGACCAGCGCCACGGGCAGGCCGACGACATTGTAATAGCAGCCTTCGATGCGCTCGATGAATTTGGAGGCCAGGCCCTGGATGGCGTACGCGCCGGCCTTATCCATCGGTTCGCCGCTGGCCGCATAGCCGGCAATTTCGCGCTCGGTGAGCGGAGCGAACCAGACGGCGGTCGATTCCACCGCGGTGGTGAAGCTCTCGCCGCGGCGGAGGCAGACGCCGGTCAAGACTTCGTGCCGGCGTCCGGAAAGCAGCGCCAGCATGCGGCGCGCGTCGGCTTCGTCCTCGGGCTTGCCGAGAAGATGATGGTCGATGGCGACGGTGGTATCGGCGCCCAGGACAATCTCCTGAGCGGCGGCCGGGACCGCGCGCGCCTTGGCTTCCGCCAGGCGGGCGACGTACCGCTCGGCGGGCTCGCCTGCAAGCGCGGTTTCGTCCACCTGCGCCACGCGAACGATAAAGGGGATCCCCGCCTGGCGCAGAATCTCGTTGCGCCGCGGGGATCGGGAGGCCAGCACCAGCATAAACATTCAGTGTAGAGCAGCGGACTCGCGCTAATCTGATGATGGCGGGTAGCGAGGGCCAAACATCATGACGAGTCGGTTCAAATCCTCAGCCGGCATCCTGATCGTGCCGGCCCTGTTCGGGCTGACGGCAGGGGCGCAGACCACGACCGCGAGCGATGTGGCGCGGCCGCGGATTCTAGGGATCGCCCACATGGCGATTTACGTCAAGGACCTGGCGAAGACCCGCAGATTCTATGAAGAATTCCTCGGCTTTGCGGAGCCCTTTACCCTGCCGCAGCCGGACGGCAGCGGCGTGCGGATTGCCTTCGTGAAGGTGAACGATCGGCAGTACTTCGAAATCTTCACCGAGGCGGATCGCGGCGAAGGCCAACTCAGTCACATTTCGTTTTACACGGACGACGCCGACAGGCTGTATCGCTACCTGAAGTCCAAGGGCATGGCCATCGTGGGGGATAAGGGCTCGGTCGGCAAAGGACAAACCGGCAATAAGAATTTCAACGTCAAGGATCCGGACGGCCACATCGTGGAGATGGTGGAATACCAGCCCGAAAGCTGGACGTCGCGGGAAGCGGGTAAATTCATGCCGGTGACGCGCATTTCGGGTCACATCATGCACGTGGGCGTGCTGGTGGGCGACCTGGACCGCTCGATGCGGTTCTATGGCGGTATTCTTGGCTTTCAGGAATTCTGGCGGGGCAGCAGTTCGCCGAACGTGCTGAGTTGGGTCAACATGAGGCCGGCTGAGGGGCAAGACTACCTGGAGCTCATGCTGTACGACAAACTGCCGGCGCCGAACGCGCGCGGCAGTCAGCACCATGCGTCGCTGATGGTGCCGGACGCCGAGGAGGCCCTGGCGGAACTGAAGCGGCGCGCGCCGAAAGCCGGCTACGACCGCGAGATCGCTATTAAGACCGGCGTCAACCGCAAACGCCAGATCAACCTTTTCGATCCCGACGGAACCCGGATCGAGCTGATGGAGCCGAACACGGTGGACGGCAAGCCCGCTCCGAACTCGACCGCACCGCCGCCCCATCCGAGCGGGCAGCAGTGAGGGTCGAGATGGGCGCCGGCTACGCCGCCGCCGAGTGCGCGCTCCGCCTGGCGGTTTCCGCCGCCAGTTAGGGGAAGCCTTGCGGCGCAGTCCTTGCGCTGGAAAATCTCGGCAAGTATTTCTGGGATTTCGGAGGGATTTACGCCGGAGGGCATCTTCGCCCGCACTTACGGGCCGCAGTTGATTAGTGCGCAAGGCAGGCGGCATACATGGCCGGAAGGCGGCATACAATAAAAGTATTGGAACCCGTTTCCGGGCGAGGAGTCTCAATGAAGGAATCCGACAAGGAAAAAGTGGAAGCGGCCGCGGTGACGGGCGTTGGCGCGGGCTTTGGCACAGCGGGCGGGGCGACGGTTGGCGTGCTAGAGCTTGCGGCAACCACGGGAACAGTCACGGGATTTTCCGCCGGCGTAGTCATCGGGCTTGGCGCCTTGGCTGGCGCCGCGACATTTTTCCTGGGTTACCAGGCCTACCGGCGCCTCAAGAAACCGAAAGCCTGAGTCCTCTCAGGCGCCACCATGCGCTAGACTCTGACGCTATGGATCAACCATCCCATCGGACGACGCGGCGGCAGGCGCTGGCGGCAGGTGCGGCCCTGGGCGCCGCTCCGTTTGTGAATCGTTCCCGCTATCGCCTCTTTGGGCAATCCACCGAATATTCCGCCCGCGCCGTGCAACTGGTCGAGGAGTCGCTGGTCATCGACATGCTCGATCAGTTTCTGTATAGAAAGGACCAGCAGTCCACCTTGCGTGCCTGGCTGACGAAGCCCGGCGCGTTCACCGCGGCCGACTTCGCGCGCTTCCGCGATTCCGGCATCAATGCCATCAATTTCGGCGAAGGCGTGGATACTTACGAAGAGGGCATTCGCCTTTTCGCCGATTGGAACGGATTCGCCGCCGCCTATCCGGATTGGCTTCTTCGCATCGGCCGCGGCGCGGATTTTCAGAAGGCCAAATCCTCCGGCCGCTACGGCATTCTCTTCGGGCTGCAGGATGCCAAACAGTTCGGCCGGGTGGAAGACGTCGACACCTTCTACGGGCTGGGACAGCGGGTCTCGCAGTTGACCTACAATTTCCGCAATCTGATCGGCAACGGCGCCTTCGAGCCCCACGACGACGGCATCAGCGAATTCGGCGCCCGCATCGTGGCGCGCATGAACCAGGTGGGAATGGCGGTGGATTGCGGGCATGCCGGCGACCGCACCATGCTGGATGCCTTCTCGATTTCCCGCCGCCCCGTCATCGTTTCGCACGGCAATTGCCGCGCCCTGAATCCCGGTCATCCGCGCTGCCTCACCGACGAAGCGATCCAGGCGCTGGCCAAACAGGGCGGCGTCATGGGCATCAACTTTATCAGCTTCATGGTGAAGGACCGCGAGCCCACCAGCGTGGACGACGTCGTCGATCACTTCGACCACGTGGCGCGCCTGGTGGGCGTGGAACATGTGGGCGTGGGCAGCGACATGGGCATCGAGAGCAACGATTGGGGCGACCCCAAGGTGCTGGCGCAGATCCTGACATCGGCCGACAAGCGCTACCGCGTCCATCGCCGCGAAGCCGTCGCGCGCCTGGACCATCCCAAGCGCACCTACGACCTGACCGAGGCCCTGATCCGCCGCCAGTACACCGACGAACACATCCGCCTGATCCTGGGCGAGAACTGGCGCAGAGTGCTGACGGAGGTTTGGGGCGGCTAGGGGAGGAGGCCAATTGCCCGCTAGGTTAGGGTGCCTCGCCGCGCCGGGCCCGGCGATTGGGTACCTCAATTGTCGCCGAAGTCAGCCAGCGTGGCTGGGTTCCTGCGCTCACTTCTCGATTCCCACCTGCGCCAGCATCCAGGCATACTCGAAGGCCTGGTCGCGCAGATGGTCGTAGCGGCCGGAGGCGCCGCCGTGTCCGGCCGGCTCCATCTTAATCTTCAACAGCAGCGGATTCGAGTCGGTCTTCAACGTCCTCAGGCGCGCCACGTACTTGGCCGGCTCCCAATACATCACCTGGCTGTCGTTGAAGCTGGTGGTGACCAGCATGGCCGGATACGCGCGCTTCTCCAGGTTGTCGTACGGGCTGTAGCTTCGCATGTAGCCGTAGGCGCTTTCTTGGTTGGGGTCGCCCCATTCCAGGTACTCGCCCACGGTCAGCGGCAGCGACGGGTCCAGCATGGTATTCATCACGTCCACGAACGGAACCGCCAGGTGCGCGGCACGGAAAAGCTCCGGCCGCAGGTTGACCACCGCGCCCATCAACAGGCCGCCGGCGCTTCCGCCCTCGATCAGAAGCCGCTCGGGCGAGGTCCACTTTTCGCGGATCAGGAATTCGGCCACGTCGATGAAGTCGAAGAACGTGTTCTTCTTACGCATGAGCATGCCGTCCAAGCGCCACTGCCAGCCCATTTCGTCGCCGCCGCGGATGTGGGCGATGGCATAGGCCACGCCGCGGTCGAGCAGGCTCAGCCGCGCGCTGGAAAAAGCCGCCGGCATGCCGATGCCGTACGAGCCGTAGCCATAGAGAAGCAGCGGCCCGTGAAGGTCCCGGGGCCGGCTTTTCCGGTAGACGATCGAAACCGGTATGCGCGCGCCATCCCGCGCCGTGGCCCACAGCCGCCCGGTGGCGTATTCGGCGGGGTCGTATCCGCCCAGCACTTCCTGCCGTTTGAGCAGCGTGGATTGGCCGCTGCCAACGTCGTAATCGTAAACGCCGGGCGGAGTCGCCGGGCTCTGGTATTCGTAGCGGTAGGTCTGGGAAGTAAACTCCGGCGTGCCGCCGGGCGAGGCCAGGTAAGCTGGCTCGGAGAATTCAACCTCGGTCCAACGCGAGGCGGCGAAATGGTAAATGCGGAATCGGTTCACGGCGTCCGATTTTTCGATCGAAACCGCGAAATCGCGAAACAGGTCGATTTCCGCCAGCAGCGCGCCAGGCTGGTGCGCCAGGAACGTTTGCCAGCGCTCGGGGCGCGGGTCTTGCTCGGGCGCCGTCATCACCGCGAAGTTCACTCCGGGCCGGTTGGTGCGGATGTAGAACAGGTCCTCGCGGTGGTCGATATAGTAGCGGTGGCCGGTTTCGCGCGGCAGGAAAATGCGGAATTCCTCGTCCCAGCGATCGGCGGCCAGGTAGCGCCACTCGGTCGTGTCCTTGGATTCCACGCCCACCAGCAAATACCGCTTGTCGCGCGTCTTGGCCAGGTCGATATCGTACAGCTCGTCGGTTTCTTCGTACACCAGTTCGAATTGGTCCGTGCCCAGGGTATGACGCCACAGCTTGTCGGGCCGCTTGGTAACGGCGTCTTCCGTGGTCGCGAACAGAGTGCGGTTGTCGGCAGCCCACTCCACCCCGGTCACGCGTTCGAAAGTATCGGGCAGGGTGACGCCGGTGCCGAGGTCCTTCACGTACAGGGTGTATTGGCGGAAGCCGGTAAAATCCACCGAATACGCCAGCAGAGCGTCGTCGTCGCTGATGGCCATCGCGCCCAGGCCCACGAATTGGTGCGTTTTGGCCAGCTCGTTGGGGTCCATCAGGATCTCCTCGGGCGCTTCCATGTCGCGCTCGCGGCGGCACTGAATGGCGTACTGCTTGCCTTCTTCGGTGCGCGCGTAATAAAGATAATTGCCGCGGCGTATGGGCACGCTCAAGTCCGTCTGTTTCATGCGTCCCAGCATTTCCCCGTAGAGCGACTCCGCCAGCGGTTCGAGCCCGGCGGTCATGGCTTCCGTAAAGGCGTTTTCAGCTTCCAGGTAGCGGATTACCTCCGGGTCGGTCTTTTGGCGCAACCAGTAGTAGTCGTCGCGGACGATTTCGCCGTGACGCGTTTCCGCATGCGGATCGACGCGCGCAACCGGCGGCGCGGGCGCAGTTTCGGCAGTATAGTTCATGGCGGCAAGCGCGTCTCTTAACAATTGATAACTTGCCCTACACTTCTTCCAGCGAGTACGCCGGCAGCACGACTTCGTCGAAGCCGCGCCGGACCGCGCCCGACCACTCCACCGCGCTTTCCGCCTCGATCGTGACCGGCCAGGCGTCCCGGGCCGCGGAGGGACGCAAACGGAAGCTGACGCTGTTTTCGGCTCGGCCGGCCTGGATGATGACCAGCCGCCGTTCGTCGCCCGCCGTTACCCGCACCAGCACCTGGCGCGCCGCCGCCGCGCCGGCCGGCCGGCGCAGCGCCAGGTTCATCACCGCCGCTTCCCCGCGGGGCCGCACCGCGCGAACCAGAAACAGCGGCTGCCGCCGCTTCGCCGGCACCGGCAGATAGCCCGCCGCCAGCGTGTCCTCGCCGGGGGCCGAGTCCTCACAACCGGTTCCGTCCGCGCATTCGGTTGGCGCCGCGGCAGGGTCGGCGCCGGTCTCGATCTCGAAGTCTTCCTCGCTGGCGTCTTGGCTGTGAAACGAAAGCGAGATCTTCAACCAGACGTTGGCCTGAACCTGGAGCGCGAAGCGGTCCGCCGTACCGATGTGAGCCGGCAGCCGCAGGCTTCGCGCGTGCCAGCGCAGGCCGTTCAGCACTACCATGCCGCGCGCCCCGCACCAGGTGACCGCGGCCGTCCCCGCCGTCCCCGGCCGGCACTCGAAGGACAGGCCGAACGAAAACCTGCCGCTCAAAGCGCGCTTGGCGCGAAATACGGCCGTGGCCACCGGTTGATTGGCCGGTTTGTCAATATGCATGCGTCCCTCCCACCCGAGCATCCCTCCGCTGGAACCGATCGGGATCATGCAAGTCCCCCGAAAAACCGGCCAGGAGCGCCAAACGAATCGTGAATTTCGGCGGGAACCATCGCACCTCTGCATTATGCCGCAGGCCGCTACTGTCGGGGAGATGGATCTGGCTCCCGGCGGGAATGGCGCCGGTGATTCCCCAAAAAGGGGCTGCGTTACCATCGGAGCATGCGGAAACTCTTGTTATTTGTGGCCATCGTTGCCTTTGCCCAAGGGCCGTGGCCTCCGCCAGGCATGCGATGCCCGCAACGCACCCTGGTCTTTTTTGAGTTCGCCAACGCGGCCAAAAGCGCGGACTTCCAAAGCGAGCATTTTGCCTATGTGCTGGAGCTGTTGAAATCCGGCAAGGTGATCTCCGCCGGCCCCATGGCCGATGGCCGTTCGGCCGCCATGTTGTTCGCAACCAAGGATTGGGCCGAGGCCGAGGCGCTGATCGCCAAAGAGCCGTTCAACCGAGAGGGTGTTCTCAAAGTTACCAGTCACAGCGTTTGGACCGCCTGCGAGGCGTCCCGGTAGGGAAGGTCCGGCCTGGATCCTGTGCAGTTACCCGACCCCGTTCGCCGGTCCATCGAGTCCCGCGCCGAAGCGGCCGGTTTCGCCCCGCTGGCGCGCGCCGCGCAGTTGCTGTCGGACGCCTATCGCGACCATCGCCCGCACGACCTGGCCCAAATACCGGCTGAGCATCGCACCGCGGCCTATCTGGTAACCCGCATGCCGGCGACTTATGCGGCTGCCTTTCACGTGTTGGCCGAGGTGCGCCGCCGGCTTGGAGATCCGCTTCCCGCCAGCGTACTCGATATCGGGGCGGGCACCGGCGCGGCCTCCCTGGCGGCGCGCGCCTGGTTTCCCGATGCCGCACTCACCATGTTGGAGCGCGACCGCGATTTCGCCCGCGCCGCCGAGGAGTGGCTGCCCGGCGCCGCGCGCCTGTCCGGGGACCTCGGCCGCATGAAGGATCTGCCGCCTCACGATCTGGTGATCGCCGCGTACTCGGTGAGCGAGATGGATCCCGACCCGCTCTGGCGATTGTGGGAAGCGGCCCGCACGGCTCTGGTGCTGATCGAGCCGGGCACGCCCCGCGGATTCGCCGCCATCGCCGCCATGCGCACTGCCTTGCTCGAGCGTGGAGCAGCCATGCTTGCTCCTTGTCCCGGCTCAGGCCCCTGTCCTATTGAGGCTCCCGATTGGTGCCATTTCGCCGCCCGCGTCGAACGTTCGTCGCTGCATCGCCGTTTGAAGGACGCCGGCCTCAACTACGAAGACGAAAAATTCAGCTACGTAGCCGTGGCGCGCCGGGCGGTGGAACTACCTGCGGCGCGAATTCTTCGCCGGCCCGAACACCATCCCGGCTTGATCCGGATCGTGCAATGCACCCCTGCCGGCATCCAGTCGCGCAACGTAACCCGCCGCGACCCCGCCGCCTTCCGGCAGGCCCGCCATGCTGCCTGGGGCGATGAGGGCACGGAGTAAGGCAAAGCTGTCGGCGATTTTGGGTGACTTCCGAGATCGCGGCTTGCCAGGATTGATCTCCCAGATGGCCGTTTGGGGCCGATCAACGAGCTGGAGACTTCGGGGCCAAGTGCTTTCCGTGATCGATGTATGGCGCGAGCTATCGGCACCGGACATTCCACCCCTCATCGACGCCCGGGAGGCTCCCTAAGCCCTAGTGGCCCCGGTAGCCGTGGAGAAGCGAATCGATGCGAATCGCCTGGCCTGAAGCTCACGCTTCGCGACCTTCGCACCAGCGCGGTATGTCTCAGCGCAGCCCGAATCGTTTTGGATCGGCCTTTTTCTCTTTTGTCTGACCGTCTTCCCTGGTTAGGATTACTGTCAGCCTATGCGTTCCTTCGACCGCCGGGAACATGAACGCCGGCGTTGGCGCGCCTGTGGAGCTGGGGCCGGAGCCCGGCGCGATGGGGTACGTAAAACTGTAGCTTTCCAGCACGCCGGGAACCGGCTGAATGATCTTGTCATCGATCTGCAGCGCCACCCTGTACTTGTAGACTACGCCTTTTATCGAAAGCTGGGCTGGCTCCAGACAAACGGCGACCATGCCAAGTCCCATAGCCCTTGCGTCCTGCACGGTAAACGGTCTTCCTTGCTGTTCTGCTCGATACGCAGCCACGGCGATTCTGTCCGAAGGCGAAAGCACGTATAATACATGCCAATTGCCGATCCGGACGTATTGTTTCACAATGGAGCTAAACACTTTATCCCCATTGCGGCGGGCCGCCCGCTCGATTGCAGCATTGATTTGGGCGTCGGTGAGGTCGCTCGACGCGCCGTAACACAGCGCCACGGCGAGCATTGGTATAAGGAGCTTTATCGCGCGATGCATCAGAGTCCCCCGCTTATATTTCAGCAACCCGCCGTCACTGCAGCGCGAACCATTTCGCGTCAACCTCTTTCTCTATCCTGTTGCTGGCTCCGGTAGTTACTACTATCGTCACCTTTTGCGCTCCCTCAATCGCCGGGAACATAAAGACTGTAGAGGAGACGTCCGTTCCACAGCAACCCAGGAAAAGGAGCCTCCCCGCGAGCCACTTCCCTTCTGCGGCGCCAGGCGACACCCATCGAATAACCTTGCCGTCCACTTTCAAGGCCATGTCATACTTGTAGGCTAAGGTTTGCGCCCTTGAAAAATCATGTGCTATTAGCACAACTGCTACCAGTCCAAGTCCCATCGCCCTCGCGTCCCGCACCGAAAACGCGGGCGCCTGCTTTGCCTTCTTTGCGAAGTACGCCGCCGAGGCCGCATACAGGCCGATTCGGTCCGAAGCCGAAAGAACGTGGATCGTTGTGGCCTTATTGCCGCCTAGAATAATGGCCTTATTGCCGCCCACAGTAACACGACCCTTGATCACGATTTTCTGCCCGGCGATGTGGGCATACAAGTCCTTCTGGCGGTGGAGTCCCCGTTGGATTGCCTCGTCGATTTCAGCGTCGGTTAAGGCGGCAACAGCCAACTCCGGCCTGAGCTGGGTCGCCTTTGCGAAGTCACCCTTCGCCCCGGGGTCGCCTTTGGCTTGCCTCGCGGCACCGCGCTCGCTGTAGGCTAGCGCATAGTCCGGCACGAGTTCGATGGCCTTGGTGTAATCCGCGATAGCGCCGTCCAAGTCGCCTTTGGCCTGCTTCGCAGCACCGCGATTGTTGTACGCATAGGCGTAGTCCGGCTTGAGTTCGATGGCTTTGTTGTAATCCGCGACAGCGCCGTCCAGGTCGCCTTTGGCCCGCTTCCCAATGCCGCGATTGTAATAGGCGAGCGGGTCACCCGGCTTGAGTTCGATGGCTGCATTGTAGTCCGTGATTGCGCCATCTATGTCGCCTTTGGCTTGCTTCGCATTGCCACGATTCACGTAGGCACCCTCAAGGTTCGGCTTGAGTTCAATGGCTTTCGTGTAATCTGCGATAGCCCCATCCAGGTCGCCGCTGGCCTGCTTTGCAGCGCCACTTTTGAAAAACTCATCCGCCGTATCGCAGAAAGCAGCGGTGGCCATAGTCAACAACATAGCTGAGAGGAGCGGACCGGCGCGGTTCATATGTCTTCCTCCAAGCGCAGGTTGCCACTAGCAGGCCTGTCGCCTGCCGTTATACGATGTCCAGAGTTTGTGCGCTGCGCATGTGATTGTCTCAGCGAGAGCATCGCTGAGTACTCAACCTAGCGCCCGCCCTTGAACGTCACTTCACGCCAGCGCAATGTCGCACCGCACAGGATACCATATCAAGTCCCCCAAACGTGTTCCCTGAGGATGGGATCTCCACCGCGTCAACTCGGCGCGTAACGCTAGATTCTTATCGGACGTGACCCGCCTTCGCGGGGCGTTCCCCAGAAAGGAATGATAAATACCCCGGCGTTCGCGCTTGCCGCCGTCGTGCACGCGAAGCAGGCAGTTGGCGCCTTGTCCCGGCTCCGGCCCATGTCCCATCCAGTCTCCGGATTGGTGCCATTTCGCGGCCCGCGTCGAACGCTCTTCCCTGCATCGGCGCCTGAAGGCCGCCGGCCTCAACTACGAGGACGAAAAATTCAGCTACCTGGCCGTGGCGCGCCATCTGGTGGAATTGCCGGCCGCGCGCATCCTTCGCCGGCCCGAACACCACCCCGGCTTGATCCGGATCGCGCAATGCACACCTTCCGGCATCGAGTCGCGCAACGTAACCCGCCGCGACCCTTCAGCCTTCCGCCAGGCCCGCCGCGCCGCCTGGGGCGACACGGGCTTTAGCCTGTGAAGTGCGGGCTTCAGTCTGTGCAGAGACAGCCCGGGGAGGTCTGTCCCATGTTTACCAGCGTTGTTCGGTAGCGTAAGAGAAGCTGGTGATGTTGCGGGCTTCGCCCTCGATCGGCTCGAATACCGATTGAACCGCTACCCGGCCCGGCCCCGATAATCGCAGCCACAAGTAGCGGTTGCCCCAGAAGCCCCAACCGGAGAAACCGGTGGACGGCCGTTCGAAGTGCAGCGCCATCTGCACCGTCGGGTCCTTGAAGATCAGCGACGTGGGCTTGATGAGAATGGTCTGTCCGGGACCGAGGTGCCGCACGAAGATGTTGCCGCCGGCATGCAGCAGCAGCAGGCCCGGCGCCGTGGGCGCGGTGAACCGGTCCATGAACATGCCGATCGGATAGTGCGTTTCGCTGTCGTTGCCCGACTGCGTCTGAAACCAGATGCCGGTTTGAAACCAGTCGTACTTGACGTGCTCGGTCGCTACCAGGAAGAGATGCTCGCGCACGTCCACGGCTTGGCCGGGCTGCAGCGGCAGGGGAATCAGCTCGCCCGGCAGATCGCGCGAAAACGCAATGTGGCCGGGCCCCCGGGCCTGCGTCATGATCAGCGGCATGCCGGCGACGAGGCGTTTCCAGCCGCCGGCGAGCGGCATGGTGGTGATGTTGATCTGCGGGTCCTTCCACAGCAGCACGTGGTGAGTGAAATAAATGCCGTCTTCGGCCGCCAGGTTCATATCCGCCACAGGCACGTACAGGCCCTCCACCTGGCAGAACGAATTTCCGAATTGCAGCTTCGCCATGTCCTTGCGGGCCGGCAACTGCGCCCAGCCGGATTCAGTCACCATGCCCGCCAGCGAAACCGCCGCGCCGCAGCGGGGACAACTAGTCTCGGTCGCGTCCACCAGGTTGCCGCACCAGGAGCACTTGGTGCTCGCGCTGCGCGGCTCCGCGGGCGGCGGAGGTGTCGATAAGTGAGGCGCCGGAGGTGTTGGCGCCGCCGATGGGTAAGAAGGCGCTGCTGGAGGCGCAGCAGCCGCCGGCCGCTTGACAGGCGAGCCGCAACCCACGCAGAAATTGCCGCCCTCGGGAACCTGGCTACCGCAATGGATGCAAAACATGGTCGCCGCCTATTCCGTGTGATGGTGCACGTACATCGACTGGATACCGATGCGGCCCGGCCCCGTCATGCGCGCCAGGCTCATGTTCGTGCCACCCAGAAACCCCGTGCCCAGCCGTTGAAATTCCACCTGCATGGTCACCGTCGAGTCCTTATAAAGGAAGGCGCCCGGTTCCAGCATGATGCTCTCGCCCGGGCCCAGGCGCCGCTCGAATACGTTGCCGTAACCGTGCAGGATGAGCAGGCCGGGCGCGCCCGTGGTGACGAAGCGGTCCATATACATGCCCTGTCCGCCGAAAAGAATGTTGGCCAGCCCTTTGATGCGGATGAAGGAATAGGCCACCTGGTGGGAGCACAGCAGGAACGCGTGCTCGCGTACGTCCACCTCCATTCCGGGGTGCAGCGGCAGCAGTACCAGCTCGCCCGTGGCATCGCGCGAAAACGCGATCCGCCCCGGGCCGCCCGCCACCGTGATCAGAAACGGCATGCCGCCGAAGGCGCGCTTCAGGCCGCCGGGAAGCTGCATCACGCTCAGCGGCACGCGCTCGTCCTTCCACAGCATCACGTGATGCTCGAAGAAAACGGCGTCGCCCGCGCCCAGATTGATTTCCGCCGCCGGCACGATCTCGCCTTCCACCTGGCACGTGCTCGCGCTGAAATGGATCTCGGTCATGTCTTTGATGCGCGGGGCTTCGCGCCAGCCCGATTCGCTCACCAGGTTGCGCACGTCCAGCGGCGCGCCGCAGGCCTGGCACGAAAGCGCCGTCTTCACGTTCATGCTCTGGCACCACTGGCACTGAATCCGCTCCAGCGGTTCGCCCGGTGGAACATAGGATGGGTCCGTCATCAGGGCAATTCCCTCCGATGCCGCCGGCAGACTGGCGGCCGGCACCTATTTTACCCGGAAAAGCACCCTGCCGGGCAAATCCCCGATTCACGCAACCCCCTCCCTCACCGTGCTATACTACTGGAGTCTTTCCTGCAGTATTCCAGGAATATTTTTATGCCGAAGCTCAAGACCCACAAAGGTGCGTCTAAGCGGTTCAAGAAAACCGGCACGGGCAAAGTGGTTCGCCAACATGCCTTTGCACGGCACATCCTGACCTCGAAACCGCACAAACGCAAGAAGAAGCTGCACAAAAGCGTGGTTGCCGACAAGGCCGACCAGAAGGTGCTGCGGCGCATGATCCCCTACTGAACAGGCCGGGGACATTTTGCGCGGACGGTGCGCGAGGCACGTGCCCGATCCGCCAATCGACAATTGTTAACCAAGAAGGAGAAGAAACGTGCCCAGAGTAAAACGTGGTCCTCACCGCCGGGCATCCCGGAAGAAGACGCTCGAGCTGGCGTCGGGTTATTTTCTAACCAAGAGCAAACTCTATCGCGCCGCGCAGGAAGCCGTCGAGCGCGGTCTGAAGTTCGCCTACGTCGGCCGCAAGAACAAGAAGCGCGACTACCGCGCCCTGTGGATCGTGCGCATCAACGCCTCCTGCCGAGAAGCCGGGATTTCGTACAGCAGGTTCTTGCACGGGCTTAAGGCCGCCGGCCTCGACCTGAACCGCAAGGTTCTGGCGGATGTGGCGTTGCACGATGACGCCGCCTTCAAACAGCTCGTGGCCGCCGCCCAGGCCGCCCTTGAGAAGGCCAGCGTGCAAGCGTAAGCACAGCGGAAGAAAACCATGAGCACATTGGAAGAAATCGATGCGCTGGCGAACCTGGAAGAGCGGATACAGCGCGCCATCCAACTGGTAGCCAAGCTCCGCAAGGAGAAGGAAGCGGCCGAGGCAGCCGCGGCCGAGGCCAGGGCGGATTCCGCCCGTTCGGCCGAAGAGTTGAAATCGCTGCATAGCGAGCGCAAGCAGGTCCGCTCCCGCATCGAAAAGCTGTTGGGCCAGATCGACCAATTGAGCGCCAGCTAGACCGCCGAGGGCCGGATGGACGCCGCCGCCGACAAACAGACCGTCCGGGTGACCATCCTGAGCCGTCCGTATACCCTGCGCACCACCGGCGATCCGCGTGAACTGGAGGAAGCCGCCGCCAGTGTCAACCAGGTGATGCTGGCCATCGCCGCCAAAGCCCCCAACGCCGATTCCACCCATATCGCCGTGCTTGCCTGCCTGCACCTGGCGGACCGGCTGCGTTCTCTGGAGCAGGACCTGAACAAGCTGAAGTCACATGTCGACCGCAAGAGCGAGGAATACGCCGGCATGCTGGAACGGTTGCTGGCGGGCGCCGGCGAAGATCTCTGACCCCACCGGGTACCTTCCGACGCTTTGGGGTACGGTCAACCGATTAAAGCGTTTTCAGAATGCGCGCTGCGTGATAACTTGTAGAGCGTCGTTGTGTTAAGCACAATTGGGAGGAAGAAGAATATGCAGAAGAAAACGACGCTGATCGGGCTCTTGTTTCTGGCGGCCGCAATCATCCCGGCTGGTCTTGCCGATACGCCGGGCAGGCATCCGCGTTACTTGCACGCCCGTACCGACCTGCGCGCGGCGCAATGGCTGCTGAGAGTTCACGACGAGCCGAATGTCATGAATCACATTCGCGCCGTGGATCAGGAAATCGACCGGGCCGTCTTCGAAATCGACCAGGCATCCGTGCTGGACCGCAGGGACCTTCGCGATCATCCGCCGGTTGACGAAAGGATGGATCGCCGTGGACGTTTTGGCCGGGCGATGGAGCTGTTGCGGGAAGCGCGCGCCGAGATCGACCGCGAAGAGGACAATCCGGCTGCCAGGGGATGGCGTAATCGGGCCTTCGAGCATATCGACGGCGCCATCGACCAATTGCGGCGCGCCGCCCGCGATCTCCGCCTCGATCATATGGAAGGCTTCTAGGAGCCTGGGCAGCCCGCTTTTAAGGGCTGTGATAAAGCCGGGAGCCGGGAGGCGGCGCTATACCCAATGGCAGCGCTTCCTGGCCGCCCCCAACGTGGTACTCATAGAACAGAGTCCACGTCTAATCTCGATATGTCCCTAGAAATCAATCAGCGCCAGCGCGAAGGCATTACCGTCCTCGATTTGAAAGGCCGCATCACCGTGGGACCGGAGGCGAGCGCCCTGCGCGAAAAAGTTGCCGCACTCAACCAGGACGGAGACCGAAAGCTGGTCTTCAACATGGCCGATGTAGACTACGTCGATAGCACTGGCTTGGGCGCACTCGTCGTGTGCGCTACCACCCTGCGCAAGAAACAGGGGGATGTGAGGCTGGTCGGCCTGAATCGCCGCCACATCGAATTGCTGGTGATGACCAAGCTCGCGACCGTCTTCGAAACCTACCCGGATGAGCAGGACGCCATAAATGCCTTCTACCCCGACCGCGAAAACAAGACCTTCGATATTCTCGATTTTGTCCAGCGCATGAAGAAGGAAGAGCAGCCGGGCTAGCCGAGCCGCGGCCGGAAGGAGCGGTTTTTCCCGCCCTTCCTCACTCCAGGTGAAACACTTCCTTCATCATGGCGAAGCGCTCGCCGTTTTCGAGATCCGGCACCGGCTCGAACAGGCGGCTCATGAATTGCTGCCAACGCTGATTGACCGGGTCGCGGTCCAGTTCGTCCCAGGCTTTTTCAAAATCGTCCACCCGCAGACATAAGAAAAGGTCCTGGCCGCGACGAAAGATGGAATAGTCGGATATCCCGACGTCTTTTAGCTTGGCCAGGAGCTCGGGCCAAACGCGCCGATGCTCGCGCTCATATTCCTCAATGGCTTCGGCCTTGATCCGTAATTTGAAAGCGTAGCGGGGCACAGTTTTCATCTCACCTACTAAAGTTACACGATCCCTGGCGGCCTTGCCACGGGATCCGTCCGCCGCCTCTCCACCACGCCTTTGTGGCAGCACGACTAACGTTTGAACCGTTGCGCCCGAAGCTGCGGCCACGTAGCATAGAACGCATGCGAACCCGCTTGCCGCGCCTCGCCGCGCTTGTCCTGCCAGCCCTGTTCTGGATGCTCGGCGCGGCGCCCGCACCGCCCGAGTCCGTGGCGCAATTGCATCGCGCTTTCGATGAGCCGCCCGACGACAGCCGCATCATGATGCGCTGGTGGTGGTTCGGCACCGCCGTGATCAAGCCCGAGTTGGAGCGCGAGCTGCGGACCATGAAGGAAAGCGGCATCGGCGGCGTGGAAATTCAACCCGTCTATCCGGTCGTGCTCGACGATCCCGCTCGCGGCCTCCGCAACCTGCCCTATTTGTCCGACGAATTCCTCTCCGATGTCCGCTTTGCCAACGATACCGCGCGCGCACTCGGGCTGCGCGTGGATATCACCCTCGGTAGCGGCTGGCCGTACGGCGGTCCGCATACGCCCCTCGCGGAAGCTTCCAGCCGCCTGAGGGTGGTCCGCGCCGCCATACCCGCCGGCGCCGCTTCTCTGCCGCTGCCCGGAATCGGCCCCGGCGAAACCTTTCTGGCGGCATTCGCCGGCCCGCGGCGCCTGGAGCAAGCCGCGGGTTCGGTGACGATTCCGCCGGGCAACGCCGCCAGTGAAGCGCTCTTCTTCATCGCCAGCCGAACGCGGCAAGCCGTCAAACGCGCGGCGGTCGGCGCCGAAGGCCTGGTGCTCGATCATTACCGCCGGGCCGCGGTTGAGAACCACCTCCATTTCGTGGGCGACCGCCTGATGCAGGCGTTCGGCGATCATCCGCCGTACGCCGTCTTCAGCGACAGCCTGGAAGTGAACGGCGCCGATTGGACCGGCGACTTCCTGGCTGAATTCGCCAAACGGCGCGGTTACGACCTCACTGCCTACCTGCCCGCCCTGGCCGGCGACATGGGCGCAAAGACCCTGGCTATTCGCCACGACTGGGGCCTGACCCTGACCGAACTCGCCAACGAACATTACCTCACGCCCATCCGCGATTGGGCCGCCGCCCACCATACCCGCTTCCGCTCCCAAACCTACGGCATTCCGCCCGTAGCGCTTTCAAGCAACGCCCTGGTGGATCTGCCCGAAGGCGAGGGCTCTGCCTGGCGCCGCTTCACCGCCACGCGCTGGGCTTCCTCCGCCAGCCATCTCTATGGCCGCCCGGTGACTTCTTCGGAAACCTGGACCTGGTTGCACTCGCCCGTTTTTCGCGCCACGCCGCTCGACATGAAAGCCGAAGCCGACCGCCATTTCCTGGAAGGCATCAACCAGTTGATCGGCCACGGCTGGCCCTATTCGCCGCCCGAGGCGGGCGAGCCCGGCTGGCATTTCTACGCCGCGGCGGTGTTCAACGCGCACAATCCATGGTTCATGGCGATGCCGGACATTGCCCGCTACCTGCAGCGCGTCAGCTTCCTGTTGCGCCAGGGCACTCCGGTAACCGACGTGGCCCTCTACCTGCCCACCGCCGACGCATACGCCGGCTTCACCCTCGGCCACGACTCCGTCGATCAGGCCATGGACCGGTTGATCGCTCCGAACATCGTGCCCCGGATTCTCGATGCCGGCTACAACTTCGATTGCATCGACGACGACGCCATCGCCAAAGTGGGCATCCCGTATCCCGTACTGATTTTGCCCTCGGTGGAGCGCATCCCGCTATCCAGCTACCGCAAAATTGAAGAATACGTACGCCAGGGCGGGATAGCGATTGCCACCGGCCGCGCTCCCTCGCTGGCGCCGGGCTTCAAAGAGACTGGCACCGATACGCCTGCCATCCGCCAACTCTCCCTTTCTCTGTTCGAAACCGCCGGCGCCCCCGGCCGCCTGCTCCGGGACGACGCCAAGCTGGGCGACACCCTCCGCGCCGCCCTGCCGCCCGACATGGCATCGGCGCCGGAGGTCGGCTTCGTGCACCGCAGGCTCGCTTTTGCCGACGTCTATTTTGTGGTGAATTCAACCAACCACGCTACCCACCGCGAAACCGTATTTCGCGTCAAGGATGCCGAAGGCGCATGGTGGGATACTTTCAGCGGGAAAGCCACCCATGCCAGCGGCCCCGGCGGCGCGCGCATCGACCTCGATCTGGCGCCCTACGAATCGCGCGTCATCGTGTTTTCCCATACCGGCTTTCCCGCGCCCGCGGCCGGCGCGCCCACCACCGCCATTGCCGATTGGAGCGGCGGATGGCGGGTGACGTTCCCCGGCGTCCCCACGCCTGTCTTTCTCGACTCGCTGCGCTCCTGGACAAACATGGAAGGCAGAGCCAACTACTCCGGCCAGGCAACTTATGAGAAGAACGTGACCGTGGATGCCTCCGTGCTGGCCGCGCACCGCGTGTTGTATCTCGATTTCGGCGAAGGCACTCCCGTCACCGTCGACGAGCGCCGTTCCGGCACCGGCATGCGCGCCCTGCTCGAAAGCCCCATCCGCGAAGCCGCGCGGGTGTGGGTGAATGGCGCCGACGCCGGCTCCGTATGGTGCGCGCCGTACCGGGTGGATGTGACCGGATTGTTGCACGCCGGCGAAAACACGCTCCGGGTGGTGGTGGCGAATCTGGCTTTGAACAAGCTCGCCGCCGAGCCGCTCCCCGATCACCGGCCGCTCATCGCCAAATACGGAGACCGGTTCCAGGACCAGGACATGAAAGACGTGAAGCCGCTGCCGGCTGGCCTGCTGGGCCCGGTGCGGCTGCTGGCACATGGGTGGCACAGGCTTTAGCCTGTGGAAAGTGGAATCGCCAGAAACCGGCCGGGGCACAGGCCAGGAGCCCGCCCCAGCTACTCCTTCTTCTCCGGTATCTTCGGAATATTGAAATGGCCGCCCAGCTCGCTGAGCGAAGCCAGGTCGATCGATCCGGCAATGTTGACGATGGTCAGTTCCTTCGGCTCGGCGCACAGAATCGCCACGCCGGTGGGCTTCTTCTCCACCAGGCGCACGTAGATCTCGCTCGTGCCGTCGTCGCCGGTGACGTTGACGATGCGCGACCATTCGGGGGCGCGCAAATGGTGGCGGATGGTTTCCAGGTCCGCCTGCGTCCAGACGTTGGCGTTCTTGAAGCTGTAGCACTTCACGTAAATGCCTTCCAGGCCCACGATCAGCTTGCGCACCTTGGCGTCGTCCGGGTCGTTGTCGTCCAGAAATTTGGCCGCGAACTGCAGCAGCGGCCCGCTCAGCGAGACGTCGATTTTATCGGATGCCTGCCCGGCCAGCCGATCGATCTGCATCGGAAATTGCTGCGCGCCCAGGCCGCTCAGACAGCCTGCCAGGGCCGCGGCGAGTAGTAGCTTCATTTCGAAAACTCCCGTAATTGATTTTGTATCCGACTGGTTTTGGCGGCGGCGATGTCGAGCGCCAGCTTGAGATCCCGCCTGGCCTCGCGGCCCTCGTATTGGCGGTAGCCGGCGCCCGCGCCCGCGCTCACCACCACCAACGCCGCGGCAGCGGCCGCCCACGCCCGCCATGCCGGCCGCCGCCGCGGCGCCGCGAAGTCGCGAGGGGGCATTTCCCGCGCTAGCGCCCTCTTCAACTCTTCTTCCAGCCAATCCATCTTGTCCGGCCCGTCCATCAGCGTTCCCCCATGCCGCGCCGCTCCAACTTCTCCCGCAACAGAGCCAGCGCGCGATGCAAATGACTTTTCACGGTAGCCAGCGGCATTTCGAGTAACCCGGCGATCTCCGCCGGTTCCAGTTCTTCCTGGTAGCGCAGAATCACCGTCATCCGTTGCGCCTCCGGCAGACTGGCTACCATCCGCCGCAACGATTCCCCCAGCCAGGGGTCGTACCGTGGATCGAAGCTCGCCGGTTCCGGCGCCTCTTCCAGTCCGATGCGCGGCAGGCGTTTGCGCCGCCGCCCGGCATCGATAGCCCGCTGCACCGCGACCTTTCGCAGCCACGCCGCCGCATGCCGGGGCGATTCGATGCTGCCGCGGTTGCGATGCAGGCTCAGGAACACGTCCTGCGCTACTTCCTCCGCCAGCGGCCGGTCGCGTAAGAAATGCCAGGCCACGCTGTACACCATGGCCTGATGCTCGCGCACCAGCCCGTTGAAATCGATCGCGGTATTCTCCACGGCCTCGATCGCGCTCACTGATCGTCCCTGCCATACGCCACGTTGCTGGTCACATCGGTGCGCTGGAAGTTGCTATTGGTCAGCGCTATGGTAATCGTGCGGCGATAAAGAAACAAACCGCGCACTTCGAATTCGCCGCCGTAGCTCACCGGGAACCAGACCTTGTCGGCGAACTTTTGGTACGAGACCGAAAATCCCAGGCCGCGAATATTCGTGCCCAGCAATATCTGCACCGCCAGCGGCATCTTCCAGGCCAGCGAAGTGGTAACCAGCACGGGCTGAAACTCTTCGGCGTCGATCAGCGCCTCCCCCTTCCAGTCGCCATCTTCCAGTCCAACGCCTTTCTGGGGAGCGAACGCCACCCGATATACCGCGCGCCCGCGATAGGCTTCCACCGCCGCCAGACGGAAATCGTACTTCAACTGCTGGTGGTACGTCAGCGGGAACAGGTCCGGCCCGATACCGTCTTTCGAGTTGCCGTCGTCCATCAGATCTTCGGACATACTGTTGATCAGCCCACCGTCGATATCCACTTTGTTGTATTCGTAACCGGGCTTGTCGTAAGCCACGAAGCCGTTGCCGGCGGCGTACCTGCCTTCGAAGTGCGCCGGTATCCGTTCGCTATGGCGATCCTTGGGCACGATGGTGTATTCCCGGCGCTCCTCCCGGGCCAGTTTCCCGTTGGCCCGAATCATGCGGAGCAATTGCTTCTGCGTATAGATGAAATTACGGCGCAGGTCCTGGCTCTTAGCCTGGTTTTCCGCCACCTCGTGCATAATGCGCGCGACGTCGGGGGGCGCCTTCACCACGCCCGCGGCCAGCAGTGTCAGGATGATCCAAGTCGCCATCGGTTCGCTCCCAGACCAGGTGTCTCGCCTGCTCTATCAGCCTATTACGCAGTCCGCTTCGCGCAGGATGCAGTTTCTTGGCTGTGGGGCAGGTGGCACGGGCTTCAGCCTGTGAGAGATCCAGAACCTCCAGGCAAACCTGTCATGAAACCGAACACCTCCATCTCGAATTCGGACACCATTTTCCGGCTGGCCGCCTGGCGCCCCTTTTTGTGCCGCGTTTTCTTGCACTTGCCAGTGGAAGTGGAGTTGCCCTTCAAGTTCCCTTCGCAGCGCATTCATCTACTATGGCGGCATCGTTGAAACATACTCGTTTGAGAAGCTTCGCTGGTTTGCTTGGGACATGGCTTGCGGCGGCGTCGAGCGGCTTTGCCCAACCGGCGGCGGCGCCGTCGGAAATCGAAATTCGCACACCCCTGCCGCCGCCCCTCATCGGCCCGTTGCTGCGGCCCTTCCACTTTGAACGGCGCCAGGTCTCGCCCGCGCGCCTCACCAATTCCTATCGCCTGGATTCTCTTATCCGCGGTGGCGATCTCTATCTCACCGCCCAGGACGTCGTCGCGCTCACCCTCGAAAACAATCTCGATATCGCGGTGCAGCGCTACGGACCCTACATGGCGCGGGAAGCCCTGCGGCGCGCCGAGGGAGGCGGCCTGCTGCGGCAGGACGTGGTCACCCCGATCGCTCCCGGCCCGGTCAGCGTCAGCCCCATCGGCGTCAGCGGCAATGCCTCCGGCCTGGCTTCGGGAACGGGCGCGAGCGCCGCCTCCTTCCTCACCGGCTACGGGCCCAATCCGCCCAATCTCGACCCCAGCATCGGCGCCTACGTGCAATTCGGCCACAGTACCATTCCCGAAACCAACCTCACTTATTACTCCACTACCGCCTTGGTAAATGTGTACCGTTTCTACGAGGTTTATTACAACCAGCAGTTCATAACGGGAACCTCGATCGGCGCGAGCTACTGGACGCAGCATAGCGATGTCAACAGTCCCAACAATACCTTGAATCCGAACATCACCGGCGATATCGATTTCAACGTGACCCAGTCTCTGCTGCAGGGTTTCAGCCGCGCCGTCAACGACCGCAATATCAGGGTCGCCAGGAACAACATCAAGGTTACCAACCTGAACTTGAAGCTCCAGTTAATTACCACCGTCACCGCCGTGCTGAATCTCTATTGGGACCTGGTCAGCTTCAACGACGACGTGCGCATCAAGCAACAGGCCCTGGCCAACGCGGAGAAACTGCTGGCGGACAACAAGGAAAAAGTGGATGCGGGCGCGCTGCCGGCGGTCGAAGTCACCCGCGCCGCCGCCCAGGCCTCCGTCAGCCAGGAAGCTCTGCTGATTTCTCAGACCAACATGGCGCAGCAGGAAACCGTGCTCAAGAACGCGCTCAGTCGCACCGGCGTCGAAAACGCCGGCTTCGACGCCGTCCACGTGGTACCGCTCGACTCCATCCAAATCCCCAAGACCGAAGAGATTCAGCCGGTCCAGGACCTGCTCCGAACAGCCCTGGAGAATCGTCCCGAGCTGGAGCAAAGCCGTCTCAGCCTGGAGAGCAGCAAAATCAATCTGCAGGGCACCAGGAACAGCCTTTTACCCAGCCTCAGCGTCTTCGCCGATGTCAACAACCAGGGCCTCGCCGGCGCCTACAATCCGCAATATGACAACTGTTGCGGCCCGGCGTCGTCGATCTTCGTCGGCGGACTGGGTTCGGCCCTCGGCCAGGAGTTCCGCCGCAATTTTCCCAACTACTCGGCCGGCTTCTCCGTCAGTATCCCGCTGCGAAATCGACAAGCCCAGGCCGATTACGCCATGGACCAGTTGAAGCTCCGCCAGCAGGAACTGCAGTTGCAGCGGACCGTCAACCAGATCCGCGTGGAAGTGAAGAATGCCGTGGTGGGTGTGCAGCAGGCGCGCCTTCGCTACGATACCGCGGTGAATACGCGCGTGCTCGCCGAGCAGAGCCTGGACGCGGAGCAGAAGCGGTTTCAATATGGCGCCACCGGTGCCGACGTCACCACCGTCATTCAGGCCCAGCAGGACCTCGCCAACGATCAAAGCGCCGAACTCCAGGCGTTGGCCGCGTATTCCCACGCCAGAATCGACCTCGACGTCGCCCTCGGCCGCACCCTCGACGTGAACCACATCAAAATCGACGAGGCCTATACCGGACACGTGGAGCGCCAATCCGTGCTGCCTTCCGCGCTCCCCGGAGAGAGGAGATAGGACATGCCGCACGAGTCTCAATACCATATGCCGCAAGCCCGAGCCGCGACCGTCGGAAGCTGTGAAAAAATCGGCCGCAACCAAGAAAGCGCAGGCGAAAACGCCTACTCCACGAAGATCCTTCTCGCCTGCCTCTGTGCCTTGTCCATTACCTCAGTCCCCCTCGCCGCGCAGCAAATGCCGATGGTCGAAAAACCTCAGGCGCCGCTCGGCCTTCGCTCCTACCTGGGAACCTCCCTCCCGCCCGTCAACATGGCCAACTCCAGCCGGATTCATCGGCTGCTCCACGCCGGCTCTCTCTATCTGACCGTCCAGGACGCCATCGCGCTGGCCATCGAGAACAACCTCAACTTGGAAGTGCAGCGCTACAACATCCCCTACGCCGAGTGGACCGTCGAGCGCATGCAGGCCGGCGGCACGCCGCGCGGCGTCTCGGGCGGCGCAACCTCCGTAAATCCGGTGGACCCCGGCGTGGGCGTGCTGGGGTCCACGTCGTCGGGCGCCGTCAGTACCGGCAACGGCGGCGGTGGTTCGGTGGGCGGCACCAACTCCGGCGGCGCCAGTATTCAGCAGATCGGCAGCACGGTGGCGAATTTCGATCCTTCCTTCACTAACACCAGCACCTTTGCCCACTATACGACGCCGTTGGTCAACCAGGCTTTGAGCCAGACCTCGGCGCTGGTGGACACGGAACACATCTATACCACCCAACTGCAGCAGGCATTCGATACCGGCGGGGCCATGCGGATTAACAGTTACGAGTACTATCAAAAAGAAAACTCGCCCGGCGACCTGGTCAATCCGGTGGTGGCGCCGTATATGCGGCTGCTGTTTTACCAGCCGCTGTTCCAGGGCGGCGGCCGGGCCTTCAACCTGCACAACATCCAAATTGCCCAGAACGGCAGGGACGCCGCCCGGCAGGCGTTTCGCGCCGAACTCCTGAACCTGGTGGCGAGCGTACTCACCGCCTATTGGGACGTCGCCACAGCCGATGCCGAACTCGCCGCCCGCCAGCGTGCCGCCGACGCCACCCAAAAGTTCTACCAGGATACTCAAAAGGAAATCGCGGCCGGAGCTCTCCCCAGGGTGGAAGAGCGCCGCGCCGCCGCCGAAGCCGCCAGCCGCCGCCAGGATCTGCTGCTGGCGCGCATCGCTGTTCAGCAGCGCGAAAGCGCGCTCAAGCAGTTGCTGGTGCGGCGCGAAGAGCCCGATATCGATACCGCATCCATCGTTCCGTTGGACCACATCGTGGTTCCCGATCGGGACGATCTGCCGGCTCTCTCGAAGCTCGTCTCCGGCGCCATGCGCGAGCGGCCGGATGTAGCCCTGTCCAAAATCAACGACGAAAACGCAGCCATCAATACCATTGGCACCACCAACGGCCTCCTGCCCACCATGCTGGCGTTCGGCTACCTCATGAACCGCGGCGTTGCCGGCACCTTGGTGCCCGCGGCCGGCAGCGCACCTCAGTCCTTTGCCGGCGGGTACGGAACGGCGCTTGGGCAGATTGCCCGTCGCGATTTTCCCACTGAAGCCGCCGGCCTGCAGCTTTCCTCCCTGCCGATTCATAACCGCGTGGCCCAGGGCGATTACGCCTTCGAGCAACTGCAGGTGCGGCAATCGCAGCTCACCGGGCAGATAGACAACAACGCCATCGCGGTCGGCGTCTCCAACCAGATCACCGCGCTGCGCCAGGCGCGGGCGCGCTACGACACCGCTGTCAACACCCGCAAGCTGCAGGAACAACTCCTCGCCTACGAACGCGAAAAGTTCACCTTCGGCATCTCCACCTTCAGCAACCTCATCATCGACCAGCGGGCCCTGGCCGCGGCCGAAATTACCGAAGTCACGGCGCTAGCCGACTACGCGCACGCTCGCGTTTCGCTCGACCAGGTGCTCGGACAAACTCTGCAAAACAACGGAGTGACGCTCGAGGAGGGCCTGAACGGCCAGGTTGTCCGCCAATCGCAACTGCCGGATCTGATCGCACCCGCCAAATAGTTGGGACCCGTCTTGAGACGTGGAGGCCATTCCGCCAGGTTTCGGGATAAGCCCGCTTCCCGGCACGACTCTTTCGGGGTGCCGGCCAGCCTGCGGTTAGAGGCGGAGCCGCGGAGTTGTCAGGAATGGCTTTCGATTGAGAATGCATCATGGAACACGTATGATAAAGACACTCCGCTTGTTGTGGGTCCTGGAAACGAGGCGAGTCGAATCGCATGCCGAAAATGAAAGAGTTTACAGTAACGATTGAAGACAAACCGGGCGCGCTGGGGAAGTGCTTCCTCGCTCTGGCGGAACGTGGAGTGAACATCCTGGCTTTTCAATCCTATGTAGAGGAGGGCGAGAGCCTGGCCCGATTACTGGTGGACGATCCGGCCAGCGCCAAGGTGGTGCTGGGCGGCCTGAGCATGATCTTCGAGGAGACGGAAGTCGCCGTAGTCAGGCTGGCGCACCGTCCGGGAGAGTTGGGCCGCGCAGCTTCGCGGTTGGGCGAAAAACAGATCAACATTGACTACTCCTACTGCGGACTGGAGCCCGGATCGACGCGGCCGCTGGCGGTCTTCGGGGTAGACAACCTTACCAAAGCCGCAAACCTGCTGGACGAGCTGGCCACCGAAGCTGCGTAAAGCGCCGGCCACAAATTCTGCACTGGGAGGGTCCGATTCGCATTTGCGAATGATGGGGCACTCGGAAACAGGGCGCCTACTCCCAGCGCAAGGCGCGCATGGGATCGATCGCCGTAGCGCGCCGGGCCGGGATGTAGCCCGCCAGGGCGGTCACGGCGGCGACTCCCAGCGAAGCGGCGGCCATGGTCAGCAAGTCGGTGGGCTCGACTCCGAATAGCTGCGCTTGAATCAGGCGGGTTACGGCGTAGGCGCCGGCAAGTCCGATGGCGACGCCGATGGCGGCGAGCGTCAGGGTTTCGCCGAGAACCATCCACAGCACCGAGCCTCGCCCCGCGCCCAGCGCCATGCGGATGCCGATCTCGCGCGTGCGCCGCGCCACCATGAAAGCCATCACGCCGTAGAGGCCGAGGGCGGCCAGCAGCGTGGCGAGACACCCGAAGACGCTCGAAAGCGTGGCCAGCAGCCGCTCGGTGAGCAGCGAGATCTCCATTTGGCCGTCGAGCGTGCGCATGTCGTGTACCGGCACGCTGGTATCCACTCCCACCGCCGCCGCGCGCAGGGTGTGGAACAGGCGGGTTGGGTCGCCCTGAGCCCGCACGTAAACCGTTTCCCCGTCCGCAAACCCCTTCTGGTTGTCGGGAAGATAGAGTTCGTAGGGAATCTCGTCGCGCATGCTTTCGTATTTCGTGTCTCCCGCCACGCCCACGATCTCGATATCCGTCTTGGTTCCCGGGTCGATTCCCAGGCCGACGTGGCGGCCCAGGGGATTGGCCTCTCCAAAATATCGCTTGACGAACTTCTGGTTCACGATTCCCACTTTGGGCGCGCCGTCGGCGTCGCGGTCGTTGAAGTCGCGGCCCAGCAGCACCGGAATCTTCAGCGTCTTGAAAAACCCGGGACTGCAATACTGCATGTGCGGATCGGGGCGCTCATCCGGCTTGGTCGAGTACCCTTCGATCGTGACCCAGTTGTCCCACTCGTCGTTTTCCAGTAGCGCGACCTCCGCCACAGTGTGAGATTCCACCCCGGGGAGCGCGCTCAACCGGTTGCGCAGGCGGCGATAGTAATCCGCGGTCCACTTGGGGTCGTAGCGGCTCAAGGTAGGGTCGACATCGAAGGCGAGCAGATTCCTGACCTCGAAACCGGGATTCAGCGTCTTCAAATTGCGCAAGCTCTGGAGGAACAGCCCTGCGCCGATCAGCAGCAGCAGCGAGAGCGAAACCTGCGCTACCACGAGGCCCTTGCGCAAGCCGGCGGTGCCACCGTGGATGACGGCGCCCGCCTGGTCCTTCAAGGTGTTGGCCAGTTTCGGCCGCGTGGACTGCCAGGCCGGAACCAATCCGAAAAGAGCTCCGGCCACGAGCGAGACAACGAAGGTGAAGCAGAGGACAGTCCAATCCGGTGTGGCCGAAAGCGAGAGCGGGGTGTGGCCGGAGGGTAGAAAATCGATCAACGCCTGGTCGACCAGGACTGCCAGACCGACACCCAGAGACCCGCCAATGGCGGCGAGCACGAGACTTTCCACCAGGAGTTGGCGTATCAGCCGGCCGCGGCCCGCACCGAGCGCCAGGCGAACGGCAATCTCCTTCTGCCGTGCCGAGGCTCGCGCGATCAGCAGATTGGCCAGATTCGAGCAGGCGATCAGCAGCACCAGGCCGACGATGCCCATCAGCGCGAAAAGCGGCTTCGCGTACGTCCTGCGCAAATTGGAGCGGCCCTTCGACCCGGGCATCACCTCCATCCACATTCTCAGAAATCCCTGTTTGACGATCGGCGAGGCCTTGGCGAAGGGCTTCTCGGTCACTTCGCGGTTTAGAATTTGGTGGAACAGCGGCTGCAGCCCCGCTTGCGCCTTTTCCATCGCCATGCCGGGCTTAAGGCGGCCGAAGACTTCGGCCCAGCGGAAGCGGTCGTTGTTCAAGCGGTCGAAATACGCCGTGCGTGGCAGGTCGTCTTTCATAGTCATCGGGATGCGAATCTGCGGCGCGCGGCCCGGTTCCACGCCGTCGAATCCGGCCGCGCTCACACCGACGATCGTCAGTGCCCTGCCATTGACCACGATCTGCTTTCCGACGATGCCGCGGTCCGCGCCGAAACGCGCGCGCCAGTAGCCGTAGCTGAGCACGGCCAGCGGGTGCCCGCCTTGAATCAGATCGTCGGAAGCGGTGAACACACGACCGATAGCCGCGCCGATGCCGAGCACCGGGAAGTAGTTGCCCGAAACAAAATCGGCCCCGATCAGCTCCGTGCGGCCCTGGAACGACGCACTCACGGTACCCGGGTAGGTGCAGAACATGCCGCTGAAAACCTGGTTCTTGTCGCGGATCTCCCGATACATCGGGTAGGAGATTCGATCGCGCCCGTTGTTGCCGCCGTAGTGTTTGCCGCGTCCGGCCAGCATCACGAGTTGCGCGGGATCTTTTACCGGAAGCGGCTGCAGAACGAGCTGGTTGATGAGGGTGAAGATGGCGGTGTTGGCGCCGATGCCCAGAGCGAGAGAAAGCACGGCTACCGCCAGAAAAATGGGCGACTTGCGCAGGGTGCGCAGGGAATATCGGAAATCCTGTAGCAGGACAGCCATCGACCGTTATACTGCGCAGGGCGGAAAAGGTTACCAATTGTTCTGGTGGCGCACGCACTCTTCTGTGCCGCGTCGAGTCTCTACTCGACGCCTGTGCGCCCTGTGGCCTCGGACCGGATGATGGTCACCCGGTCGCCCGGCTCAGAGCGCCAGTTCCAGAATCTGCCGTAACTCGGCGTCGCTCAAAACCGTGGGGTTCGATTTCATACTGTTCGCCCTGGCCGCCTGCGCGGCTACGGTGGGGAAATCCCCGGCCCGGACGCCGTAGCTTCCGAGCGGCTGGATTTCCACCCGCTGGCCGAGATCGGCCAGCCAGCTCGCGGCGTCTTCCGCTTCAGCCTGGGGATTGCCCGTGAGCAGGCGCGCGATTTCGGCGTACCGCGCCAGCGCCGGGCCCTCCGGGTTGCGCCCCCGCAGAGCCCGCACATTCACCGCCGTCGCGTGCGGCAGCAGCGCGGCGCACACCGCCCCGTGCGGTGCGTCGAACATTCCGCCCAGCGGCGCGGCCAACCCGTGCACCGCGCCCAGCCCCGCGTTCGCCAGCGCCAGGCCGCCCAGCAAACTGGCCCACGACATGGCCGCGCGCGCCTCAGTGTCGGCCCCGTTCCGCCACGCCCGCTCGAGAGCCGTGCGTGCGCTCTTCAGCCCCTCGACGCAATAAAGATCGGTCATTCGGTTGGCCCGCACCGAAACGTACGGTTCCATCAGTTGCGTGATCGCGTCCAGGCCGCTCGCCGCCGTCGCCGGGCGGGGCAGGGAATAGGTCAGCGTGGGGTCCACCACCGCCAGCCGCGGCAACATTCCCACCGAGCGCAGGCTGGCTTTTACGCGTTGTTCCGGCGAGGCCAGCACCGCGTTCCGCGTCACCTCGGAGCCAGTCCCGGCCGTAGTGGGAATGGCGATAAAAGGCGCCGAAGCGTTCGCCAGCGGCCGGCCCTGGCCGATCACTTCCAGGTAGTCCAGCGGGTCGCCGGGATTGGCCAGCAGCGCGGCCACCGCCTTCGCGGCGTCGATGGCGCTGCCCCCGCCCATGGCGATCACCAGCTCGCAACCCTCGCTGCGCGCCAAAGCGGTAGCTTCGCGCACCGCACCGATGCTCGGCTCGCCGCCCGTCACCGCGTACGGCACCGCTGTCACACCTTTGGCGCTCAGAGCCTCAGCCAGCGGCGCGGCGCGTTCCGCCGTCGCGCCCGTCACCAGCAGCGCGCGCCGCCCCAGGCCCAGCGCCGCGGCTGGCACTTCCCGCACCGCGCCTTCTCCAAAAACAATGCGCTGCGCGGTAGCAAACTCAAAGGACATAGATAGAGATTAACTTAGGGCGGGCGGCCGCTTCAAATGTAATAGAAGTCGGCTTGTGATCGCCCGTTTTCTGGGTGCGCCGTAAGAAATCCGAATGAGCATTGGAGTTCTCTCGTTGCTCTCGGAGAGGCGGCCGCCGGATCGTGCTGACGTCTTAAAGGCTGCGCCGTGAGACTGGCCGGCGGCGATGTTTCTGTATGATTCCCGCCAGTGCGCGCAGAGCCTCATTTGCTTCCCCTGAACTGGGGAAGGCGGCGGCAACATCGGGTTCCAGGACTACAACGGCACTTCCCGCAGCGTATCGGGATGCGAACTTGTTGGGCACGCCTCGCTTGAAGTCATACTCCGGAAGAATCTCGTCGGTATCGGCACTATCGGCGGGCACGCCTTTACTGAGGGATTTCTTCATAGTCTCCTCTCTCTGGGCGTGTGGCCTGTCGGGCGCTGATGATGCGAACCGTCGCTGCGCGCTCAATGTACATGACTGCAAGCAAACGACGTTGTTTAGAAATGCCCAACAATACCGACCGCTCCTCTATGGCTGAATGACGCGGATCCGCCACAATTCTACCTAATGGATCGCCGAAGACCGTCGCCGCCTCCTCGAACGATACTTTGTGCTTGGCGAGATTCCCCGCAGCCTTTTGCGGATCCCACTCGAACTCCAGGGCCAACCCTCATTATACTTGCGGATCGAAGATGGTGCTCCGGCCCCGATCAGTCGCGTCTTTCACCGGACGGCTGGCCACGTTTCTACCTGAGTTACCAGCCGCTATCCGGCGGATCGACGTTCTGATAGATCTCGCGCGTGCGCGGCTCCGCGAACATGTCCGCCGTTTTGGCCGCCCAGGCGTTGTAGTGGGGCGTTTCCTTGTGAGCCGCCTGCGCGGCGGCGTCGCGGTAGACCTCGTACAAAAGGAAACGGGTAGGGTCGTCGGTCTGCTGAATGACATCGAAGCGCGCCACGCCCGGCTCGCGCCGGCTGTTGGTGGCGTTTTCGATGGTGGCCTGCCGAAACGCATCGAGCGATTCGCTTTTCACGTGGATCGAAACCAGTAAAATCAGCATGGACAGGGTTATCCTTTCAAGTCGCGGAAAGCTTCTTCGATTTCCTGTTTGGCGGCCGGGGTGGGCACGCTCAGCGGCAGGCGCGGCGGCCCGCCGTAGTAGCCGTTCAGGTCCATGGCGTATTTCAAACCCGGCACGCCATATTTGCTGGTCACCAGCGCGGACGCCCGGCCGATGCGGTTCTGCCAGTCCAGCCCCGCGGCTTCCTCGCGCGTGCGGTACGCCTCCCAGATGGCGATCACGCTGTAGGGCGCCGCGTTAGCATAGGCCAGAATTGCCCCTGTCGCGCCCATCAGCAAGGAGGGCCACAGCGTGGGCGCGGAACCCACCAGCACCTGAAAGCCGTGGCGCACCTCGCGAATCATCTGCATCACCTTTTCGAGGTTGCCGGAGCTTTCCTTGATGGCGATGACGTTGGGGTGCTCGCTCAGCGCCACCACCGCTTCCACCGGAATGTCCACCCCCGTGGTCTGCGGCCAATTATAGATGATGAGCGGAAGCCGCGACTGATCCGCCACGGCGCGATAGTAGAGCGCCTGCGCGTCGGCCCGGTTGATCAGGTTCTTATAATAATGAGGCGTGCGCACCATGGCCGCCTTGTAACCCAGTTCCGCGGCTCGATTGGTCAGCGCCACGGTTTCCCGAACGCTTTCCACGCCGGTCCCGGCGATGAGCAGTTTTTCCGGCGCGGCGTGTTTGGCGACCGCCTCCCACACCTGGATCTTTTCTTCCGTGGTGAGGTGGACGCTCTCTCCGGTCGAGCCCGTCACCACGTAGCCGGCCAGCGTGGTGAGGTTCCATTTCTCGACGTTGTGGTGGATCTTGGACCAGTAAATTTCACCGTTGTGATCGAACGGCGTCGTGATAGGTGGGAAAATACCCTGTAGTTTCATGATCCCGAACGAACCTCCACGATAACAATGTTCTCGCTCGAAATCGAATGCGACCAAGACGGGCGCGACTGGCTGCTGGCCGACTTGTACGACCTCGGCCCCGCCGGCATGGTGGAACTCGACGCGGCCCGCGTGCGCGTCTTCTTCGACGATACTGCCGACCGCGCCCGCCTGTTCGCGTGCTACCCGAATGCCGTCGTTCGCATCGAGGAAGACCGCGACTGGGTAGGCGAGGCGCGAGCCATGCTGCAGCCCATGCCCGTCGGTTCGCGATTCTTTCTGGTGCCGGAATGGCGCGACGATCCGGCGCCCGAAGGCCGTTTCCGCATCCCGGTGAATCCCGGAATGGCATTCGGCACCGGCGTTCACGAAACCACCCAATTGTGCCTGGAAGCGCTGGAAGAATTTGTCCACCCCGGAGCGGTGGTGCTCGATGTGGGTACCGGCCAGGGCATTCTGGCACGGGCCGCCCGGTTGCTGGGCGCTGGAACGGTCATCGCGTGCGACACCGATCCGGTTGCCATCGAGATCGCCGGCATGGGCTTCGTCGGGTCGGTGGACGCGGTCCGCTCCGACTCGGTGGATCTGGTGGTCGCCAACATCAGCCCGGAGGCGATTGTGCATCTTGCGCCCAATTTGCTCCGCGTCCGCCGCGCTGGTGGCACGATTCTGGTGAGCGGCTTCGAAGTAAATGAAACGGGACAGGTTAGCTTTGCCCTGCCCGGAGTCCAAGAAGTGCGCCAGAAGGGCAACTGGGCGCTAGCCGTGGCCTGACGTGCACAAGAATGCACAAAGACGCACAAAACGAAAAAACAAACGTTCAGGCCCACAATGGATCATATAATTATCATATAATTGATTGATGAGGACTCCGATGCTCGATACCCGTGAAATCCACTCCCTGACCGATTTCCTGCGGAATCATAAAGCGCATGTCGCGCGGCTCAAAGAGACGCAGGCCCCGGAAGTGCTGACGGTGAACGGCAAGGCTGAAGTGGTTGTGCAGGATGCGACAAGCTACCAGTTGATGCTCGACCGCCTACACCACATGGAAACGATTTCGGCAATTCAGGAGGGAATGGCGAGCGCGGAGCGCGGCGAACTGAAGCCCGCCGCTCAGGTGCTCGACGAGATGCGGGCCAAGTATGGCCTATCGCGTTAGTCTTGCTTCTCCCGCCGAAAGGGACGCATACGCGGCGTTTGAACGCATCCGCGAAGCTGCCCCCATGCATGCAGAGAAGTGGCTTACACGCTTATTCGAGGCCATTCTCAGCTTGGACAAGCTTCCTGCCCGGTGCCCTGTCATTGCCGAAGCAAAAGAGCTTGGCTATCCCGCCCGTCACTTGCTGTACGGCAAAGGGAAGGGTGTTTATCGAGTCATCTTTCATATCCGGGAGGGCGAGCAGCACGTGCGTGTCTTGCGAATCTGGCATGCTTCCCGCGATGCCATCACCGCCGAGGACATGGAGGAGTAACGATATCTCATCTCATTGCCTATTAGCCCTCAGACCCAACAGTCGTGTCATGGTTTCTTTTTGGCAGTCTGGCGCGACGGCGCGATTTAACAGCGCCGCAGCTTCAAATCCCCACCCTCTGGTGTTTATCGAGCGAGGCGTCGTCGCCGCGCCGGTCGTAAAGCTGCGTGGTGCGGGTGTCCGGCAGCAGGTCTGCGATTTTTTACTCCAAGGACAGCGCAAGCCAGTGTTTTCAGTGAGCTACAAACGCCCTCATCTTGAATCCCGCGAGCCGGCACTCGACATCACCCTTCATTGAAGACATTGGACCCACAGGTTTACGGAACCTCCTTAGAGTAAATTTCTGCACGGATGCTGCCGGTGCCCCAAGTTGCCGAATCCTGCCCGGCGTGGGCGACATCCTCCACATAGAGGCATTCATATATGAAACGAACTGGAAGCGCGAAGTGGCAGGGAGATCTCAAGACTGGGTCCGGAGCCCTGACGGTCGACAGCGGAACTCTGTCCCAGACTCCTTATTCTTTCCACGCGCGGTTTGCGGAAGGCAAGGGCACCAACCCCGAAGAACTGCTCGCCGCCGCTCACGCCGGCTGCTTTACCATGGCGCTGTCGGCGCAACTGGGAGAGGCCGGGCTAAAGGCCGACAGCCTGGAAACTACCTGCACCATCTCGCTGGAACAGAAGGATGGCGGCTTCGCCATTACCGAAAGCCACCTGGAATTGACGGCCACCGTCCCTGGCGCCACCAAGGAAGCCTTCGAAAAAGCTACCGCCGCCGCCAAAGCGGGATGCCCGGTGTCGAAGCTGTACCACACCAATATCACTTTGAATGCCACGCTGGTGCCCGCCGGCACCGGAAAGTCCGGCGCGTAGCCTAGAACTGCTGACGGGCAAATGTGGCGCACGTACTCTTCGGTGCCGCGTCGGCACTCGTGCCGACGCCCGCTGCCACAACCACAAGGCGAAGAGGCGTCGAGTAGAGACTCGACGCGGCACGCAAAAGTGCGTGCGCCACGGTAGCAGCTTATCGCCGCGTGCCCAGGTACACGTCGTGCAGGCGCAGCAATCCCAGGGCGCGGCCGTTAGGGTCTACCACCGGCAGCACGGAAAGCTGTGAGGGGCGGCGCTCCATGCGGTCGAGCGCCTCGGCCAGGCTGGCTTCGGGCCCAATCGAGACCGGCGTCCCGGTCATGACGTCGCCGGCGCTCAGGGTGCGGATATCGTCGTGAGTGGTCAGAGCGCGGCGCAGGTCGCCATCGGTGAGCAGCCCGGCCAGCGCGCCATCGGGCGTCACCACCAGCGCGCCGCCCAACGGCCGCCGCGTCATCGCGACGATCACCTCTTTCAACCTGGTTTCCGGCGTCACCACGGCGGCCTCCGCCACCGGGTGCATGGTCTTGCCCACCGAAAGACGCAGGTTGCGTCCCAACTGCCCGCCGGGGTGGTAGCGGCCGAATTCTGCGGCGGTGAAGCGCCGCGCCCGCATCAGCGCGACGGCCAGCGCGTGGCCAACGGCCAGCGCGGCGACGGCACTGGCCGTGGGCGCCAGGTTGTTGGGGTCGGCCTCGCGCTCCACCGAGGCATCCAGCAGCACGTCCACCCGCGCCGCCACCGGCGAAGACGCGCTGCCCAGAATTCCAATCAGCGGCGAACGGAAGTCGCGCAGCAGCGGAATCAGATCCTGTAACTCGGAAGACGCCCCGTTTTTCGAAATCAGCACGGTCGGGTCGCCCGGCGTGTAGACGCCCAGATCGCCGTGCGCCGCTTCGGCCGGATGCAGAAACACGGCGGCGGTGCCGGTGCTGCACAAGGTCGCCACGAGGCTGCGCGCCACGTGCCCCGACTTGCCGATGCCGGTGACCACGACCTTGCCGGGATGGCCGACAATCAGATCCACGGCGCGAATCAATTCATCGCCTAAGCGCGCCGCCGCGGCCGCAACCGCGCCCGCTTCGATTTCGAGCGCCTCCCGCGCCGCCGCCAGCCACTCCTGCTCCTCTTGCCCCATGGGAAATCTCATCATCGCACGGGATAGAATGATTCGAGTGACGCGAAATTATTTTGGTGGGGCGGACCCTCCGGTCCGCAGCCGGCCCCCCGGCCGGCTTATCGCCGATGACAAGCGCCTGACGTTTCGACAGGAAAGCGGGCCCAGGCGGACCCGCGCGGACCCGGGGGTCGGCCCCACCGGACTGGGAAAAGCATGCTCCATTGCCCTGCTGCTACTGGCCGCCGCCTGCCAATTGAGCGGCGAGGTTCGCCCGCTCACCATTCTGCACATCAATGACATCCACGCCCACCTCTCGCCGCTCGATAACGGCGAGGGCGGATTTGCCGCGCTGGCCACGGTGATCCGGCGGGAGCGCGATGGCTGCGCCGCGTGCATCCTGCTGAACGCCGGCGACCTGGCGCAGGGCACCCCGGTCTCCACCATCTTTCAGGGCCTGCCGGTGTTCGAGCTTTCGAATCTGCTGGGGATCGACGCCGCCACCATCGGCAATCACGATTTCGATTACGGCTGGATGCAAACCCGCAAGTTCATCTCCATCGTCAACTACCCCATGGTCAGCGCCAATATGGTGGGCAAAGACGGCCAGGCGTTCGCCAAGCCCTACGTCATCCTGCAGGTGAACGGCCTGCGCGTGGCGGTGATCGGCGCCATGACCGAGACGCTGCCCACGCTCACCTTTCCGAAGGCGTTGGGCGAATGGCACGCCGTTTCCGTGGTCGAGACCGCGCGCCGCTATGCGGCCGAGTTGCGCCCCCAATCCGACCTGGTCGTACTGCTCGCTCATATCGATGGCCGCGAAGAGACCGCCGTGCTGGAGCAGGTGCCTCAGGTGGCCGTGCTGGTTTCCGGCCATATTCACACCGGTATCGCCGAGCCGCGCGTGGTCGATGGCCGCATCATGGTGCGGGTGAAGAGTTACACCGAGGAGTTGGGACAGCTGGATCTCGAGATCGATACCGAAAAGAAAGCGCCGGTATCCTGGAAATGGAAAATCGTTCCCATCGCGGCCGGCACGCCGCAGGCGCCGGACGTGGCCGAGCGGGTCCAATACTGGGAAGACCAGGTGAAGGCGCGCGTCGATCGGCCGCTGGCCATTGCGCGGCGCAGTTTCAACACGAGGGATGAGATCAAGGTCTTGATGGAGCGGGCGATTCGCGAGCAAACCGGCGCTAATTTCGCCTTCGTCAACCGGGGCGGAGTGCGCGACATACTGCCCGCGGGCCAGTTGCTGGAGCGGAACGTCTGGAACATCATGCCGTTCGACAATCGCGTGGTGGTGGGCGCCTTCAAAGGCCGCGATTTGCCGCCGGTGGTTTTGGGCGGAATCGCCGTCGAGCCGGATCGTGAATACACTCTCGCCGTTACCGATTTCACCGCCGCCAACCAGAATACCGCCGAGAACCTGCGCACCACGGGTCTGGAGTTCCCCAACGATGTCGGCTTGCTGCGCGACATACTGATCGATTGGTTCCGCAAGCAGAAAGTAGTCGAGTAGTGGCGCACGCCGGGCCGATGCTGATCGTTTTTACCGGTCCGCCTTGTTCGGGCAAAAGCACGCTGGCCGCCGAACTGGCGCGCCGCCACGGCTGGGAGCACTTATCCATGGATGCGACCCGGCAGCGCATCCTGCCCGGCACGCACACCGAAGCCGACCGGCACGCAGCCTATCGCGCCATGCACTTTGCCGCGGAATTGCTGGCGCGCGCCGGACGGAGCGTCATCCTCGACGCCCCCTATAGGCAGCTTGGAGACCGCGACGATCTGGCGCGTGCCGTGGCCGCCGGCGGCGCGCGTCTCAAATGGATCGAATGCCATGTCGCGCCGGAAACCGCCAGCGCGCGGCAGAGGATTCGCGGATACGATGCGGAACGCGCCGACCTGAATGAACCCGAGGTCGCCGAGCGCGCGCACCAACACCCTTACACCGGCCAGGGTCTGCTCCTCGAAACCGGCGAGTTTTCCCCCGAAGACTGCCTGCGCCAGGTGGAAGATTACCTGCGCTGACGGCGGCTGTGCCGCTGATGTCACCGGCATTTTCCAGATATTGAGGAAGATTGGTTGACCCAACTGACGGGGACCAGGTGGAGCAGACCATCGTTTTTGGTCGTCTGTCAAGCGGTTGTGACCTGGCGCCTGACAGACCACGAAAGACGATGGTCTGTCCCACCTCGGGATCACCGAACCCTGGCTCAACCCAAATTCCACGGGATCGGGAGTTCGGGGAACCGGCGCGGCACGCAAGAGTGCGTGCGCCACGGTAAGTCAGGCGTTGTAGGCCAGCGCGATCAGGCCGATGGCGGCGAGGTACGACGCGAACATGAGCTTGAGAAAAGTCCACGCCTTCCGGTCCGCTCCCGCGAATTCCTTCCATACCAGCACGCCCCATAATGCGGCGATCATGGGAGCCGATTGCCCGATCGCGTAAGAAATCGGCACCCCAACCAACCCGGCCGCGGCGAAATTCAGGCACATGCCGCAGCTCCACAGGATTCCGCCCGCGACACCCAGCAGATGATTGCGGGCTCCAGCTCCCGGAAAACCGGCAAATGTCACCGGCGGGCCGGCCAGCGGATGCTTCATGAAGTAAATGTTCACTACGAAGCAGCAAGCGAACGCGCCGGCCGCGAAGAGCACCGCCACGCCGTAGGGCGTCATGGCATGGCCGGCTGTCATGGACCGGGTGACAAACGGGGCGAAGGCGCCCATCAGCACCCCGGAAACGACATTGACGATAATCCCCTTACGCGACACCGCCGCGCCCGTCCCGGTGAGCCGCCGATAGGCCGCCGCATCGAACAAAATCGCCGCCACCGCCAGCACCAGCCCCGCGCCGAGGTAAGCCGGGTTACCCTTCGGCTGCAAAGCGTAGCTCAATAAGACGCCCTCCACCACGGCGATGCCGATAGCGATGGGGAACGCGATAGCCAGGCCGGCGATATCGATCCCCGCCACCAGCAGCAGGTTGGCGGCATTAAAGATGATACCCGCGACCGCCGCCAGGGCGATGTTCGATGTGTCGGTCGCCCGCAGGTTCGCCATGAAGCTCTCGCCCGCGCCGCCCGAGCTGCCCAGCGTGAAGGCGAACGCCAAGGCGCAGATCAGCACGCCGATAATGTAGTCCCAATAGAACAGCTCAAAGGGATACCGCCTCGTGCCCTTGTAGGTATTGGCCCATGACCCCCAGAACACGGCAGTTAGGATGGTCATCAACAACGCGGTTGAAAACGAACCAGGTGTGTACATAAAACAGCTTTCAGCGGTCAGCTATCGGCTTTACGAGCCGTCGGTCTTCATCTTTCTGGCAATCAGAAAGGCCAGCTCCAGCGATTGTTCGTAGTTCAGGCGCGGATCGACTTCGGTCTCATAGGCCCGCGACAGGTGGCTCTCGGTGGGAACGCTCGCGCCGCCGATGCACTCGGTCACGTTTTCGCCCGTCAGCTCGATATGCACGCCGCCAAGCTGCTGGCCGAAAGATCGGTGGATTTCGAAAGCCTGCTCCACCTCGCGATAGATATCCTCGAAGCGCCGGGTCTTGACTCCGCTGGAGGTGGTTTCGGTGTTGCCGTGCACGGCGTCGCAAATCCATGCCGCCCGGCCGCCTTCCGCCCGCGCCGCTTCGATCAAGGCCGGCAGCCCGTCGGCGATCTTTTTCGTGCCGAAGCGGTGAATCAACGCGAGCCGCCCCGGAGTTCGCTCGGGATCGAGCGCCTCGAACCAGCGGGCCACCTGCTCGCGCGTGGTCGCGGCGCCCACTTTGATGCCGACCGGATTCGCAATGCCGCGCAGGTACTCGATGTGCGCGCCGGCCGGATGGTTGGTACGCAAGCCCACCCAGGGGAAGTGTGTCCCCAGGTTGAACCAGCCCTCGCGGCGCGGCACCTGGCGGGTCTGCGCTTCTTCGTAGGCCAGGTGCAGCGCTTCGTGGGAGGTGAAGAAGTTGATGCGGTCGGTTTCTCCGGCCCGCACTCCCAGCACGTGTTCCATGAAGCGCAGCGATTCGCCGATGGTCTCCACCGTGCGATGGTACTCGGCCGCCAGCGGCGATTGCGCGGCCCAATCCAGGTCGAAGTATTCCGGATGGTGCAGGTCGGCAAATCCGCCCTTGATCAGCGCCCGGATGAAGTTCAGCGTCAGCGCGGACCGCTCGTAGCCGCGCAGCAGGAATTGCGGGTCCGGCGTCCTGCCTTCGGCCGTAAACTCGGAGCGGTTGATCAGGTCGCCGCGGTAGGCCGGGAGCGCCACCCCGTCGCGCGTTTCGCGGTTCGAAGAGCGCGGTTTGGCATACTGCCCGGCGAAGCGCCCGATGCGCGTCACCGGCCGCTTTGCGCCCACCACCAGCACCAGGCTCATCTGCAGCAAGACCTTGAGCAGGTTGGCGATGCGCGGCGACTGGCAATCCGCGAACCGCTCCGCGCAATCCCCACCGTGCAGGATGAAGCGTTCCCCGCGCGCCGCCTCGGCCAGTTCCTCCCGCAGCAGCAGAATCTCCCAACTGGTCACCAGCGGCGGCAGCAGGCGCAATTCCTCCAACACCCGCTCCACCGCCGCCGGATCCGGGTAATCCGGCTGCTGCAGCGTTTCACGTCCGCGCCAGGAGCGCGGCGTCCATTCGGATCTCGGCGGAAGGCTGGAGATCGGCATGCAGTTTACGGTAGCAGAACAAGGCAAAAAGAAACATAGCCACCGTGGGCTTGGATTCACCGGTCCAAAATCTTTTCCACCGCCTTGGCCAGCGCGCGGAACTCTTCGTGAGCCGGCGAGCCCGGTGCGTACTCCGCCACGGTCAACCCGTGCGCCACCGCTTCCGCCACCACTACCCTTTGGCAGATGGGCGGCAGAACCTTTTTGCCCATGTCCTCCAACGACGACGCCAGCGCCCGCCCCAGGTTCGTGCTCATGACGACTCTGGAAGGCACGAAACGCACGCGCGGCTTCTTCGAGCGCCGTTCCGCCCGCGCCTTCAGCGCCAGCGACAGCGCTTCCTTCAAGGCAAACAGGTCGAGCGGCGACGGCCCGCAGGGCAGCAGCACCAGGTCGGCCGCCAGCGCCGCCTGGTAGGCGATCTCGGGGTAGCCCGGCGGCGTGTCGATCAACACCACGTCGGTTTCTTTGTCCGCCTGCCGCGCCCGCGCCCGCAGGTCGTCGGTGGGCGCCACTTTTTCCACCGCGCGCGAGAGCAGCCCCTGGCCCTCGCCGGCCCACGCCGCCATGCTGTGTTGCGGATCGGCGTCCAATACCAATACGCTGCGGCCCCTGGCAGCGAACTCGCCTGCCAGATTGCCAGCCACGGTGGACTTTCCTACGCCACCTTTCCGCCCGCTCACGGCAATGATTGCCATAAACAGTACTATAGGCGATTTTCCCCTCCTCGGCCGGAATTTTGAGCCATTTCGCCCGCCGATCGGGCGTGTATGGGTGATGACCAAACTGATCCTTCTTTCCGCTCTTGCGGTGCCCGCGATCTGGGCGCAGAGTCATGTCGCCTGCGATCTGGTGCACCAGGATGAAGCCAACCAGTTGCTCGGCGGCGCGGCGCTGCAGATCAAGGTCGGCCCATTGGGCTGCGGCTATTCGCTGCGCGCGCGCGGCGTCCGTCTCACCATTACGCTGGTCGATATCGGCCCCACCGTTAAAGACTTTTGGGACGGGATGAAGGCTCAGTCCGCTAAAAGAGGATTCATGGCGGGTGACGAACCAGGCATGGGCTCGGTGGCCTATGCCGAACTTATCAAGCGCAGCGCCCAAAGCTCCGCCGGTAAGGCGGGCTTCGTGGCCGTCAAAGGCAACACTCTCATGCAGATCTTCGTCACCGATTCGGCCGAAAAAGAAGACTTCGCCGGCCGGAAAGAGACGCTGGATAAACTCAGACCGCTGGCGAAGAAGGCGGCGGATAGGATATAGGTCCTCATGGCCAGTCTTGCGCGCCGTGGTAGATGCGCACAATCTCCGCGGCCCGTTCTTTGATGCGGTACACCACGATGTAGGGAAGCGGAGCGAGGACCAATTCGCGGGTGCCTTGAATGCGTCCCTTACGGCCGCGATATGGGAATTCTTCCAAGCTGGCACAGCCGTCGTAGATGGTCTTTGCAACCTCGGGGGCTGCACTCGGATTGTCGCGGCGAATATGCCGGGTGATGTTGTAGAGGTCTCTGGCTGCGGGCGCCGTCCATCGCAGGCGCATCAGGATTGCAAGATTCTCTCGACGTTAGCCCACACTTCTTCGTGCTCTACGAACTCGCCACGGTCGGCAGCCGCCAATCCCAGATTCACCGCTTCGATAAACCGGGCATCGTCCTCCAGATAACGGCTTAGGACAAACTCCGCGAGTTCGTCCGTCTTGAGCCCCCTCTGCGTGGCGATTTGGGCGAGTAGAGCTTCCTTTTCCGAATTGAGGTGCACTTCCATGCCTGCCAGTGTAGGGATATCGCCGCGTCCTGTCAAACGGGAGAGGAGGCGGGGACAACTTCAGACCACTCCGGCGCCGCCCGCTCGAGCCCCTGGTTGGCAGGTATGTCCCGCTGCGGGGCTCCAAGATCCTGTGGCACGACGTGGGAACGGCGAGTTTCCCGATGAACTAGCTGGTGCGGCGTCGACCGATGGTCTGGCGAAGAACCCCGCAGACGGCCCCGCTGGCCGTGATAGCGAGTCCCCGAGTCAAGGTCTTGGCTGCAGGTGTTGCGTTCGTTTAGAAGTGAACCATGGACAGCAGCCGCTTGCCTGGTGTTTTTCGACCAGTCCCGCCGCGCCTTCCTTACGCGTCCGTTACGCACTTCCTGGAAATCCATGTGGCGTTTTCATCTCGAAAGCATCCCAAGGACTTGCCATCTTTGAACACCTCGATATGTAATGGACCCCAAAACTTGGACACAAAAATGGCCTTTTCTTAGATGGTGGGCGGCATTGAAAATGAAGGAGAGTCGATGCCACGAACGCGTAAGAGTCACCCGCCGAGCCTGAAGGCCAGG
>Ga0182014_10000221_pt1 | contig 72336 bp, 68 predicted proteins | sample 612S2DmetaG_FD_120489 | JGI IMG/M metagenome (GOLD analysis project Ga0182014, IMG submission 120489) | Permafrost microbial communities from Stordalen Mire, Sweden - 612S2D metaG | ecosystem: Environmental > Terrestrial > Soil > Wetlands > Permafrost | place: Sweden: Stordalen | collected...
ATTGCTGGCCGTTTCGGAAAATTCGCGCACTACCAGCCCCTCGATATAAGGCTTCGAAGATTCGTCGTCTTCGCCATTGGTGCCGTAGTTGCCGATTTGCGGATTGGTGAGGATGACGATTTGCCCGCTGTAGGACGGATCGGTGAACACTTCCTGATATCCGGTGAGCGCGGTATTGAAAACCACTTCGCCGGACCGCTCGGCGGACGCACCAAAACTCCGGCCCTCGAAGACCGTTCCGTCTTCCAGGGCGAGGATTGCAGAGTTCAAGCTAGGCTGTTCCTCCTGGGGTGGATAAACTTCATTTTAGCAGGAAGGCAGGGCGATATGGCCGCCGATGAACATCACGAAGGGACGCGCCTGGAACGCGGCGAGCACCGCCTGGCGGTCGCGAGGCGAGACGCCCCACGGCGCCTCGCGCCGGTTGTTGAAGCCGGCAATTTGTGAAGCTGTCTGCCGCCGGCCAGGAAGGGCTTCGTCGAAAAACCAATCGCCGCGCGGTTCTCATTCGCGGTGAGAACCTTGAGGCACCGTAGCGTGTGCCCGCCCCAGGTCCGATCGCGGGTGGGCTGGAGACCACGCGCTGCCTTGTAGTCGGGATAACCGCGCAGGCCCGGCAGTCCTGGCTTCAGCGGCGCGGCCGCCTGGTCGTAGGTGTTTCGCCCGCTTTGAATGCGAGCCCGGATAATCCGCCAGCACCCGCGCGAAGCCCTGCATCTCGGTCGCCGCGTACGGCGAGTAATCGAACCGGGCGCGACGAACGACGGTCCGGAATCGGGGCATGGAATCGGCGTCGGGTAGTTCGAGCAAGGCCGGAAGGCCCGGTGGAAGACGTGGCGCACAAGGCGCCCCAGACTTGCCGAGAAACTGGAAAGAGTTTACCTTGAAAGTATGAGTGAGCAAACCGTCCAGCTCTTGGATGCCTTCGACGCGCTGCCGTCTGGCGACAAGCAGGCATTCGTCGTGGAAATCATGCGGCGGACCCGTGAATTGCCGTTTGACTCCGGCCCGATCACCGACGAGGAGATTGGCGAAGCTGGCAAGGCGATGTTCGCCCTCCTCGACCAGGAGGAGAATGCAGCCCACACGAGGTGAGGTGTGGCTATTCGACTTGGGCATGGCGGCGAAGACCCGACCCGTCTTGGTCGTGAGTGTTGCTTATGGCGACTCCGATCGCGCCATCGTCACCGTCGTCCCCCACACGACTCAGCTTCGCGGCTCTCCCTTTGAGATCTCCGTGCAGGCCCCATTCCTTCAACGGGGGGCCTTCTTGGTTCAAGGCATATCGACATACTCGAAAGCCTGGGCGATCCGCAAGATCGGCGCACTCACGCGAAACCAAATGGCGACAGTCATGGCAGGCTTGCGGAATTGGTTAGGTCTCACGCAGGATTGACGGCTGAGCTGCTTCTAACCTATACCTCTTTCCGGGCCCCTGCGCGCCAATTCTGCGCCTGGCTCCCCGGCTGTCGTAGAAGGCAATCTGCAAGCCGTTTGCCGCCGGCCAGGCAGGGTCTCGTCGAGAAACCCAAGCGGCGCGCGATTCTCGTTCGCAGTCAGGACCTTGAGGACCGCAGGGTGTGGCCACTCCAGGTCCAGTCGCGGATCGGTTGGAAGCCGCGTGCTGCCTTGTAATCGGGGTACCCGCGCCGGCCCGGCAGTCCTGGCTTCAGCGGCGCTGCCGCCTGATCGTAGATGTTCTCGCCGCTCTGGATGCGCGCCCGAATCGAATCCGCCAGCACCCGCGCAAAGCCCTGCATCTCGGTCGCAGTGTAGGGCGAGCAGACGAAGTGGGCGTGTTTGATGACGGTTTGGAATCTGGGCATAACTTCCTACGGCAGGATATGACGGAGCGAGAGGAGGAGAGCGCCGTGTGTGTCGTCCCTTGGCGCGGCCTCTCAGTTCAGGCCCAGTTTGCCTCGCCCGCAGTAAATCACCTTGCGCCCAATCTATTCTGCTGATAGTTGCACTCGGTCGGCAAGAACAGTCCACCATCTCCTGATTCAGCGATACACCACGGAACCTCCCAGCGCTCACCAAACACGTCAGTATACCTAAATGAGCCCTTGGCGACTTTCTGGTTCGGAATAACGAGGCTGATTCCCAGGATACAATGATCCTTCGGTCCTATATCGCTGACCGGCATCTCTGGCTTCCCAGGCACGAGTACCTTGTCTGGCCCGGTGACGATGCCGTGACGTGCCGCAAGACATGTAACGTGGCGGATCGAAATGGGGTTCCGGGCGCGCAATAGTCCACGTGCTGCCGACCGCCAAGGAGATGCAGGATCATGAGCGGGCTTCCACCAGCATCATCGCCGCGCGGCGGTCTGTCGAGACGCGCGCGTTTCTGGAACCGAGCGGGTGCGTCGGTGTTTCCGCATTCTCAATGCAAAGAGCATCGGGCTGACGATCACCCTGGCGGATGTCACGGAGGAGGAGTTCCGTGTGCTGGAACTGATCGAGGCCGAGCGGCACGAGCAGAGCCGGAACGTTGGTCGATTAAGAAACCAAAAGATTTATCGCTGTTCATCGGCGCCCAGATTGCTGTTTGGCTCTTGCCGCACGCCACTATGTCGGCGAGACCAGATCTGGTCTATGCTACGATTTTAGGCATGGTTGTCCGGAACATTTCGCAAGCGAAAGCCGAGCTTTCCGCGCTGATTGAAGAGGTGCAGAAGGGCAATGAGGTTATCCTTGCCAAAGCGGGGAAACCCGTTGCCAGGCTGGTCGCCTATCGTGGCCCGGCCCGCCCGCGAACGCCGGGCTCCATGGCGGGACAAATCTGGATTGCTCCGGATTTTGATACCCTGCCGGAGGACATGGCGGAGACTCTTGGGATGATGGAGCCGCGCAGTTGAGAATTCTGCTCGACACGCACCTGATCCTCTGGTGGCTCGCGAACAGTCCGTCCCTTTCAGAGCAGGCTCGCACAATCATCAGCGACCCTGAGAATACCGTTTTCGTCAGCGCGGTCAGTCTTTGGGAGATCTGGCTCAAGGAAAGCCTGGGGAAGCTGCGGCTGCCTCCGGACTTCGAAAGCAGGCTGGCGGCGGAGTCGTTTGAGAACTTGCCGTTGACGGCGGCGCAAGCGCGCCAAGTGGCATTACTGCCATGGCGCCACCGCGATCCCTTCGACCGGATGCTGGTGGCCCAGGCACAAGTGGAGAATTTGATATTCCTGACCGCCGACGATCTTGTCACCGCCTACGGCGACTTCGTTCGGCTCGTTCGCTGGGCACCCACGCAAGAATAACCTCAATTCTCTGAGAGGCAAACCCACTCTTCGGTGCCCCATCGGCGCTTCTGCCGACGCGCGTTGCCATATGGTGCACAAGCGTCGAGTAGAGACTCGACGCGGCACGCAAGAGTGCGTGCGCCACAACGGCGGCAAACAACTTGCTACTATTGGGCCCCTTTCATCGTCTATATGACTTGAGGATGATTTGAGGTGACGATGAAGCTGCTGAAACAAACGCGAAAGTTGGCGGAGTTGCGGGCCAAGACGGACCGGCAGCTCCAAGAAGTCATCGATATTCATCTCAGTCGCGGGCTCGCCTACATCCGTCAAATGGCTGAGGCGGATTCCCGTGGGCTTTTTCAGACCGCGACAAAGTTCTGCAGTCTGGCGTCTCGGGAATGTGCCCAATCCGAGCGTCTTCAGCAACTTCTGGATGCCAAGGGCAAGACCAGCCAAACCGCCGCCGCCCGCTGCCGCCAGTTGCGCGAATATCTCGCTTCCGCTTCCAGCGCCGTGCGCAGCGCCTGCGCCTGACGCTATAGTGGGCCCAGGAGAGCTGGATGCCCACGCCCGCCGCATTACGCCGCGTTCTGACGGCAGTATCCCTCATTGCCTTGCTGGCCGCATGGCCGTCCCCTGCCCGCGCCGACCATTATCCCCGCCAGCCGGGAGTCGATGCCCAGCACTACGTGTTTCGCGTGACGCTCTCGGGCGATACCGATGAGATCGAAGGCGAGGCCACCGTCTCGCTGCGCTTCGTGAGCGGCGGCGTCGGTGAATTCTGGCTCGACCTGGCGTCCCCGCGAGACGCCAAAGGTATGACCGTCACCCAGGTTTCCTCCGGCGGCGCGCCACTCGGCTACATCCACCGCGACAACCGCCTCCAGGTCCAGCTACCCGCTCCGCCCAAACCCGGCGAGTTGCGCGACTTCACGGTTCGCTATCGCGGCGTCCCCGCCGGCGGACTCCAGGCGCTCAAAAACAAGTTCGGCGAGCGTTGTTTTGTTAGCGCGAACTGGCCCACCTTCGCCCGCCAGTGGCTGCCCATGATCGACCACCCTTACGACAAGGCCACCAGCGAGTTCCTCATCACCGCCCCGTCCCGCTATCAGGCCGTAGCCAACGGCCGGGTGGAGGAAATCATCGACCTCGGCGACGGCCGCCGGCTCACTCACTGGAAGCAATCCGTACCCATCGCCTCCTGGCTGAACAACATCGAGGTGGCGCAATTCGCGCTGCGCAATTTCGCCGTCGATCTGGGCACGCCGCTCCAGACCTGGGTCTTCCATCAGGATCGCGAGGCCGGCATCGGCTCCTTCGAAGTGCCCACCCGCCAGGCGCTGGAATTCTACTCTGATGCCGTCGGCCCCTACCCCTACGAAAAGCTGGCCGATGTGGAGGCAGCCGGCATGGGCGGCGGCATGGAGCACGCCAGCGAAATTTTCTTCGGCGAGCGCGCCGTGAATGGCCGCCCTGCCTCCAGCCTGGTTTGGCACGAAGTTTCCCATCAGTGGTTCGGCGATTCGGTCACCGAGAAGGATTGGGACGACGCCTGGTTGAGCGAGGGCTTCGCCACCTATTTCGCGCTGCTCGCCGCCGAGCACTTCGACGGCCGCGACGCCTTCGTCGCCGGGCTGAAGCGCGCCCGCACGGCCGTCTTCAATGCCGACAAGCGCGCCCCGGTGGCCGTGGTGCACGACAACCTGCCCGAAATCGAAAACGGCCGCGCGCCGGTGACCATCGTCTACCAGAAGGGCGCCTGGACGCTCCACATGCTGCGCGCGCAGCTCGGCGCCGAGTCCTTCTGGGCCACCATGCGCGAATATTACCGCCGCTACCGCGACGCCAACGCTTCCACCGAGGACTTCGAGCGCGTGGCCGAAGAAACCGCCCACGCCGACCTGGGATGGTTCTTCCGCCAATGGTTATACCGCGCGGGCGAGCCCGCCATCGACGCCGCCTGGCACTGGGACGCAGCCGCCAAGAAAGTAGCGCTCGATCTGAAGCAGACCCAGCCCGGCGAAGTCTACCGGCTCGCCATCGAGATTGCCATTGCCGGCGCCGCCCGCCTGGAGCGCGTCGAGATGACGCATCGCGAGGAGCACTTCGAGTTCGCCTCCGACAAGGAACCGCCCGCTGTCGATCTCGACCCCAACACCTGGCTCCTGGCCGAAATTCACGTGAGCAAGATGTAGCGCGCTATCACAGGCTGAAGCCTGTGCCACCACTTATGGCATAATTCCTGCATGCCACACATCGACAAGCATCCGGCAGGGTCATTCAGTTGGCTCGAACTCGGCACCAGCGACCAGGCCGCGGCCAAGAGTTTTTACGGCGCGCTGTTCGGTTGGGAAGCAAACGACTTTCCGATGGGGCCGGACGGCCACTACACCATGTTTCAAATCGATGGCAGGGACGCAGCCGCCTGCTATCAACTCGGTCCCCAAATGGCAGGAGTGCCTCCGAACTGGGCCCTTTATATAGCCGTCGATAGCGCCGACCAGGCAGCCGGCCGCGCCGCCGAACTGGGCGGAACCGTGCTCAAACCGGCCTTCGACGTTTCCACCTTCGGCCGCATGGCCGTTATCCAGGACCCCACCGGAGCCGTATTCTGCATCTGGCAGGCCAAGACCAATACCGGAATTGGCATCGCCGGCGTCCCCGGCACGCTCTGCTGGGCCGACCTGAACACTCCCGATCGCGACCGCGCCAGGGCTTTCTACGAAGGCCTGTTCGGTTGGAGCATGACCACGGGAAAAAGCAAGGATCCTTCCAGCTATCTACACATCCTCAACGGCGAGTCGGGAATCGGCGGGATTCTTCCCGAGGAATATCGCAACAAACACGCTCCGCCCCACTGGATGCCCTATATCCTCGTCTCCGACTGCGACGCCTCCACCGCCAAGGCGAAAGACCTGGGTGCAACCATCTATGCGCCGCCCACGACCGTCGGGGAGTCCCTGCGGTTTTCCGTGCTTGCCGACCCGCAGGGCGCCGTCTTCGCGCTCTCCACGGCGTTTCGGAGCTGAAAGCCGGCCGCTCAGAACAGCACGTCGAAATCCATGGTGAAGCGCCGCCCGCGCTGGCCGAAAAACAGGCCATAGGCGGGATCGGCGACGTTATAGTGCACCGCCTCAGGATTAAAGTGATTGGTGAGGTTGAAGCTCGAAAGCGATAGACGCACTTTATACTTCGGAGTAACCGCAAGATCCTTGGCGAGGCGCGAATCCAGGGAAAAGAAACTCGGGTAGCGGTTGCTGTTGGCCAGGCCCACGTACTGTTGCGCAGCGTCGAAGCTGGAGTAAGGAAACCCGCTGCGGAACTCCACTACCGGGGCGATTCGCCAGCCATGCGGCAGTTGCAACAATCCCCAGGTAAGGAAGCGGTTGGGCAGGTCGCCCGGCAGGATACCGGACTGATTGTCGCGGATGATCGGCACCGGGAAACTGCCCAGGTAGTTGTTGAAGTCGTTGACGTCGCCGCTCGACCGGCTTCTCACGTAGGAAAAAAAGAGTTGGCGTTTGTCGTTCAGCCGCCAGCGCGCCGTGGCTTCCCACTGCTGGTAACGGGAAGCGCCCGCGCCGGTCACCTCAAATGCACCGATATCCGTAACCGGATTGGGAGCCTGCCGCTCCATCACCACCAGGCCCGCGCCTTCGCTCTGAATAAACGACAGGCGCACTTGCAGATGTTCTCCCAGAGGTTGGTCCAGCTCCAGGCTGGTGTTGTCGCTGCGAGGGGAAAAATCGCCCGGCTGCAGGTGGCGAAACACGAAGGGGACGGACACGTCCACCTGGCCCAGGGCGTTGCCGTAGAAGTACGGTCCGGCGACGACGTTGCCTTGCCCGTCGTAAAAGGTCTGGGTCTGGCGCGGGTAGTGGTTGAACGCGTACACGTTCAGCGGCACGTGATCGTAGAAAAACCCGAAGCCGCCGCGTAAGACCGTTCTGGTGCGTTTGATCGGCGTGTAAGCGAAGCCGGCGCGCGGGGCGAGGCGAAAACTCTCCGATACTTCCTGCGATTCGGTGCGTACTCCCAGGTCGAGCGCCAGCCGCGAGGTCAACACCCAGTGATCCTCGCCGTAGAATGCGTACTCGGTATCGGTCATCGTGTATCCGTGGCTGGGGCTGAAGCCGATCGATTCGGTGAGCTGGTAGGCGGCGTTCAGAATCTGAATCGAGTTCTCATTCATTTGCCCCCGGTCGGCGCTATAGGCAATGTAGGAGCCAATCTTGTAGTTGTGCGTGCCCCAATGCCTGGACGGGCGGAAAGTCAGCGAGGGCAGCCAACTGAGGCGGGACGCCACCCGGTACTGCTGCGCAAAATAATTCCCGCTGTTGCCGAACGGGCTGATGGTGAGATCGGCCGGGCCCTGCCCCCAAACGTTGGCGTCGAAACGCGTTCCGGAGATCGTGTTTTCGAGTAACCCGCCCCATAGGGTGAGCCGGTCCGAGACAGTCACGGTGTAGTTGGCGGTGGCCGCGTCGGGCGTGGTCGGCATGGGGTTGAAGTAGTCCAGGTTGACGTATTCCATGTGCTGCGGCGCCACGTGCGCGGTGGCCGTCACCAGGTGACGGCTCGACGCCACCCAATCCAGTTGGGCGAAAGAGTTCACCCCCCAGTTGCGTTTCTGATCGTTGGGGAAAGGCAGGGTGTAGATTTCGATCTTGCGAACTTCGTACTCCAGCCCCTCGGAAAAATACAGCTTCCCGGGCAGAATGGGGCCCTCCACGTTGAGCCGCGGGGTAGCGTCGCGCAGCCCGCGCAAGTGCCAGGAGCGGATGTAAAAATCCGGAAACGGATCGTTCAGCTCCCACTTCCATTTCTCCCCTCCGCGCCGCGTCTCCACCGAAACCAGGCCCGCCGTGAAGCGCCCGTACTCGGCCATATACGGCGTCTGGTAGACGTTCAGGGCTTCCACGCTATCGATGGGCACGGTCAGACCGAATTGACCCGTAGCCGGATCGCTGACATCGGCCGAATTGACGATCAGCGAGCTGCGGTGCTCGGCGGAGCCGGAAATCTGCAGCGCGCCGTCCGGTTTCCGCACCACCCCTGGCACCAGCGGCAAAGCTTCGGCTACGTTGGCGGGGCGGCTGGGAAGCTCGCGCGCGACCTCCGGCGGGAGTTTGGTCGGCGTGGAAGCGCCCTGCTCCACCGGGGGCACGGATGCCTCCACGTCTACCGTCTCGTGCTGGGTGAGACGCTCCACCAGGGTGAGCTCCACCGTGGTCGGACCGGCAATTCCCAAATCGTTCTTGGTGAGAGGCTGAAAACCCTCCTTGACCGCGGAGAGCGTGTACTGGCCGGCCTTGAGCAGATGGAATGTGGCGCTGCCCTCGGCGTCGGTTTCGCCGCTGGTCACCATTGCGGCGCCCTGCTTCCAGGTCAGGCGGACGCCGGCAACCGGCTGGCGGGAGGGGTCGGACACTTCCACCTGCACCGCCACGCCTCCGCTTGCCGCCTCCTGCGCCCGCGCGAAGCCGGCCGCAGCCAGCAGATGGCCGGTCCACCACAGCACCGCCCACGCTCCCCGCGCTCGAATCGTAGGTTTCAAATCGGCTGAGCCATCGCCTCGGATGAATCACCCTCGGATAAATCATGGACGCGCGGATCCGCGTCCCTGGTTTCGCTATCCGGCCGCCTCCCGTTTGCGCTCGTAGGCCGCAAACTGCTGGGCATACTGCTCGAAGCCTTTGCGTCCCATCAACCCGTAGGTGAACTTCTTGCCCAGTTCCACACCTTCCTGGTTGAACGCGTCGATATTCAGCAGTTCGCCGGTGAAGGCGGTCTGGAATTCCATCAGTTGCAGAAACGCCCCCAGGTGCTCCTCGTCCACCTTGCCCAGAGTCACGGTGCAATTCGGCCTGCCGTTTTCCACCATGGCCGCCGCCGTCGCGCGGCGTTCGGCGTCGATCAATTGCGCCAGCGTCTTGCCCGCCAGCGCGTCGAACGCCGGAAGCCCAACCTTGGCCGCCGGAATCCTGCCTGCCGCCGAGAACTTTTCCACCGCCCAGAAGGAGAACACTTTGTCGTTGGGCCCTTCGATATACAACTGCACCTGCGAATGCTGATCGGTGGTGCCCAATGCAGCGATCGGGGTTTGGCCGGTGTGCACGGTCCGGCCCTTGCGGTCCACCGCCTTGCCCAGCGACTCGGCCCACAATTGCCGGAACCAGAAAGCCGTCCCCCACAGATGGTTGGAATACGGAAACGCCACCTGGATGGTCTTCGCCTTGCGCGTCCAGATCAGCCAGTGGCACAACGCCGAGCGGAGCGCCAGGTTGGCCGCCAGGTCGGGCTGCCACGAAAGCTCGGTCATGGCCGCCGCGCCGCGCGTCAGCTTGCCGATATCGATGCCGATCAGTGCCGCCGGCACGAGGCCGACCGGAGACAACACGCTGAACCGGCCGCCCACGTTTTCCGGAATGGCGAAAGTCCGGTAGCCTTCCGCCTCGGCTAGCGCAAACAGATCGCCCTTCCCCTCGGTCGTCACCGCCACAATGCGCGACGCGGCCTTGCGCCCCAGGGCTTTGGCGAGCCATTCCCGCACGATCAGCAAGGTGGACACGGTCTCCGCCGTGCCGCCGGATTTCGCAATCGCCACCACCAGCGTTTTGCGCGGATTCATGGAAGCCAGCGCGGCTTCGGTAAAGTCCGGATCCACGTTATCCAGAATCACCAGGCGGGGATGCGCGGCGGTGAAGGCGCCCTGCACCGGATGTGGCCCGCGAATGCCGCAATCCAGCGCCCAAGCCCCCAATGCGCTGCCGCCAATGCCCACCACGCACACCGTGTCGAAACCGCCCTTCACCTGGTCCGCAAACTTGCGTATGGATTGGATTACCCCGCTGGCGAAAGGCAACTGCGGAAAACCGTAGGCTCCACCATCCGCCCGCTTGCGAAACGTGGCGAGTGCCTTCAGCGCCTTGGACTGGCTGCGCTCTAATTCCGCCCGCGTGATCCCGTTCGCCTTGCCCACCATATCGGCAAGCAGGTTCTTCTCGTCAAAATGAATTCTCATCCCCAACCCTTTCTGCAAACTGATTTTAGCGTGTTTCCGCGCAACCACGGCGCCCTGCCGCTTGGTCTTCTTCGGCGGATTATCCGAGCCCCGGCCGCGGGGAGCGGTCTGTGCCAGCGCCTACGCCTACGGCAGGGTCGTGCCGTCCCAGGCATGTTCCGGGTCGGGGTAAAAAGTGGCCGCCGAGCCGTTGATCAGGATCAGCCAACCACCCGGCACTTTGGCGCGGGAAACCGTGTGGGGCCTGGCGCTGAGACTGGTGAAAACGATATCCGGAGGCGGCGCGGTCTTCGCCGCGGCCGGCGCTTCCGCCGCGACTGCCGGCTCTTCTTTGCGCTGGAGCGCGCCAGGGTCCAGCGCCGATTCGAGCAAATCGCGCCTACAGCCGTACAGGCCGGTCAGGTATCGGAATTGCTCCGTGTCGCGGTCGCGTCCCACGTGGTCGATGACGGCGCCGAACGGAATTGTCTCGGATTGTCCCAGCGGCGTTCTGGTCCGAGCGTGCAGCTTCATAGCCTCGATGGATTTGTTGAGAGTGAAGGTCGGCAAAGTTAGCTCCGCTGACTACCGTTGCCAAGTTATAACCGATTCGGAGGGCCGGGCGCAAGACGCCACCGCCGCCTTCCGGCCGGGCGGAACTAATCTTCCACCTGGTTGAAGCTGGAAAGCTCGGCCAGCCGAACGCCATAAACGCGCTGGATCTGGCGGCAGATTTCGCCCGCGATCCGCTCCGGCGATTCCTCGCCATCGTGCTCGACTTCCACTTTAAAAAACAGGCTGGTCACCCTCATCCGTACCCGGTCCTCAAACTTATACTAAAGGAATGGCGTGTGCGATTTGCGAAGTGCGGCGGCCACGGCGGATCTGCCCCGGCGTGCGCGGCGAAATCTGCAGCATCTGCTGTGGTACCGGGCGCGAGGTGACGGTCGCCTGCCCGCTCGATTGCGAATACCTTCGCGACGCGCGCAAATACGACCGGCCGGTGCCCATCGACCCTGCCACGGCTGGCGATCCCGATATCCTCATTACCGAAGAGGTACTGGACAAGAACGAGGTTCTGATGGCCTTCCTCGCCCACCGTCTGATCGGCGCCGCGCTGGCCACCGACGGGGTCGTCGATTTCGACGTTCGGGAAGCCTTCCAAGCCTTGATCCGTACCTTTCGCACCCTGGCAAGCGGCCTGTATTACCAGACCGTGCCGCAAAACCCGCTGGCCGCCAGCCTGTTCCGTGCCCTCGATAGCGGTATCGAGGACTATCGCAAACAGGAAACCGCCGGCCTGGGCATGACCCGCACGCGCGATAGCGACATCCTCGCCATCCTGGTGTTTCTCGAACGCATGGAGCTGGACCGCAACAACGGGCGCCGCCGCGGCCGCGCCTTTCTCGATGCTTTGCGCCAATCCTACCCGGCCGCCGCCGCGACTCCCTCCGGCCCCGCTTTCTCGCCGCTCGCGATCTCCTGATTCGGCGCTGCGTGGACGGTTTCGATCAGGCAGGCGCGCCTGCGCCCGGTGGTCACCGCCTGCACCGAGAACTTGCGCAATTCATTGGCCAGCAACCCGATGGGCCGTCCGACGGGAAAGTCGAAGGTCAGTACTTGGCCCTCTTCCAGCCGCAGCAGGTCGCGCACCGAAATCGCCGGTCCATCGAGGAGCGCCTCCAGCGAGATCACCGCTTCCCGCAGCAGCTTGAGCACGCGCGCTTGTTCGTTCTCGCTGGCTCGCGTCTTGCGCATGGACCACTGCTGGTCGAACTTCTGCCGCATCATCTTGATCACAATCGAGGGAAGAGCGATGTTCATCATCCCCACCGCATCGCCGATGCGAACTTCCACGCCGATCGCCACCACGGCCTCGTTGGGCGCCAGAATGTGCAGCAACTGCGGCTCCGTCGCCATCGATTCGCTGGTGAAGTCCACCGCCGTGACGCCTTTCCAAGCTTCCTGCAGATCGTTTAATATGATGCGAATCAACCCGTCGAGCAGCTTTTGCTCGATTTCGGTGATGTCGCGCTGCAGCGGCGGCGAACACCTTCCGCTGCCACCCAATAGCATTTCGATGACGGGAAATACCAGGCTGGGATTCAGTTCCAGAACCCCGTTGCCGTCGTATGGCTTCAAGCCCAGCGAGACCATGCACGTGGGCGATGGAAGCCCGTCCAGAAACTCGGCATAGGAGAGTTGCTCCACGCTCACCAGATTTACCGTCAGGTAAGACCGCAGGTACACCGACAGGCTGGATACCAGGTTGCGGGCAAACGTGTCGTGCAACAAATGAATGGCCCTAACCTGCGACTTGGGAATTCGATCCGGCCGCCGGAAATCGAAACGTACCGCGGGGGCCTCGCGCTTGCCTTCCTGCTTCTGGAATACCGCGTCGATTTCCTCTTGCGACAACTGGCGGCTCACCACGCACCTCCTCGCATTTTGCGGCCAACGCCTCGAAGATCGGCCGATAGCGGAAAAACTTTAGCGGAGACATCGGACAGAAGCCTGCGCCGCCGAATTCCGACTTCTGCCTTCTGCCTCCGACTCCTATTTTCTTTCCCCCGCCCTAATGCAAACCGCCTCCTCCACCGATAAGTCCTGATGGAAGGAGTGGAATGCAAGCCGATATCTTAGTGGTGGATGATTCCGCGGCTATTCGCAAGATCCTGCAACGGGTACTGCGGCAAACCGGCATGGCTATCGGAACCATCATGGAGGCGGGGGATGGCGAAGAAGCCCTCGCCAGGTTGCAGGCCCATAAAGTGGATTTGATCCTGACCGACATCAATATGCCGAAAATGGACGGTTTGCAGCTTCTGGGCAGAGTGAAAGCTGCCGCCGGTTGGGAGGGTATTCCGGTGGTCATGATTACCACCGAAGGAGGCGAAACCAAGGTGGCCGAAGCGGTGCGGCTGGGAGCGGCCGGCTACGTTCGGAAACCATTTACCGCCGATCAAATCAAGGAGAAGCTCGCGGGCCTTCTCGAGGCGGCGTTGTCCACATGAACGTAAAGGATCTGATCGTCAGTTGCATCCATCGGTCGACGCTGCAGGTATTTTCCACCATGCTCGGCGAAGAACTGCTCCTCGCGGGCGTCGCCACGGAACGGGACTCGCAGGAAGTGCGCGACGGCGTGGTGTCCTTTGTCGGTTTGACCGGTAGCTGGGCGGGTACCGGCAGCATTATCTGTTCGCCGGAGATGGCCTGCCGGATCTGCGCGCAGATGCTCCTGACCGAAGCGCCGGCCGTCAACGAAGAAGTTCTCGACGCCGTCGCCGAAGTCACCAACATGATCGTCGGCAATGTTAAGAACGATCTGGAACCGCACCTTGGCCTGCTGGGACTGAGTGTGCCGACGGTGGTTTACGGCCGCAACTTCAGAGCTCGAAACGCGAGGCACTCCGAATGGGTGGTCGCGCGCTTCGCCTGGGGCGATGAGATCCTCACGGTCAAGCTCAGCATCGCGCCGGATAGCGCCAAGACTGGAGAAGGCGTTCACGCGGCGTCAACGTCGTTTGGCGAGCCCTACGCGCTGGATGTGTGAGCCGCGCCTTGCCTATGGGTCGGCTGTGAGAATACGGTTCAGGAGTCGAAAATGTCTGCAAGCGTTCTTTCTCAAAATCCGATAGCTGCCGGGCCGCCGCTGGATGTGCGTGCCGGCAAGTACCTTACTTTTACCCTGAGCAACGAAGAGTTCGGCATTCGAGTGCTCAAGGTGCGCGAAATCATGGGGCTGCAGGAAATCACCGCGGTGCCGCAAACCCCCGCCCACGTCAAAGGAGTCATCAACCTGCGAGGTCGGGTGGTCCCGGTGATCGACCTCCGTCTGAAGTTCGGACTTCCGGCGGCCGAATATTCACAAAGAACCTGCATCATCGTGACCCAGATTCAAGGCGAATCCGGACCTCTGATGATGGGAATCGTGGTGGACGGGGTATCGGAAGTGCTCAACCTCTCCGACCAGGAGATCGAGGATACGCCCGATTTTGGCGAGGATATTGGCAACCGTTATTTGCTGGGAATGGCCAAAGTCAAGGGTAAGGTGAAGATCCTCCTGGACATCGATAAAGTGCTGTCGGCCCAGGATCTCAACGGGCTGAATTCCATTCTTCACTGAACGTCGGCAACCATGATCTGTTCCTTCACTCCATCGGCCGGCGGCGGCTACCATGCTTAAACTGGAAGAGCTCGGACACTTGACCGACGACCTGGCGGTGCAACTGGTGATGCGCCAGCCGGATTCACCGATCCGCGCGCTGGCGGAGGTCTGGGTTCCTCGACTCAAGGGGATGGTCGAATCGGCGCGGGCCGAGGGAGCGATCGCGGCGGCTGAGTCCGCCGGCTCTCTGATCGCGCTGCTCACTGCCGCCCAAGCACCCGAGGGTGCCGGCCTTTCCGAACAACTGCAGGCCGGGCTGACCGAACTGCAACGCGGGCTCCAACAGCCCGGCGCGCCGAAGACCGCCGCAAACCCGCCATCCATCGCGCAGGATCCCGAGTTGATGGCGGACTTCATCCTCGAGAGTGGCGAACATCTGGCCAATATCGAAACCCAGCTCCTGATGCTCGAACGGGATCCCTGCGACGCCGAAGCCCTCAATTCGGTGTTCCGCGGATTTCATACCATCAAAGGTCTGGCCGGCTTCCTGGAGCTCTGGAACGTGCAAAAGGTGGCGCATGAAACCGAGACGGTTCTCGACCGCGCCCGCAACGGCGAACGGCCCCTCACGCCTCCGGCCATCGACGCCATTCTGGCCAGCGCCGATTACCTGCGCCGCTGGCTCCGTCACCTGGAGGCGCCCGGGCCTAAAGGTCCGCCCGTCGACGGCGAGGAGGCGTTGCTCGGACGCATTCGCGGGCTCTGCTCACCGCTGCGGGAGTCGGAGCCGGGCGATCCGGAGCCAATCCGCAACCGGGAACCGGCGCCGCTTGCGGCCGAACGCCCGGAAGCGTCCGAGCCCGCTTCCGGCGGCGAGCCGGCCGAAGGGCGCCGGGGCAGCGCCGGTGCGGTCAAAGTGGATACCGCCAAGCTCGACTTGCTGGTGGACATGGCGGGAGAAATGGTCATCGCCGAATCGCTGGTGCGCCACGACCCGGAACTGGCCGCCTTGCGGAGCGCGCGTTTCCAGCGCAACATGGCGCAACTGACCCGTATCACCCAGGAACTGCAGAAAACCGCCATGGCCATGCGGCTGGTGCCGGTCGGCGCCCTGTTCCGGCGCATGGCACGGCTGGTGCGCGATCTGTCGCGGCAATTCGGAAAACGGGTCGAGATGGTCACCGCCGGCGATGAAATCGAGCTGGACCGCACCATCGTCGAGGAGCTGGCCGACCCGTTGATGCACATGGTCCGCAACGCCCTGGATCACGGCTTGGAGACGCCTGGGGAACGGCGCGCGGCCGGCAAAAAGGAAACCAGCCGCGTGACCCTTTCGGCCCAGCACCGCGGCGGACAAGTGCTGATTGAGATCGCCGACGACGGCCGCGGCCTCGATCGGGCGCGGATTGCCGCCAAAGCCATCGAACGCAAGCTGATCGCCTCGGCCGAAGGCCTTACCGACAGCGAAATCTTCAACCTGGTCTTCGAGCCCGGCTTCAGCACCGCCGCCGCGGTGACCAACGTGAGCGGGCGCGGCGTGGGTATGGACGTGGTGCGGCGGCATATCGACAAGCTGCGTGGCCGGATCGAGATCCGTTCAGCTCCCGGCCAGGGCGCCACGTTTACCTTGAAGCTGCCGCTCACGCTGGCGATCATCGACGGGTTGGTGGTGCGGGTCGGCGCGGAACGCTACATCGTGCCGCTGTTCGCGGTGCGGGAAATGTTCCGCCCCAAGGAGGACACCATCTGGACCGTGAAGCAGCGGGCGGAGATGGCGCTGGTGCGGGGAGCCCTGCTGCCCGTCTTACGCCTCTACAAACACTTTCATGTGACACCGGCCACCACCGATCCTCGCGAGTCGGTACTGATCGTCGGGGAAGTGGAGGGAGGGCGCTTCTGTTTGTTGGTGGATGAGCTGATCGGCAAGCAGGAGGTGGTAATTAAGAGCCTGGGGGAGACCTTCAAGAACGCGGCCGGAATCGCCGGCGGAGCGATACTGGGCGACGGCCGGGTCGGCTTGATCCTGGATCTGGACCGGTTATTTAGGGAACGCACCGATGCCGGCCAGTGAGTGGAAGGAACCGCATCCGGTGGCGCCGCTGCGGCCCGAGGAATTTCGGCGAATCTGCGAGCTGGCCAGGCGAACCTTCGGGCTCGACCTGCGGAGCGGAAAAGAAGAGCTGGTGTCGGCGCGCCTCCGGCGCCTGGTGCAGCGCCACGGCCTGCGCTCGTTCGACCAGTATTACCGGCACGTGACCGAAGACAAGACGGGTGCGGCTCTGGCCGCCATGATCGACGCCCTCGCCACCAACCACACCAGCTTCTTGCGCGAGGCCGGCCACTTCGCTTTTCTGCGGGAGCAGGTCGTGCCCTGGCTGAGAGGCCGCCCCACCGTGGATGTCTGGAGCGCGGCCTGCTCGACCGGGGAAGAAATCTGGACCCTGGCCATGGTTCTGAATGACGCGATGCCGGCGGCGCGGCTGCAGTTGGTCGGGACGGATATCTCGAACCGCGCCCTGGAAGCCGCCGCCGAAGCGCGTTATTCGGCCGAGCGTTGTGCGGCCCTGCCGGCGCACTGGCTCACTCGATACCTGGCGCCCGAAGGACACCCCGCGGCGAGCTATCGAGTCGCGCCGGAACTGCGCCGGCAAGCCTCGTTTCGCCGCCTGAATCTGACCGAGCCCTACAACTGGCCCCACTTGTTTCCGGTGATCTTCTGCCGCAACGTCATGATCTATTTCGACGGTCCGGTGCAGGAACTAGTGGTGCGGCGGCTGACCGGGTTTTTGGAGCCGGGCGGGTACTTGTTTGTCGGCCACGCGGAGAGTCTGACCCGAGTCGATCATGGGCTGGAGTATTTGCGGCCGGCCATTTACCGGAAACCGGTCCGGAGAGAGGGCAAATGGATCAGATCGTCGTAGGGGTCGCCGACTGCCGGGTCGCCGATGCGCCGGAACAGGTGCTGGCGACGTTTGCGCTCGGTTCCTGCATCGGGCTGACCGCCTACGATCCCAAGGCGGCGCTGGGCGGGCTGCTTCATTTCATGCTCCCCGACTCCGCCATCGATCCGGAGAAGGGGCGGCGCAATCCGTTCATGTTTGCCGATACCGGCATTCCACGATTGATCGAGCTGCTGGCCGCGCGCGGAGCCTCCAAACAGCGCCTGGTGGTGCACGCGTTCGGGGGCGCCCAGATGATGGACGACGGCAAGCTATTCCAAATCGGCAAGAGGAACTGTCTGGCGATGAGAAAAATCTTGTGGAAAGTGGGTATCCTGCTGAGCGGCGAAGTGGTGGGCGGCGAACGGTCCCGTTCGGTGAAGCTGGAGATTGCCACCGGCCGGGTAGTTTTGCAGGAAGCCGGCGAGCAGCGCCAGTGGAGCGGCGCGCCGGCCAGGAAAGGAGAAATGCCATGGCCTACCGTGTCCTGATCGTCGACGATTCTCCGGCCATGCGTGCCTTTGTCCGCCGCGCGATTCGCCTCTCCGGCGTCGACGTCGCGGACTGTTTCGAGGCGGGCAACGGGCGGGAAGCGCTCGCCTTGCTGGCCAGCCAATCGGTCGACGTGATTCTGACCGACATCAACATGCCGGAGATGGACGGCGAACAGTTGTTAGAGCGTCTCCAGTCGGAAGAGTCGCTCCGCTCCATCCCGACGGTAGTGATCTCGACCGATGCCACACGCCATCGCATCGAGCGCCTCACGCAATTGGGGGCCTGCGGTTACATCGCCAAGCCGTTCTTGCCCGAAAACCTGCGCGAAGTGCTGGAGCGTTACCTGGGAGCACCGTATGCCTGAAGATTTCCTTCATCGGGCGATGCACGAATCTCTGGTGGACGTGCTCGAAAAAATGTTCTTCATTAGCATCCTCGACGAAACGCCCGATGCCGCGCCGCTCGCGGTGCGGGAGGAAATAGCGGTGCGGGTCGGTTTCGAAGGCAAACCTTCCGGCTCTCTCACCTTACTGCTCAACCGCTTGGTGGCCCGCTCGATAGCCGGAGACTTCGTCGGCGTCGAACCGGAGGAGCTGTCGGACTCTCAGGTCGGGGAAGTGATGTGCGAGTTGGCCAATATGATTTGCGGCTCGGTATTGAGCCGGGTGGAAAGCGCGGTGACATTTCGCCTGAATGCGCCCGAAATCGTCGATCCCGGCCAGACGCCGGCCGCCGCCGCCACGTATTCGGCGCCGCTGGGCCCGGCCGCGATCAAGGTCGCGATGGTGACGGAGGCGCCGATATGTTCCCCCGCCGCAGAATACGCGTCCTGATCGTCGACGATTCGGCGATCGTTCGCAAAGTCCTGACCGAAATGTTGGCCAGCGAACCGGGTCTGGAAGTGGTGGGCACGGCGCCGGATCCCTACGTGGCGCGCGACAAGATTCTCGCCCTTCATCCGGACGTGCTGACGCTGGATATCGAAATGCCCCGCATGGACGGGCTCACCTTTCTGAAAAAACTGATGCATTTTCACCCTATGCCGGTGGTGCTGATCAGCTCACTGGCGCCGGCCTCCTGCTCGGCGGCCATCGCCGCCATGCAGCTCGGCGGGGCGGTGGAAGTGCTGGCCAAGCCCAACGGTCCGCTTTCGGTCGGAGACTTGCGGCCGGTGCTGCTCGAGAAGATCCGCGCCGTGGCGCTGTCGAACCAAGCCATTCGCACTGACGGGGGCGCCGCGGTGGCGGAGGTGCCGGTTCAGGCGGCGGCCGGCCGCCAAACGGCCATACGCCAGGACGCGGTGATTGCCATCGGCGCTTCCACCGGCGGCACCGAGGCCGTGGCTGCCATCGTGCGCCGCATGCCCGCCGGTATGCCCCCGATTCTGGTCGTCCAACACATCCCGCCGGTTTTTTCCAAAGCGTTTGCCCAGCGGCTGAACCAGATCGGTTCGCTCGACGTGAAGGAAGCCGAGGACGGAGATCGGCTGCTTCCGGGACGGGTCCTGGTGGCGCCCGGCGATTATCACATGATTCTGCAGCCCGACGCGCGCGGGTTGCGGGTCCAGGTGCGAGGCGGCCCGCGGGTATGTTACCAGAGACCGTCGGTGGACGTGCTGTTCTTATCGGTCGCCGAAATCGCCTCCCGGCGAGCCGTCGGCGTGTTGCTCACGGGGATGGGCGAAGACGGCGCCAGGGGCTTGCTGAAAATGCGCCAGTCGGGAGCCCAGACCTTGATCCAGGACGAGGCTACCTCGGTGGTTTTCGGGATGCCGGGAGCGGCGCTCAAGCTAGGCGCCGCCGAACATGTGGTTGGGCTTCCGGCGATCCCGCAGCGCCTGCTGTCGCTGCTGGAGAGGCCGGGGGCGCCGGTTCCGGAGTATCGCTGAATCCGCTCCGCGCGCGAGCGGCAATTTCGTTCGTGCCACGCTATCATAGACATAGAGAGCAATCCCACCGATGGCGTCAAAACCCGCACCGGAATTGAGTATCAATAGCTGGCTCCAGGATGAGCTGTATCGGCAGTATTTGAACGATCAGTCGACGGTCGACCAGAGCTGGAAAGATGTTTTCGAGGAATCTTCGCCCCCCCTCGCGCCCGCCGCGCCGGCCGTTTCCGCCGCCAGCCAGCCCCCGGCGCCACCGGAACCGCCCGCGGGCGGCCAGTTGCAGCCCCTGCGCGGCGTGGCCGGCAAGATCGCCGAAAATATGACGGCCTCGCTCGCCATACCGCTGGCCACCTCGCAGCGGACCATGGCGGTCAAGGTGATGGACGAGAACCGCCGCATCATCAATCAGCATCGCAGCGTGGTTCGCAAAAGCAAGGTCTCCTATACGCACCTGATCGGCTGGGCCATCGTCAAGGCGCTCGAAGAGGTGCCGGCGCTCAATCATGCCTACGCCGAAAGCAATGGGCAAGGCTACCGGGTGGCGCACCCGCGGGTGAACCTGGGTATCGCCGTGGACGTGGCGGGCAAGGACGGCAACCGGTCGTTGATGGTGCCGAATATCAAGAATGCCGGCGCCCTCAACTTTCAGGAATATCTGGCCGCCTTCGACGACCTGGTGGCGCGGGCGCGCGCGAGTAAGCTGACGCCCGCGGATTTCGAGGGCACTACCCTTTCGCTTACCAATCCGGGCACGGTCGGAACCATGTCCTCCAATCCGCGCCTGATGCCGGGCCAGGGCGCCATTGTCGCCGCCGGCGCCATCGATTACCCGGCCGAATACCATGGCACCGCCGAGGAAACCCGCGCCACCCTGGGCATCAGCAAAGTCATGACCCTGAGCTGCACCTACGACCACCGCGTGATTCAGGGCGCGGAGTCGGGAGCGTTTCTGGGCCAGGTGCAGGCCCTGCTGGACGGCAAGGAGGGGTTTTACGAAGAGGTCTTCGACCATCTCCGCATGCCGCACCAGCCGGTGCACTGGGAAGTGGACCGCAAACCGATGCTGCCGGGCATGACCACGGCCCGCACCGCCGAGATCGCCAAAGAAGCCGGCATTATGCAGATGATCAACGCCTATCGCGTGCGCGGTCATCTCATCGCCGATCTCGATCCGCTGGGGCATGAACCCAGCTATCATCCCGAGCTCGATCCGGAAACCTACGGCCTGACCATCTGGGACCTCGACCGGGAGTTCCTCACCGGCAGCCTGGGCGAGACGATCGGTGAAGGCGCCCCCAAGCCGGTGGCCACGCTGCGCGAGATCCTGGAGACCCTCCGCCAGACCTATTGCGGCAAGATCGGGCCCGAATACATGAACATTCAGGTGCCGGAGCAGAAACGCTGGCTGCAAAGGCGCATGGAGCACCAGGCCAACCACTGGCAGTTGGGTCGGGAGACCCGCCTGCGCATTCTCGCCAACCTGTTCGCGGCGGAGGAATTCGAGCATTTTCTGCATTCCCGCTTCGTGGGCCAGAAGCGTTTTGCGCTGGAGGGCGCAGAAACCGCGCTCGCCATTCTGGAAGAAGTGCTGGAGCGGGCGAGCGGCAATAACGTCCACGAAATCGTCATGGGCATGGCGCATCGCGGCCGGCTGAATCTGCTGGTCAACGTGGTGGGCAAGGATGTCAAACAGGTTTTTTCCGAGTTCGAGGGCGAAATGGATCCGTCCAGCACGCAGGGCTCGGGCGACGTCAAGTACCACCTGGGCGCCTCGGGTGTACGCAAGACCGCGGGCGGACGGGAGATCGTGGTGTCGATCGCGCCCAACCCCAGTCACCTCGAAGCCGTCGACCCGGTGGTCGAGGGCATCGTGCGGCCGAAACAGGACCGCCTGGGCGACGCCGCGCGCGAGCGCGTGATCCCGCTGCTGGTGCATGGCGACGCGGCCTTCGCCGGCCAAGGCGTGGTGGCCGAAACGCTCAATTTGTCGCAGCTCGACGGCTATTCCACCGGCGGCACGGTTCACCTGATCATCAATAACCAGATCGGCTTCACCACGCTGCCCGACGAATCGCGCTCCACTCCCTATTCGACCGACGTGGCGCGGGGCGTGCAGGCGCCGATTTTCCACGTCAACGGCGACGACCCCGAAGCGGCCGTCCGCGTCACCCAGATCGCCTTCGATTTCCGCCAGGCCTTTAAGAAAGACGTGGTGATCGACATGATCTGCTACCGGCGCCACGGGCACAATGAAGGCGACGACCCGAGCTACACGCAACCCATTCTCTACCGCAAGATCAAAGAGCACCCGTCGGTGGCCAAGCTCTATGCGGAGCGCCTCGTGAGCGAAGGCGTGGTGAGCGCGGAGGAGGCCGAGGCCCTGCGCCAGAGTTTCGCCCGGCGGCTGTCGGAAGCCTACGACCAGGCGCAGAAGAAGACCGAGCATTTCGAGTTGCAGGAACTGAGCGCGGTCCCGAGCGAGGAGATCAGCAATTTCTGCCCGCGCACGGCGGTCAACCAGGCCGTGCTCGAGCGCGTCACCCGCGCGATGACTCAGTTCCCGGAGAGCTTCCACCTGCATCCCAAGCTGCGCGGCTTTGTGGAGAAGCGCCGCGAAGCGGTCTCGAAGGATGGGCCCGGCGTCATTGACTGGGCTTTCGGCGAGGCCCTGGCCTTCGGCACGCTGGCGCTGGAAGGCACGCCGGTGCGGCTGAGCGGCCAGGATTCCGGCCGAGGCACCTTCAGCCAGCGGCACCTGGCGTTCTACGATTCCGAAACCGGCCAGCGCTACGTGCCGTTGCAGCATATTTCGCCCGGCCAGGCGCGTTTCGAAGTCTTCGACAGCTCGCTGAGCGAGTATGCCGTGCTGGGCTTCGAATTCGGCTACAGCGTGGCCGACCCCTTATCGCTGGTCATCTGGGAGGCGCAGTTCGGCGATTTCGCCAACGGCGCGCAGATCATGATCGATCAGTTCATCTCCAGCGCGGAATCGAAATGGGGCCAGCCGAGCGGCCTGGTGATGCTGCTGCCGCACGGCTACGAGGGCCAGGGGCCGGAGCACTCCAGCGCGCGCATCGAGCGCTATCTGACGCTCTGCGCGGAAAACAACCTGCTGGTTGCCAACTGCACCACCCCGGCGAATTATTTTCATCTGCTGCGCCGCCAGATGTACGGCGGACCCGACCGGCGGGGCATGCGCAAGCCGCTGGTGGTGTTCACGCCCAAGAGCCTGCTGCGCCATCCGCGCGCGACTTCGCGCGCGCACGATTTCATCAGCGGAGGGTTCTCCGAAATTCTGGGAGACGAGCCGGCGCAGGATGTTTCCCGCGTTTCCCGGGTGGTGTTCTGCTCCGGCAAGATTTATTACGACCTGGCCGCGGCGCGCCAGGAACGCAAGGCCGATCACGCGGCTCTGGTGCGGGTGGAACAGTTGTATCCGTTCGCCGCCGATCAGGCTCGCGACATCCTGGCCCGTTATCCCGCCACGGCGGAAGTGGCGTGGGTCCAGGAAGAGCCGCGCAACATGGGCGCGTGGCGGTTCATGCGGGAGTTCCTCCAGCCGCTGGTCGATTCCACCCAACGCGAAATCCGCTACGTAGGCCGCCCGGAGAGCGCCAGCCCGGCCACCGGCTCCGGCAAGCGCCACCAGCAGGAGCAGGCCGAAATCGCCAACGACGCGCTGGCCCCCGGACCGATCTCGGAAACCCGCAAGGTGAGGATCGTGGCCCGGCGGCAGAAATAGGCGCCCCACAAGCCTGCTGAGGTGGTGCTATCCAAGCGCCGGTCTGCGGGTTTGCTGCACTCTTGGTACCGGCTGCCAGCCAGCAGAGGGAACCCGACGGACTGTTTACTTCGCCGTGCGGAACCGTTCGTCAATCTCCACCTGGTAGCCGCTTGCCAGGCGGTTGGTTGCATTCGCCATGCCCACCACCGCCATCAATTCGGCGAACATCTCGTCGCTCATACCGGCCTTGCGCGCGGCGGCGGTATGCGAGGCGATGCAGTAAGGGCACTGGCGCTGACGGCGACATAGATCAGCTCCTTGGTGAGCGGGTCGAGCGCGCCCGGCGCCATGATCTGCTTCACGCTTTCCCAGGTCCGGCGCAGGGTAGGGGGATGGTTGGCCAGAGCTTTCCAAAAATTGTTGATCCAGTCGGTTTGGCGGGTGGTCATGATGTCGTCATAGACCGCCCGCACTTCCGCGCTGGCCTGCGAGTATTCGACAAGGCCGAGGGTCGCCATTATGGTTTCCCGGGGAACGTTCTAGGGATGGCCCGCAGCGAAGGCTTTGGCCTGGCGCTCCTCGACTTCTTCGGGAGTGAGGTCCTCGGTTCGTGTGGCCATCGCCCAGTTGACCCCGAATGGGTCGCGCACGTGGCCATAGCGGTCGCCCCAGAACTGGTCGGAGAGAGGCATGGTCACTTCGCAACCGGCGGCCACGGCTTGTTGCCACGCGGCATCCACGTCCGGGACGTAGAGATGCATCATGAAGGGCGCCCGCCCCTTGGCCAGCGGTGGCAAGCCGAACTCAGCCGCGAAATCGTCGGAAAACATTAACATGGAATCGCCGATGCGCACCTGGGCATGCATCAGCTTCCCGCCTGGGCCGGGCGCACGGTCGATTTCGACAGCGCCGAACGCCTGAGCCAGAAAGTCGATGTACTTGGCCGCGCCCTCCACATACAGATGGGCATTGATGGTGTGGAAGCCGGGCGGAATCGGGCTTGCGGATTTTGACATGCAGCTAGCATATCGCAATCGGGATTGGGTAACAGTGTACGCTGTGCATTTGAAACGGCCGGCAGCCGGAATTGAAGTTTGGCTTTGCGAAGAGAAATACCGAACGAACCCAATTCGAGCGGCGCCTGTGGAAAAAACTCGTTTATTTTCATATGATTGCGAGCCTTGGGATGCGGAAACGAAACCAAACCGGACCAGACGAAGCCAAACCGGTGATGGACTGGGACTGGATCGATTCCGCAAATGTTCCTCCTCCTGGTTTGACCATAGCAGGCACGCTTGGCGATAACGGCCACCTTCTGCTGCAATTCATTGAAAACATTGGGACAGAAAAACGAATTCCGCTGTGACGGCTGGGCCAGGCCTAAAGCCGCGGCATGCACAAAAATGCACAAAGGCCCGGGGGTCGCGAGGCATAATGTCTCAGCAGCAGGAGATTTCCCATGAGTGACGAGTCGGAAAGCGCCATGGAGCAGAAGACCTCCATAGCGCCAAAGTTCCGCCTGGACGACGAGAGCGGAGCGGTGGTGGCGCGGCTATCGGTGGGGGCGGCCGAATTCCGGGTCGCCGACGAGTCTCCGGAACACTTCAACTTCAGCCCCGAGTCTCTCGGCGGCGGTGCGGTGCGAATGGCGATGATTGTTGAGAATCCGGATGCCGCGGGCTGCGAGGTTGTGCCAGAGTGAAGGAAGAGACTTTCCAGGAGGGGGATATTTTATGTCGACGTTTGCAAAAGAGTGCCGATCGACGGTGATCCCGGGGCTACGCTATCGGGATGCGCCGGCGGCCATCGAATGGCTCTGCCAGGCGTTCGGTTTTGAGAAACAGGCGGTGTATCCCAATGCCGATGGGACCATTGCGCACGCGCAGCTTACCTTCGGAAACGGAATGGTGATGTTGGGCTCGGTGAACAAGGACGCCCCACACGCCGAGCTGCTGCGGCAGCCGGAAGAGGTTGGAAGGGTGGAGACTCAGGCGCCGTGTTTGATCGTTTCCGATTGCGATACCGTTTACGCCAAAGCCAAGGCTGCCGGCGCCGAGATCGTGATCGAGATCGCCGATATGGGATACGGAGGACGCGCCTTCACATGCCGCGATCCGGAGGGCCACCTGTGGAACGTCGGCAGCTTCGATCCGTGGGCGGACCACGCCTGAGGAAGGCTTTGGCGTTTGCCGGAAGCCGCGGCCGGGCGAGGGATGCCACCGGGGCGCGGACGGTATATGATGAACTTCGTGACCGATCGCGAACTGGCCTGGAAGATCCTATGCGAATTCACTCAGTCCGATAGCCTGCGCAAGCATGCGCTGGCGGTGGAGACTTGCGTAACGGCTTACGCAAGAAAGCTGGGCGAGGACGAGCGGCAGTGGTCGGTGACGGCGCTGCTGCACGATTTCGATTGGGAGATTCATCCCACGCTCGAAGAGCATCCGCGGAAGGGCGAGGCGATTCTGGCCGAGCGCGGGGTGGAAGAGGAAATCCGGCGAGCCATCCTGTCGCACTCCAACCACACCGGGGTTCGGAGGCAAACGGCGCTGGAAAAAACTCTGTACGCATGCGACGAGCTGGCCGGTTTCATCACCGCCATCTCTTACGTCAAGCCGCACCGCAGCGTGTTCGAAGTAGACCTGGCGTCGGTGAAGAAAAAGATGAAGGACAAGGCGTTTGCCCGCTCGGTGAACCGCCAGGATATCGTCGAGAGCGCGGCGGAATTGGGCGTACCGCTCGACGACCACATCGATTTCTGCGTGAAGGCCATGCAGGGGCGGGCGGAGGAGTTGGGGTTGAAGGGCGGATTGTAGTCACCAGGCCCAACCCTGTTCCCGTACCTTCCCCGGGGAAGAAAAGCCGAGATGACTCTCGGCTCTGCAGGCTAGGACAGCCTGCGCCACGATGGCCACAAGCCTGCGCGGCTCGCATCGGCAAGCGGACGCTTGTCATCATATTAAATATGCAAACTTTGAAAATGCCGGTTGGAGGCATGACGTGCCAGAACTGCGCGCGCGGCGTGGAGCGCAAACTATCGGCTACTCCGGGTGTACGGAAAGCCACGGTGAAGCTGGAAGAGCAAAGCGCCACGGTGGAGTATGACGAAGACCAAGTGAAGCCGGAAGCGCTGGCCGCGGCCGTGCGGCAACTGGGCTACCAAGTGCCGGCATGAAGACCGAGGCGGCGGAAGCTCACCAGCGCGTCGATCTGCCGGTTTCCGGAATGACCTGCGCGGCGTGTTCCCGATCGATTGAACTGGCGCTGGCGGCGGCGCCGGGCGTGGAACGCGCCAGCGTGAATCTGGCCACCAATACCGCGACGGTGGAATATGACGGCGCGCGCATCGGGGTGGGCGATCTGGTGTCCACCATCGAGGGCCTGGGGTACGGCGTACCGCCCGAGCAGATTCGTCCCGACGCCGAGCTGCCCGGGTACCGGCGGCGGCTGGCGGTGGCGGTGCTATTTGCCGCGCCGGTGGTGTACCTGGGCATGATGCACCGCGCGCCGTGGCTGCAACTGGCGCTTTCCCTCCCAGTGATCTTTTACGCCGGAGCCGGCTTCTATCGGGCGGCATGGAAAGCGCTGCGGCACGGCTCGGCGAACATGAACTCGCTGGTATCGCTGGGCACGGGCGCGGCATTTCTTTACTCCGCGTACGCCACCATGCGCGGGGCGCACGAGGTCTATTTTGAAGCGGCCAGCACAATCATAGCGCTGGTTCTGCTGGGAAGGCTGTTGGAGGCGCGGGCACAAGGCCGGGCGGGCGATGCGATTCGCCGACTGCTGGAACTGGCTCCGGCCACGGCGCGGGTGGTGCGCGATGGCGCGGAAATCGAAATCGGCGCGGCTGAGGTGCGGCCGGGCGATACCGTGGCGGTGCGGCCGGGCGAGCGGATTCCGTGCGACGGCAAGGTGGTGGACGGCCGATCGTCGGTGGACGAATCCATGCTGACCGGCGAAAGCATCCCGGTGGAAAAGGATGTGGAGAGCCTTGTTTTTGCGGGCAGCATCAATCGCGTGGGCAGCTTCCGCTACCAGGCCACGCGGGTGGGACGCGGCACCCTGCTGGAGCGGATGATCGAGCTGGTGAAGCAGGCGCAGGGCTCGCGGGCGCCGGTAGCGCGCCTGGCGGACGTAGTGAGCGGATACTTCACCCTGGGCGTGCTGATCGCGGCGGCTGTTACCTTCGCTCTGTGGCTTTGTTTCGCACCGTTTGCGCAAGCCATGGTCAACGCGGTGGCGGTGCTGATTATCGCCTGCCCGTGCGCTTTGGGCCTGGCGACGCCGACCGCGATTATGGTGGCGACCGGCCGGGGCGCCGCGCGCGGGATTCTATTTCGCGGCGGCGAAGCGCTGGAAGCCGCGCATCGCATCGACTGCGTGGTGCTGGATAAGACCGGCACGATTACCACGGGGAAACCCACCGTGACGAAGGTGACGCCGGCGCCCGGCTTCGGCGAAAGCGAGCTGTTGCAGCTTGCGGCCGCCGCGGAGCGGCACTCCGAGCACCCGTTGGGCAAGGCGATTGTCGAGGCCGCGGCGGCGCGCGGAATTGCGCTCGAAGCGGCCGGCGATTGGAGCGCGCAGGCAGGCTACGGCGTACGGGCCCGCGTTAACGGCCGCGAAATCGTGGTGAGCCGGCCAGGCATTCAGGTGACCGTGGATGGCCGATTGGCCGGAGAGATCGACGTTTCCGATACGCTGAAGCCGGAAGCCGCCCAGGCGGTTGGCGCGCTGCGCCGGATGGGACTAGAGGTTTGGATGCTCACCGGCGACCGGAAGGAGACGGCGGAAGCGATAGCGCGCGCGGCCGCGATCGAGCACGTGCTGGCCGAGGTGCTGCCGGAGGGCAAAGTGGACGCGGTGCGCAAGCTGCAGGCGGAGGGAAAACGGGTGGCGATGGTGGGCGACGGCATCAACGACGCTCCCGCCCTGGCGCAGGCCGATCTGGGTATCGCCATGGGCGGAGGCACGGATATCGCCATCGAAGCCGGCGGCGTCACCCTGATGCGCAACGACCTGGGCGGCGTGGCCGAAGCCATTCAGCTTTCGCGCAGCGCGATGCGCGTGATCCGCCAGAATTTGTTTTGGGCATTCGCCTACAATACGGTGGGCATTCCGGTGGCGGCGTTCGGGCTGCTCTCGCCCATGCTGGCCGCGGCGGCCATGGCGCTTTCGAGCGTCACCGTGGTCGGCAATAGCTTGCGCTTGCGCGCGCGGTAGCTTCCACAATTGGCCGAGCGTTATTGACAAGAACAACGTATCATGCCATAGCTTAACCGGCGCGCAATGGAAACGGCGCTCATCGAAACAAGGCTCGACTACTCCCCGTTCCCCAACGAGTGCCCCTGGAATCTCGATACTCTGCTCGCCAACTGACCATGGCACGGCGTCGGCCATATTCCTTGGCGGCTCCGAGCACACCCGTCACGAATGCCACGCCCCGCGCGCCGCAAACGCCGCCAGCAGCTTGCGGCCGGCGAAGAAGGCGATGGCCAAGAAGGCGGCAAAGCTGATGGCGATGACGGCGAGGCGCCGGCCCGGGGCGAGGGTGGTCACGCCCGGCCCCGAGGGGACGCCAAAATCCAGCCAGACGCGCAACCGCACCAGGGGAGTTTGGCCCTCGCCGAGCTGGTTGTCCAGCACGATGGCATATTCGCCGGGAAACCGAATGGCGTGGCGCAACCTGCCGGATTTCGCCGGGCCGACGATTTCGAGCGCTCCCTGAGGCAGGCCGCGCCACAAATGTTCCAGATCGTCGCGGCTCACCAGCGCCAGGCGGATGCGGCCGGCGCCGCTCTGGGCATCGAAGCTGGCCGTAACCGTAGCTGGCCGTTGCTTGAGATCGATGGGCACGAAATGCCACTCGCCGGCAGGAATAGGGTAAACCTCGTCCACCATCATTAGCCGGCTTTGAGCCAGGACGAACAGGCAAAGAAATGGGAGCATACAGCGTGTCACCTAACCTGCGGGAAAGCCTCACCGGCCGTTGGGAAGGGCTACAATAAGGCCATGCCCGACAGTATGGCACAGCCGCAGGAGGGGCTTGCTGCGCTTGCGCCCGCTTGAGTTTCCCGCGTGGCAGAGGCGCCTGAGCTGGCTGGCCGCGATTCTGCTCGCTACCCTGTTTCTGGTTTCCGGCATCTGGAAAATCGCATACACCGAGGAGTGGGCGGCGCGTATCCACGAGCTGCTGGTGCCGGCTTCGCTCAGCCTGCCGGCCGCATTGGCCTTCGGCATCGTCGAAACTCTGGCCGGGGTGCTGATCCTGGTGCCACGATTCCGCCGCTGGGGCGCCGTTTTGGCGGGCTTGCTGCTGGTTTCTTTCGCCGCTTATTTCGCCATCCACTACCAGGCCCTGAAGGGCGCCGAATGCGCCTGCTTCCCCTGGGTGAAGCGCGTGGTGGGTCCGCAGTTCTTCGCCGAGGACGGGCTCATGCTGGTGCTGGCCGCTATCGCGGGACGTTGGGCCCGTGCCTCCGGCGGGCTGCGCTCGGCCAGCGTGATTCTGGGCGCGGTGATCGTCTTCGCCTTCGTGTCCTACGGGGTGGCCGCCGCGCGCCATGACGGCACGCGCGCGCCAGCCAGCATTACCGTGGACGGCCGTCCCTACTCGATCGCACGCGGCCGCTTCTTTCTGTTCTTCTTTCATCCCGAGTGCACGCACTGCCAGGACGCCGCCAAACAGATGGCGCAATTCCACTGGCACGACACCATCGTGGTCGCGATCCCCGTGGATGTGCCGCAGTATTCGCCGCAGTTCCTGGCCGAAACCGGATTGAAAGCCGTGGTATCGAGCGACTTCGACCGGCTCAAAGCGGTGTTCGGGTATGCCGGCTACCCGTTCGGCGTCGCCATCGAAGACGGGCGCGAGCGGGCGCCTTTGCCCAGCTTCGAAGACACTGAGCCGGCAGCCACCCTCAAGCAGATCGGATTCATTTACTGATGAACCTTCTCATTCCCAACCTGGGATCCACTTCGCTCAAATACCAGATCCTCGAAATGCCTTCGGAGACCTCGCTAGCCAAAGGACGACTGGAACGGGTGAAAGACTACCGCGTGGCCATCGGGCAGATCGCCCACGCCGGCATCCCTATCCATGCCGTGGCGTTGAAGGCCGTGCATGGCGGGCCGGATTATCGCGGAACCTTCCTGGTAGATGAGGGAGTGGTGGCGGCGTTACGCCAGTTTCTTCCGGCCGCTCCGGCGCACAACGCCATCTATCTCACGGCCATCGAGGCGTTTCAAACGGCCCTGCCGGGCGTGCCCCTGGTAGCTGCGTTCGAACCGGAATTTCACCGCACCGTACCCGAGCCGGCGCGCCTCTACGGCGTGCCCGCCCCGTGGCGCGACGAAGGCGTGGTCAAATACGGCTTTCATGGCGCTTCCCACCAGTACATCGCCGAACGCACGGCCGCGCTGCTCGGCCACACCGGCAGACTGGTGAGCTGCCACCTGGGGGGAAGCTCGTCGATGTGCGCCATCGTGGACGGGCGGAGCGTCGACGTGACCATGGGATTCTCTCCGCAATCGGGCCTGGAAAACGCCACCCGCCATGGCGACCTGGACGTCTTCGCCGTTCTCTATATGATGGAGCGCCACGGCTGGACGACCGCCCAGGTTCGCACCCAACTGGCCACCGGCGGAGGCCTGGCCGGCCTTTCCGGCGTGGCCGGCGGCGATTTGCGGGATATCGAAGCGGCGGCGTTTGCCGGCAGCCGTGACGCGCAACTGGCCGTCGCCGTGTTCGCCTACCAGGTGAAAAAAACCATCGGCGCCTTTGCCGCGGCCATGGGCGGACTGGACGCCGTCGCATTCACCGGCGGCATCGGCGAGAACTCGGGCCGCCTGCGCGCCGCCTGCCTGGAGGGCCTGGAGTTTCTCGGCATCTCGGTCGATGCCGCCCGCAATGAAGCCGGCAGCGGCGACCGCGCCGTTTCCGCCGACGGGTCAAAGGTCACGGTCCTGGCGCTCGGGACCAATGAAGAACTGATCGTCGCGCGCCGCGCCTACCGCTGCCTTGCAGGTCAGTAGGACTGGTTTCCCGGCCTGTCGCTTCAGGAGCCCTGGCGGGACAGACGATCGTTTTTTCTCGTCTGCCGGGCTCCGCCATGGCACGGACGCCTGACGGACGACACAAGGCGAATCGTCTGTCCCACCAAGCAGCCCAGCCGCAACCGTAAGAACCGGCGACAAGATGACCGGCGCTGCGAGGAAGACCGCGCCCGCCCCCACTCGACCCGATCCCGACCCAGAGGCCCGCGCCGCGGCCGGCGGCCAGCGGGTCGGAGGACGGGAGGACGCTGGCTGCGAAGGACGGATCTTGTTCGACGGGGTGGATCAGCGCTTATATTGACATTCGATATCGATGGACGATATTATGCTCGCATGTCCAAACCCGCCGAACTATTGCAGGGCACCTTGGACCTGCTGATTCTCCGCACGCTCGAATGCGGCCCCTTGCACGGGGTTGGCATCTCGGACCGGATCGAGCTGGCGACCCGCGGTGTCTTCGTAGTCGGTCCCGGATCTCTGTTTCCGGCGCTCCACCGGCTGGCCGAAAAAGGATGGGTGGATGGCGAGTGGAGCGAAACGGAGAACAAACGGCGCGTGAAAACGTACACGCTTACAGCCTCCGGGCGCGCTCAGCTCAGCCAGGAAAAGCGCAATTGGAAGAAGGTCCTCACCGCCATGAACCGGGTGCTGGCCGAGGAGATATAACGCGTGTCCACCCTACGCCGCATCGGCGCATTTGTGAAGCTGCCGTTTCGCCGCGATCGGGCGGAAGCGGAGTTGGACGACGAGGTGCAGGCGTTCTACCAGACCATGGTGGATCGCTACGTGGAGCGCGGCCTGCCGGAACAGGAGGCGCGCCGCCTGGCCCGGCTGCGATTCGATTCTCCGGAGCATGTCAAGGAACAAGTCAGAGACGCGCGCGCCGGCGCGGCCATCGCTTCAGTGGGGCGAGACGTAGCGTATTCGCTGCGCACGCTACGCAAGGCGCCGGCCTTCGCGTTCGTGACGATGGTGACGCTGGCTCTCGGCATTGCCGCCAATTCCACCGTCTTTTCGATCGTCAGCAGGTTCGTCCTGCGCCCTCCTCCAGTCGGCGACCCCGGCACGCTCATGAGTCTCCACACCACGCACCACGGGGATCGGTGCTGCAACAGCTTCTCCTGGCCGCTCTTCGTCGATGTGCGCGGCGAGGCCCAATCTTTTTCGGGCATGGCGGGTTACTACGAGCTGGTGCCCGCCTCCATCGGAGGGAACGGCGAACCGGAACGGGTGTGGGGCCAGGCCGTCACCGCGAACTTCTTCGATGTGGCGCAACTCGGCATGACGCTGGGCCGCGGCTTCAGCCGGGACGAGGAAAACCTTCCCGCGATCGTGCTTGGCCACCGCCTGTGGCGGAGCCGCTTCGGCGGCGATCCGGCGATCGCGGGCAAAACCATCACGCTCTCCGGGCGGCCTTTCACGGTGATGGGGGTCGCACCGTTGTCGTTCCGCGGCCTCGACCTCATCCTCGATTGCCAGTTTTGGGTCCCGCTCGGCAACATCGATCGGTTGCTTCCCAACACCGGCAACCGGGTGTCGCGCTTGTACCACTGGGTGAACGTGGTTGGCCGTTTGCGGCCCGGCGTGACGCGCACCGAAGCCGCGGCCGAGCTGGACGTGCTTTCGCAGCGCCTCGCCAAAGCCCATCCCGAAGCGGAAAAGGGCGGCGGCTTCCGCTTCGAACCTGCGGGCTCACTCCCGCCGAGAGATAAGGCCGCGGTGATGATGTTTCTGGCGGCACTTACTGTGGTGGCGCTGCTGGTGCTCTCGATCGCCTGTGCGAACGTAGCCAATATGTTTCTGGCACAAGCCTCCGGGCGACAGCGTGAGATGGCGGTGCGCCTCGCGCTGGGCGCCACGCGTCGTCGCCTGCTGCAGCAGATGCTCACCGAAAGCGTGCTGCTGGCGCTCGGCGGCGGCCTCGCCGGCGCCGCCCTTTCCATTTGGGCTACCAGGGCTTTGGCCGCTTTTCGTTTTCCCGCGCCTGTGCCTCTGGATCTCAGTGTCAGCCTTGACTGGAGAGTTTTGTCCTATGCCTTCATTCTAAGTGTGGCTGCCGGCGTGCTCTTCGGGCTGACTCCGGCGTGGACGGTGGTGCGCCCGTTGATTGCGAGCGGTATCAAGGGCGAGGATATGCTGGCACGGCCGGGCCGCAGGTGGAGCTTGCGCAACGTGCTGGTGGTCGCGCAGATTGCCATGTCGGTGGTGCTGCTTTGCGCAACGGGCCTTTTCCTGCGCAGCCTGGAGAATGCCTCGCAAATCGACGTCGGCTTTCGCTCGCGCGGCATCCTGAGCATGTCCGTCGACCCGCGCTTGCACGGCTACACGGCTGAGCGCACGGCGCAGTTGCTGGAGCAACTGCGCCAGCGCGCGGCCGCTCTTCCGGGCGTCGTCTCCGCCACTTATACGGATATCGTGCCGCTCTCCGGAGGCGGCCGGCGCGACGAGTTTCGCATGGCGGGGCAGCCGGCTTCCTCCGGGACCGATCCCCACGTGGATCTTTACATGGTCGGCCCTGGCTATTTCGAAACCATGGGGATGCCTCGCGTTGCGGGCGGCGATTTAGGCGGCGAAAGCGCGGCCGGGCCGCAAGTCGCGATCGTGAATCAGGCCTTTGTGGAACGGGTGTTGCGGAATGAGAACCCGATCGGGCAACGCGTCACGGGCGGCGGCAGAACGTACCAGATCGTCGGCGTGGTGAAGAACATCAAGTCGCGGACGCTGGGCGAAGACGTCAGCCCGGTTCTCTATCGCTCTTTGGCGCAGGACATTGGCGGAGACCCATCCGTCACGGGATATTCGGTGCTGGTTCGATTCGCGGGCGTGCCCGGTCCGCTGGCGGGCGCCGTACGCCGGGAAATTCACTCGATCGACCCCACGCTGGCCATCTTCAATGTCGAAACCATGGAGGAACATCTCCGCGATGCGCTCTTCCTGCCGCGGCTAGCGGGATCGCTTTTCGGCGTCTTTGGCTTGCTGGGTCTCTCGCTGGCGGCTGTGGGACTGTATGGGGTGATGAATTACTGGGTAAGCCGCCGCACGCGCGAGATCGGCATTCGGCTGGCGCTCGGGGCACAGATTGGCGGCGTGCAGCGACTGATCGTTGGCCAGGGAATGGCGCTGACGGTGATCGCCATAGTGCCTGGTCTTGCCGCGGCATGGGTATTGACGAAGCTCTTCACCAGCGTTCTGTACGGCGTGCCTCCCCACGATTTGGCAATCTTCACGCTGGTGCCGCTCGTTCTCGCCGCGGTCGCGTTTCTGGCGTGCTGGCTTCCTTCGCGCCGCGCGGCCGGAATGGAGCCAACGGGCGCGCTACGGCATGAATAGTGGAAGCGCGGACAGATTGGTTTGGAGCGATCCCGGAAACGGGCTAAAGTTCGTTGGCGGATTCGCTGGCGAGAATGCCGCGGCGTTCTAGTTCTTCGAGGCACGCGTCGTCCTCTTGGGCGGCGGGGAACTCCAGGAAGCGGTCCGGACCGGCGAGATCGCGAAAGTAAGACTGCTCGGGCAGGACAGACGGGGCGGCGGCGACGATGACGATCTGGCCGGCGGCCAGGGCGGCGGCGGCGATGGGGGCGAGGTGTTCGCCGGCGGCGGCTCGGTCCAACACCTGGGTTACGGCGCCGCGCTCGAAGAGGGCGCGCTCCAGACGGCAGGCGGCATCCCAGCCCGCGGCCATCCAGACGATGGCGGCGGTATGGCCGTGGCGCTCGGCGCGCTCGGCGGCGGTGACGGGCGCGGAGGGGTCGCCGGCAGCGGCGCGGCTGGCGTTTCGGGTGCGCGGGTCTGAGATCATGCCGGCGGCGACGGTTTCGTTCGACAGGGGATCGATGAGAATGAACGCGCCGGTGACGCGGTTGCGGCGGTACGGATCGACGAACAGGGGCTTGCGGGTTTCGACGACGGCGGCGCCGATTTCGTTGAGCCGCAGTTCGGTAACGGGCTCCTGCGCGAGCGTATTCACGTCGAAGCGGTAGCGGATGGCGCGCACGCGCGCCTTGACCTCCTGGGTGGTGTGCTTGATGAGGTAGTCGCGTTTGAGATCGAGCGGCGTATGGCTCATCCAGACGAGGCGCGCATCGAGCGTGCGGGTGAGGTGGGGCGGGCAGACCGGGTCGGCCAGCATGTCGCCGCGGCTGATATCGAGCTCGTCTTCGAGGCAGACCGTGACCGAAAGCGGGGCGAAGGCGCACGGCAGGTCGCCGTCGTAAGTGGCGATGGATTTGATGCGCGACGTGCGTCCGGAAGGCAGCACCATCACGGTTTCGCCGGGGGTGAGAATGCCGGAGGCCACTTGGCCGGCGTAACCGCGGAAATCCTGGTTGGGGCGAATGACGGACTGCACGGGAAAGCGCATTTCCGCGAGATTGCGGTCGGCGGCGACGGGCGCGGTTTCGAGGTGGCTGAGAAGGCTTTCGCCCTGGAACCATGGCATGCGGGTGCTCTTGGAAACCACGTTATCGCCGAAGAGGGCACTGATGGGGATGAAGGTCAGGTCGTGAAAGCCGAGCGGCGCGGCGAAACGGGTGAATTCCTGGCGGATGGCCTCAAAGACGTCCCGACGCCAATCGACCAGGTCCATTTTGTTGACCGCGACCAGGATGTGGGGAATGCCCAGCAGGGACGCAATGAAGGCGTGGCGGCGGGACTGGGGCAGCACGCCGTTGCGGGCGTCCACCAGCACGATGGCCAGATTGGCGGTGGAGGCGCCGGTGGCCATATTGCGGGTGTACTGTTCGTGGCCGGGCGTATCGGCGATGATGAACTTGCGCCGGGGGGTTTCGAAATAACGGTAGGCGACGTCGATGGTGATGCCCTGCTCGCGTTCGGCGCGGAGGCCGTCGGTGAGCAGGGCGAAATCCACGCCGCCGGCGGTCTGGCTGGAGCGTGCCTGCGCGATCGACGCCAGTTGATCCTCGTACACGCCCTTGGAATCGAACAGGAGGCGGCCGATGAGGGTGCTTTTGCCATCGTCGACGCTGCCGGCGGTGGAAAAACGCAGGAGCTCTTTGTCCTGCTCCTGGTGGAGAAAGCCCTCCAAGGCCGCTTCGCGGTCGGGAGCAGGGGGGATGGCCGGCGTCGCAGCGGCGGCGTGACGCCAATCCCACAAGGGATCGGGAGTGCCCATCAGAAATACCCTTCGCGCTTTTTCAATTCCATGGAGCCTTCGCGATCGTGATCGATGACGCGGTTTTCCCGCTCCGAGCGGCGGAAAAGCATCATCTCCTGGATGATTTTGGGTAGGCTGTCGGCTTGGGAGCGGATGGCTCCGGTGCAGGGCGTGCAACCGAGAGAGCGCATGCGGCACATCACCGTTTCGGGCTTCTCGCCGGGCAGCAGCGGAATGTCGTGCTCCACCGGGATCAGCGAATCGCCGCGCACCACCATGCGCCGCGGGCGGGCGAAATAGAGCGGCACGATGGGGATGCTCTCCAGGTGAATGTACTGCCATACGTCCATTTCGGTCCAGTTGGAAAGGGGAAAGACGCGGATGCTCTCGCCCTTGTCGATGTGGCTGTTGAAAAGGTTCCAGAGCTCGGGGCGCTGATTCTTGGGGTCCCACTGGCCGAAGGAATCGCGGAAGGAGTAGACGCGTTCCTTGGCTCGCGATTTTTCCTCATCGCGGCGGGCGCCACCGAAAGCCGCGTCGAAGCCGCCCTCGTTGAGGGCGTCGAGCAGGGCGCGGGTTTTGAGCAGGCCGCAGCACTTTTCGGTGCCAAGGCGGAACGGGCTGGCGCCCTGTGCGACGGCTTCGCGGTTGGTATGTACGATGAGGCGAGCTCCGATGGAAGCGCAGAAGCGGTCGCGGAATTCGACCATTTCGCGGAACTTGTACGTGGTATCGACGTGCAGCAGCGGGAAGGGAATCTTGCCGGGATAAAAGGCCTTTTGCGCCAGGCGCACCATCACGGAGGAATCCTTGCCGATGGAATAGAGCATGACGGGGCGCTGAAATTCCGCCGTCACCTCGCGGAGGATATGGATGCTCTCCGCTTCCAGGGCGCGCAAATGATTTAATATCAGGCTACTGCTCATGATGAGTTGTAGGTTGGCATGCCGGGAGTGGCGCCGGGCATCTCCGCCAATCCGATCTGAAAGCGGCGCTTTATTGATTGTAACATCGGGCCCCAGGAGGTAGCGCAGGCGACGGATAGTGCCCATGGCTGGGTTGACGGACACACGGGGGGATTGCGATATACTATTAGCTTAGTTGGGGGTGGATCTTCTCGAGTAGCGGACGAGCCTCAATTCTGGAAGCCGGCATCCCGGTAACTCGGGGGGTGTTTCGGGCTGTTTTTTCGCTTTTTTTCCCCACCTATTGCAGGATTTGCGAGCAGCCTCTAGAGGAGGTTTCGCGCCTACCGGTTTGCCGTTCCTGTTTGAGCGAGCCCGGGCCGATGGAGGCGGAATACTTCTGTTGCGCTTGCGGGACGCCGTTTCAAAATCGATTTCCTTTGGATGAAGAAGGCCGTTGCGCGTTATGCCGCAACGGCCTTCGCGGTTTTGAAGCGGCGTACTGTTATGGCGTCTATGGCGGCGTGTTGCGCCGCTTGATTCACCTGTTCAAATACCAGAGGGTGCGCAGCCTCGAAGGGCCGCTGGCGGATTACCTGTTGCGGGCATTGCCGCGGGATGGGCGGTTCGACGCCATCGTGCCGGTGCCGCTCCACTGGCGGCGGCGTTGGCGGCGCGGCTTCAACCAGTGCGAACTGCTGGCGCGGGAGGTTTCGCGGAGAACCGGAATTCCGGTAGCGAAGGCGTTGCGGCGGCCTCTGGCTTCAAAGGCCCAGGCCGGACTGACGCTGGCAGCCCGCCGCCATAACGTCAAGATCAGCTCTTTCTCCGCCGCGGCGAACGTGGCTGGGCAAAGCATACTGCTGCTGGACGACGTTTTGACCACGGGGTCGACTGCCACCGCGTGCGCGCTGGCGCTGAAACGGGCCGGTGCGGTTCGTGTGTCCGTGTTGACGGTGGCGCGGGCGGACCGGCTATGGCAAGTGGCGCCCAAATCCCGCGTGGCGATAGGAGAAGGGTCTGCCGCATATGGCCAGTGATCGACTACAGCAGCCAGTGCTGGTGCTCAATGCCAGCTATGAACCGATCAACATCTGCGCGATGCGGCGCGCGCTGGTGCTGGTACTGAAGGGCGTGGCGTCCGCGGAAGAGGAATCGGTGCAATCGATTCACTCCTCGCGGGCGGCGATCCGGCTGCCCTCGGTGATCCGCTTGCTGGAATACCGCAGAATCCCGCACCAGACGCGGGCCTTGTCGCGCAAGAATATTCTGATGCGCGATCGGTACACGTGCCAGTATTGCCATCGGACGATGCCCAGCGGGGAGTTGACGCTGGATCACGTGATTCCGCGCTCGCGGGCGGGAGAGTCGGCCTGGGAGAACCTGGTGGCATGCTGCAATCCCTGCAATAACAAGAAAGGCAATCGGACTCCGGAGGAGGCAGGCCTGAAACTGCTGCGGCAGCCCCGGCCGTTCAGTCTGCATACCAGCCGACACCTGATGCGCATGCTGGGTAAGGGCGATGCCCAATGGCGCAAATATTTGTTTTATTAAGTACAATGTCATGGCGCCACAGGTGGCGCCGGAGTCTCGCGGGCAGGTACAATCGAGGAAGGGAAAGGCTGGCTGTGAAATGAAGAAGCTATTGATTTCGGCGGGACTCGTTTCGGGAATGGCGTTTTCGGCACTGGCTGCCGAATATGCCGGATATATTATAGACGACAGTTGCGCCGGTAAAAAGGCGATGCTGGGCAACGTAGCGTGCGCGCAAAGCTGTATCAAGCGTGGCGCCAAGGCGGTGCTGGTGACCGATGATGGCACGATCTACAAGATCGCCGATCAGGACAAAGTAGTCCCGGAAGCCGGCAAGAAGGTGACCATCAGCGGCACTTTGACCGGCGACACGATTTCGGTAAGTTCTGTAAAAGAACAGTAAGAGGCGGTTGGGTCCGTCAGTCGGACCCAACCATATCCCGCATCTTGCGGACCAGACCTTGGAGGGTGGCCGCGTATCCGTTCAGTTCGGTTCCGGCGGACGCGCCCTCTTCAGCCGAAGCAGCGGTTCGTTGCGTAACCTGTTCCATCTGGGCGACCGCACGGGCGATCTGTTCCATTCCGTGGGCCTGTTCCTGGCTTCCGACATTCACTTCATCCACCAGTGTTTTGACTTGGCTGGAGTTCTCCGTCATACGGCGGACGGCCCCGGCCATTCGATTCAGCCGTTCATTGCCGTCATGAGACGTGGCGATGGATTCCTCGATCAGGCCGGCGGTGTCCTTGGCGGCCTGGGCGCAGCGCTGGGCCAGATTGCGGACTTCGTCCGCCACCACGGCAAATCCCAAGCCGGCTTCGCCAGCGCGGGCCGCTTCGACTGCCGCATTCAGCGCCAGGATATTGGTTTGGAATGCGATTTCGTCGATCACTTTGATGATGCGGGCGATCTTATTACTGGACGCGTCGATTTCCTGCATCTTTTCCATCATGCGGTCGAGGGTGTGGTTCACCTCCGACGCGCCTTGCTCGGACTGTTGCATCAGGCCGGCGACCTTCTGGGTGTGATCGGCGTTTTTGCGGGTGATGGAAGCGATTTCCTCGGTGGATGCGGAAGTCTCCTCCAGGGACGCCGCCTGTTCGGAGGCTCCTTGCGCCAGCGACTGGCTGGTAGAGGAAACCAGCCGGGATGCGCTCGAAACGTGGTCGGCCGACTCGGCGATATGGTTGGCAAATCCTCGCAGGTCCGCATTCGCCTTGCGAACGATCCAGAATACGGCGCCGCCCACGGCGATTATTAGCAAGATGAGAGCCGCGGTGCCCAGGGTGGCGCCAGTGGATTTGGAGGCGGAAGCGGCCGAGGTGGAAGCCAGCTCGCTGCTCTGACGCTCCACCAGCGACGCCGCCTGGCGCCCGATGTCTTCCAATTGTGGTTGCACTTTCCGGTTGAAGACTTGCAGCGCGACATCCAACTGCTGACGGGCCACGGTCTGGCTGAGTTCCCGTTCGGCATCTTCCACTGCCGACGCCTGCTGGGCGACGGAACGGATCAGGGATGTCGTCTCGGGCGTCTCAGCCGTTTTTTCCAGTTCACTCAGGGCCGCGCGGAGCGCCTGGTCCTGGGTTTGAAATCCCGCCAGACTCTGGTTGGCGTGGCTCTGGTCCCCGAGTACCGCCGAAAGGGCGGTCGCCCGACCGAGGCTGGTCATTTCCGAGGCCGCAGTGGCTACTTTGCCGGCCAGGTACTGATTCCGTGCCACGCCGTTGGCGGCGTGCTCCAGGTCGGCATTCAGTTCGTGAACCATCAAGAGCGCGCTGCCGCCGCTCAGCAAGCAAAGCCCCAACATCACGCCGAAACCAATCAATAACTTACGTGTCAGGCTCATGGATGTCCTCGAAACCCTTAAACTTCAGCTTTTTCACCGACGGGGCCGCCGCTTGCGAATACTTTCATAAATCCTTCCGAAGAAGTGTCTTCCCTCTATATCGGTCGAAGGCCGCCAAAACAGTAGTTCCGCACAACAAAAAAACGCCGCTCCGGTCTGGTGCGCAAGCCCCGCCGTATCGAACCTAACGCGTGCGGGGTGGGAGCGCGGTTGGGAACGGCCGGCGGTTGGCCGAGGGCAGGCATCATGCCGAGGGCACGTATAATAACGTTGTAAGAGTTCGCCATGAAAAAACGTCTGGCTTACGATTTCGCCAAGGTTTTGCTGGTACTTTCGGTGCTCGTGGTGGTGTGGGAAGGCTCTTTCAATCCGGGCCAGCTCCGTCCGCACACCCCCAACCAGACGCTAATCTTCTGGGCGGTCTACACCTTGATCTTCCTGCTGATGGTGGTGCTGGGGTGGATCGTTTTCAGGGAATTCGTCAAGCTTTACGTAGAACGGCAGAGTCATCGCGAAGGGTCTCATCTCAAGACCAAGCTGGTAGTGGGCGCCCTGATCCTGAGCACGGTCCCGGTGTTTTTCCTGGTGCTATTCAACTATCGGGTTTTGAATCGGAATCTGGCCACCTGGTTTCGCGAGCCGGCGAGCAACGAGCTGGAAGTTTTCAAGGGCATCGCCAAGACACTGGATAAGGAAATGGACGACGAAACCGCGGCGCAGGCGGCGCTGCTGGCGGCGCAGCCGGAAGTGCGGCAGTTGCTGGCCACGGGTGTCGCGGTGCCGGGCTTCCTGAAACGGTTTTCGGTCGAGTACGAGCTGCAATCGGCGGCGATTTTCGGCGCCGCCGGCACGGCTCCGCTGGATTCGTTCGGTTCCGATCGCCGGCAGGCGGCGGAGGATCGGCTGGTGGTGAAATCCTATCCGGTCCTGGACGGGCGGCGGGAGACGGGGCACGTCACCGTCGCGGCCAAGATTCCAGGCGATAGGGCGGCGCAGATGCGCATGATCGGGGACTGGGCGCGGGAGTGGCAGCAGATGTGGGACCGCTGGAAGGACATCCGCTATTTCTACCTGCTGCTGATGTCCCTGATTACGTTGTTCGTTCTGTTTGTGGCGATATGGATCGCGCTGTTTCTGGCCAAGCAGATTAGCATACCGATCACGGCCCTGCTGGAAGGCGCCAGCCAGGTGCGCAGCGGCAACCTGGCGCACCGGGTGGAAGTGCGGGCGGCCGACGAACTGGGTTCGCTGGTGCGGGCTTTCAACCGGATGACGCAGGAACTGGAGGCCAACAGCCGTGAGCTGGACCGGCGGCGGCGTTTCACCGAAGCGATTCTGGAGAGCATTCCCACGGGCGTGCTTTCGGTGGCTTCCGACGGCTCCATCCAGCGCGTCAACCGCGCCCTGGCGCGCATCTTTCCGGCGGACCGGGTGGAGCGGGCCACCCGGCTGGAGGACCTGTTCTCGCGCGAGGACACGGCCGAGATCCGCTACCTCATGAAGCGGGCGCGGCGGACGGGGGCTTCCTCGCGGCAGCTCGAATTGCGCACCGCCGACCGCAATCGACAGCTGGCGGTTACGGTAGCGGCGATCGAGGAAAAGGCGACCAGCGGATTCGTGGTGGTGCTGGAAGACACCAGCGAGCTGCTGCGGGCGCAGAAGGCGGCCGCCTGGCACGAAGTGGCGCGCCGCGTGGCCCATGAAATCAAGAACCCGCTGACGCCCATCGCGCTTTCGGCCGAGCGGATCGAGCGCCAGGTGGACCGGCTGGAGCTGGCGCAGCCGTCCTCGCGGATACTGCGCGAATGCGCGCAGACCATTTCGAAATCGGTGGAATCGGTGAAAACGCTGGTGGACGAGTTCGCCCGTTTCGCCCGCTTTCCCTCGGCCCAGCCGGTGCGGGCCGACCTGAACGCGGTGGTGCGGGAAGCCCTCACCGTGTTCGAAGGGCGGCTTGAGGATGTCGCCATCCGCACCAGCTTTACGCCCGGGCTGGCCCCGGTGAACCTGGATCGCGAGCAGTTTATTCGGGCGGTGGTGAACCTGGTGGATAATGCCGCCGAGGCGATGCAGGATTCGCTGGTGAAGCAGTTGTACATCACCACCCAACCCGGCGTGGCGGAGACGGTGGAGCTGGTGGTGGCCGATTCCGGCAGCGGGGTCAGCGCGGACGATAAGGAGAAACTCTTTCTGCCCTATTTTTCGACCAAGAACCGGGGCACGGGCCTCGGGTTAGCGATTGTCAGCCACATCGTGGCGGAGCATCACGGCCATATACGGGTGGAAGACAACCAGCCGGTGGGAGCACGCTTCACCATCGAGATTCCCGCGCTGGTGGAGATGGAGAGCGGGGAGGCGGCGCGGCCGGCGCCGGTGAAAGTATGAGCGCGCCGAGGCCCAAGCCCCAGCGCATCCTGATTGTGGACGACGAGCCAGGAATACGCCAGTCGCTGGGCGGCGTGCTCGAAGACGAAGGCTACACGGCCGAATCGGTGGAAAACGGCGAAGCGTGCCTGGCCGCGCTGATCGAAGGCGGTTTCGAGCTGGTGCTGCTGGATATCTGGCTGCCGGGCATGGACGGCATGGAAGTGCTGGAGCGCATTCAGGAGATGCCCTTCGACGGGCGTCCCCTGGTGGTGGTGATTTCCGGCCACGGCAGCATCGAGGCCGCGGTGCGCGCCACCAAGCTGGGCGCCTTCGATTTTCTGGAAAAGCCCCTCTCCATCGAAAAGGTCACGCTGGTGGTCAAGAACGCGCTGGATCATCGCCGGCTGGCGCTGGAAAACCGCCGTCTCAAACAGGACGCCAACACGCGCTATCGCATTATCGGCGAAAGCGTGCCCATGAAGGCGCTGCGGCAACAGTTGGCGCTGATGGCCGCCACCAATGGACGGGTGTTGATTTACGGCGAAAGCGGCACGGGCAAGGAGCTGGTGGCGCACGCTCTGCACGCCTCCAGTCCGCGGTCCGGGCAGGCGTTCGTGGAAGTCAACTGCGCCGCCATTCCCGAGGAGCTGATCGAAAGCGAACTGTTCGGCCATGCGCGCGGATTTCTGGCGGGAGCGCCCGAAGCCAAGGCCGGCAAGTTCCAGAAGGCCGACGGCGGCACCTTGTTTCTGGATGAAGTGGGCGACATGAGCCTGCGCACCCAGGCCAAGGTGCTGCGCGCCCTGGAGGAGCAGCGCTTCGAACCGGTGGGCGCGGTGGAATCGATTCAGGTGGATGCGCGCGTGGTGGCGTCCACCAACAAGCTCCTGGAGGAGGAAATCGACCGCGGCAACTTTCGCGAGGACCTGTTCTACCGCCTGAACGTGATTCCGTTCTTCGTGCCGCCGCTGCGCGACCGGCGCGAGGACATTCCCTTGCTGGCCGATCACTTCCTGCGCGAATTCACCAGCGCCTACGGCCGCAAACCCAAAGAGCTGACGCCGGAAGCTTTCGAGGTGCTGGTGGCATATAACTGGCCCGGCAACGTGCGGGAACTCAAGAATCTGATCGAGCGCATCGTGATTCTCAACCCGCAGGTGCGGGTGGATGCGCGCCACGTTCCCCTGCAGACGCCGCGCAAGCCGCAGGACCGCGCCGGGGAGCGGGTGGGCAGCCTGCAGGACGTGCGCGAAGCGGCCGAGCGCGAATACATTCTCAAGAAGCTCGACGAAACTAACGGCAACGTGACCCGCACGGCCGAGCTGCTGGGCCTGGAACGCAGCAACCTGTACCGCAAGATGAAAACGCTGGGGATCGAGCCGAAGTAGCGGGCGCTGGTGTGAGAGACGATCGCATTTTGCCTCGTCTGTCGGGCTGATATGTTTTTGCCAGGGTTGACGGACCACGTAAAGACCACGGAATTCCGACCGGAAGGGAGTGGCAATGCGCTATAATTCGGGCGATCCAGCAGATACCCAGATGCAGCCCGGAATCCGTAACTTGACTGTCCAAAACCTCTTGTCGTTCGGCGAAATGACGACGATCGACCTTCGTCCTCTCAACGTGCTCATCGGCCCAAACGGGTCCGGCAAATCTAACCTCATTGAAATCGTTGGCCTGCTACAAAACGCGCCCAGGGAGCTCGCGACGGCCATCAGCAATGGCGGACCGATCGAAGACTGGCTTTGGAAAGGAGCTGCAAAGACTCCGACCGCATCTATCCAGGCAACCGTAACCCGGCCGGCGGAATTGCAGCGCGATAACCCTAAGCCCCTGCGCTACCGTCTTGCGTTTACGAAGGCCGGATTTCGGTTCCAAATCACCAACGAGTTTGTGGAGAACGAGGGACCCTTGCCCGATCAGCGGGGGCTGGACCTCGGGCTGCTTCCGCCCGATTTCTACTACGGGTACGTGAATGGGCTTCCCACGTTCATCAACAGGGGGGAGAGGCTCCCACTTCGGTCAGAAGACATCAATCCCCAACTATCTATCCTCGCCCAGCGAAAAGACCCCGAGCACTACCCGGAAATCACCCATCTGGGTAACCTGTTCACGAAATTCCGGCTCTACCGCGACTGGGAATTCGGCACCGTATCGGCGGTCCGTGAGCCCTGCGACGCCGGCCTGCCCAATGAGTACTTGGAAGAAGACGGCTCAAACCTTGGCGTTGTTCTCGATCGCCTCCTGGCTCGACCGCCAGTCAAACGCCAAATCTTGGCCTCTTTGCGCACCTTCTATGCAAACGCTACCGACCTGCGCACCAACGTCGAAGGAGGGAAAGTACAAACACGGCTCGAGGAAGAGCATCTCAACGGCACCATTCCGCTCGTCCGCATGTCCGACGGTACCATCCGTTGGCTTGCGTTGCTCGCCATACTCCTCAATCCCGACCCGCCGCCGCTCGTCTGCATCGAGGAACCGGAACTCGGTCTACACCCCGACATGATCCACGAGTTAGCCAAACTCCTGGTTGATGCGTCCTCACATATGCAACTCATCGTCACCACGCACTCGGATCGCCTCATCGAAGAATTCTCGGAGACGCCGGAAGTCGTAGTTATCTGCGAAAAAGAGAACGGGTCCTCAACTCTCCGCCGTCTCCATGCGGATCAGCTTTCGTCATGGCTTAAGGAGTACAGCCTCGGACAACTGTGGACGAAAGGACAACTCGGGGGAACGCGCTGGTGAGCGTCCGCGTGTTCGTCGAAGGGGGCGGTGATCAGCGCCGCACGCAGACCGCATGCAGAAAGGCTTTTGGTATTTTCTTTGGCAAGCTGCTCGGCAACCGACCAAAGCCCCGTATTGTCCCATCTGGAAGTCGCGATCAAGCGTACCGTGATTTCTCCCGCTCGCTGTCGGGCGATTCCGACACCTTTGCCATGCTGTTGGTCGACTCCGAGGACCCGGTAGCTGCCGGGAAGACAGCCGCCGCACACCTGCGGGACCGCGACCACTGGACCAATCCACTGCCAGACGGGCAAGTGCATCTAATGGTCCAGTGCATGGAGGCGTGGTTCCTCACAGACAAAGCAATGCTCGCACAGTATTACGGGGACGGGTTCAGGCAGTCCGCTCTACCGCCCAATCCCAAAATCGAGGAGATCTCCAAGGAGGACGTCTTTAACGGCCTTGAACGGGCCACTGTGGAGACGAGCAAAAAAGCCTACCATAAGACACGACATGGGTTCGAGATTCTCGAGCGTCTCGACCCTGTCGCTGTCCAAAAGGGATCACCGTTCGCGGCCGCGTTTTTCAAAGTCCTGTGAAACGCCCGCTCGCGGCAGGCGGTGGTGAATGAGCGAGCTGTCCCTTTATCGGAGAAGTGCCGTGGTTGCGGATGGTTGCCGTAAAATTGCCGTCCGGAAACGGCTCTGTCTATTTCATCCCAGGGCCAGAGTCTGCTCCACGTTTACACCACGTATGGCTTGCGATAGTTGCGCGTGATGAGTTTGTCGGCCTCGGCGTCGCCCGCAAACTTGGGTCCGGGCGCCAGGGTCAGCTTGCGTCCCACGCGATAGCTGATATTGGCCAGGTGGCACAAGGAGGCGCTCAGGTAGGCGTTGGCGATCTCGTCGTGCAGGTCCTTGTAATTGCGCGACCGGCAAGCTGCCAGGAAGTTCTGCATGTGCAGGCTGGTGGGATCCCCGGCGGCGCGATCGGGCCGCTCCTCCATCACCAGTTCGGTGGTTTCGCCCTTGAAGGCCAGGAACCCGGCATCGCTCATCGCCGCCCAACCCTCGGTGCCGTAGAAAAGATTGCCGATCATGATGTTGAGGGGCGCGCCATTGCGCGGCGTAATGGCGGTGGGCGCGGGGGAGGAAGGCGGCGCGGCGGCGCCTGTGGCCGGCGGACCGGGGCGTCCCTTCACCACCGCGCCTTCGGCTCCGGTGAGCAGCCCGCGCACCTCGAAAACGATCTCGCGGCCGCCGTAATCGTAGCCGGCCAGCAGCGTGTTGGGGGTTTCCTGATCGTCGGTGTAGGCGTACTTGCCGCCCTGCGCGTAAGCCGTCTTCGGCCACTCGGGATCGCCCAGGCCCCAGCGGCAGATGCCGATTTCGTGCACGCCCTGGTTGCCGATATCGCCGTTGCCGGTGTCCCAGAACCAATGCCAGTTGTATTTGAAGCGCAGCTCGTTGAAGGGCCGCAGCGGCGCGGGCCCCAGAAACAGGTCCCAGTTGACGCCCGCGGGCGTTGGCGAATTTTCCTTATGGCCGATCGAGGCGCGGCGCTTGAAGCATAGGCCCTTGGACAGGTAAACCTGGCCGATGAGGCCGCCCTGGATAGCGGCCATGGCCCGCATCTTGAAGGGCGCGCTGCGGTGCTGGGAGCCGATCTGCAGCATGCGCTTGGTCTCGCGCGCCACCTGGATCATGCGCTGGCCTTCGTAAATGTTGTAGCAGGCGGGCTTCTCGCCGTAGACGTCCTTGCCGGCCTTCATGGCCCAGATGGCGGCCAGCGCGTGCCAGTGATTGGGCGTGGCGATGGAAACGGCTTCCACTTCGGAATCCGCGAAAGCCTGCCGCATATCTTCGAATTCCTTGGCCTTTTCACCGGTGTTTTTCAAGAGCGTGGCCTGAGCCCTTTCGCGCGCCGCCTGATCGATATCGCAAAGTCCCACCACGCGTGCTTCGGGCAGCCTGGAATAAATATTCAGATGATTGGTGCCGCGGCCGCCGAGCCCGACGATGGCCACGTTTACCCGATCGTTCGCTCCCCAAACCCTGGTGGCCGCGGCCGCCGTGGCCGCTCCCAGGAAAAACCTGCGGGACGTCGCCTGAGACATAAACGCTTCGATCCTCCTGTACCCGCAGAAAATTATATCAGGGGTTCGGCTCGGCGGCGGTTACGGGGGGCTCGGCGCTCCGTCAAGTTCGGAAGCGTCCGACAAAGCACCCAGAAAGGTGCTATCTGTAAAAGAGGTTCCCCATGCTCGACATAACCAAAGACATCCAGTCGCTCACCACTTTCCGCCGCAGGTCCGGCGACTTTATGAAACAGCTCAAAGCGAGCAAGCGACCCGTGGTGCTGACGGTCAAAGGTAGGGCACAGGCCGTTGTCCAGGATGCCGCCGCCTACCAGCGGCTCCTCGATATCGCGGCGCGCGCGGACGTCCATGAGGCAATTCGCCAGGGACTTGACGATGCGGCCCACGGCCGCACGCGGGCCGCCAGAGAAGCGTTTGACGAGATTCGCCGGCGAAATGACGTACCGCGTTGAATTAACCGATCGTGCGGCTCGCGACCTGGTCATCCTCTGCGAGGACAAAAACGTCGCCGGGTCGGTTGCCGCCGCCCGTTGGTACAACGGACTTGAGAAGGCAGTGTACACTCTTGAAACCCATCCCGGCCGATGCCAGATGGCTCCCGAAAGCGGCAGGGCCGGCAGGCCGTTGCGTCACCTTCTTTACGGCAAGAAGCCGCACGTCTACCGCGTTATCTACGCGATCGATGAACGGAAGAAGCTCGTCCGGGTACTCACCATCCGCCACCCAGCGATGGCGCCGGCGGCGCTGCATGAATGAAGATAATCGCGGACCATCCCGCGGCTCCCGCGCCGGCTTGCGCCGAACGCGTTTGACCACCACGCCTCGAAGCGGCCAATGATATTCTCAGGTAGGCGGCCAGATGAAATCCCGTTGGGCCTTTCGCTTGGGCATGGGCTTCGCGATGTGGAGTGCGCTGTGCGCCTTCGAACGCCCGTTTCGCGAATTTCCCGGCGTGGAGTACCGCCTCGGCGAGATCCCGTTACCACCCGACTGGCAGGAGAAATCCGAATGGACCTTTGCCCGTCTGATGTACCCGCCCGCTCCCGCCGGCCGCTTCGGGCGCGGCTTCGGTTTCGGCTTCCGCGGCGGCGGGCGCGGCATCTGGACCGAAGGCAACAGCATCTGGACCCAGGATTATCCCCGCGCCGACCGCCACTTCTCGCTCGCCCTGCGGCGCCTCACCCGCATTCAGGTCCGTTCCGTGGAGCAACCCGTGAACCTGGACGAAGGCGACGTCTACGACTGGCCCTGGCTCTATGCCGTTCAGCCCGGCCACTGGCAGTTGACTGACGCCCAGGCCAAATCCATGCGTGAATTTCTGCTGCGCGGCGGCTTCTTCATGGCCGACGATTTCTGGGGCCCCGAGGAGTGGAACATTTTCATGGCCGGCATGCACAGAGTTTTTCCGGAACGCGAAGTCGTCGAGCTCGAGAATCGCGACCCGATCTTTCACACCGTCTACGACCTCGATAACCGTTACCAGGTGGCCAGCGAGGGTTCGGTACAACGTGGCCGGAGCTGGAAATGCGAGGGTTGTCCCGATCACTGGCGCGGCATCTTCGACGACCACGGCCGCCTGATGGTGGCCATCACCTTTCAATCCGACGTAGGCGATTCCTGGGAGTGGGCCGACTCTCCCTACTATCCGGAAAAGTACGCCGCCCTCGGCATCCGCATCGGCGTGAACTATGTAGTCTACGCGATGACGCACTGAGGGGAATCGGTGGGGCGCTTTGGTGATCGGCCGCCTCGGCCGCCGGCCGGAAGCGATCGGCCATGCCGAGACTGCTTTCCTCTGCGTTTATCGGCGGCCGATCCTACTCCACGGTGACGTGCGTGCCTTTGCGTTCTTCTTTCGAGAGGGCCGCGATGCGCTGATCCAGCAGGCTGCGGATGCCCTTCAGGAATTCCACCCGCGAATTGCGGAAGTGGTCGCGGGTGGTTTCCGACCAGCAGTGCTCCAGCAGGGGCAGCGCGGTGGTGCAAAAGAAACAGCCGGGCCCGGCCTGGGGCTGCCCGGTGGCTGCGCTTTCGGTTTTTTCTTCCATTTCAGCTCTCCTTCATTTCCACGGTGAGAACCCGATTTTCCAAACGGGCGCGGCTGGGGACCAGCGACGCCATCGACGTGGGCAACCCGATGTGCCGGCGCAGCGTTCCGATCTCCACCACCAGCTCATCGCCCTTCTTAAACAATCCTACTTCGCCCTTGACCGCGAACGGAAGCTGGAGGCGCACTTCGTAGTGCCCGTCGCGCTTGGCGAAAGCGTAGGGCGCTTCGGTGCGCGAAACCGCCGCCGGGTCGGTCTTTTCGCCATAGAGCGCGCCGGCCAGTTCCTCCAGCCGCTCCCTGCCCAGCACCTCGTGCGTAAACAACTGCACGCGGCTCACCGCGACCGGCGCGAAATAGGCTTCGATTTCGTCCAGGATCTTGCGTTGCGAAGCGCGCCATTCGGCAAACCAGTCGTCTTTCACTTCGTCCGGCAGCACGCGGTTGACGATCACTCCATCCACCGTCAGTCCGTGCAGAGAAAAATAGACGAAGGCGCGCTGCGTCTCGCGCAGCACCATGCGCTCGGGGTTGGTGACCAGCCGGACGCTGGTGACTTTGGGATCTTCCAGCAACTCGCCGATGCCATCCAGCTTGCCAAATAGCTCCTGAATGTTGGCGAAGTAATTGTCCGGGGGCAGCTCCACCGGGGACATGCGATTGGCGATCGGCCGCACGGCTTTCACGATGCCGCGCTGGAACGGAAAAATGTGCTTCATGTACCACTCGAGAGTGGTCGGCATGCTCACAAAGCGCATCGATTCGGCGGTGGGGGCGCAATCCAGCACGATCGCGTCGTAGCGCTGCTCGCGCCGGAACTGGTTGACGTACATCATCGCGCTCAGCTCTTCCATGCCGGGCAGGATGGCCAGTTCCTCGGCTTCCACGTCGCTGATGCCGGTGGTGCGCAACACCGACACCACGTAGGCCGATATTTCCTTCCAGTGGCGCTTGATTTCCTTCTGGATGTTGACTTCGTGAATGGCCAGGCGCTCGTCGATCGCATACGGATCGCCGGTCTTGGTGTGGAACAACCCGGTCTCCAGATCGAACGCATCCGCCAGGCTGTGGGCCGGGTCGACGCTCATCACCAGGGTCCGGTAACCCAGGCGGGAAAGCTGCAATCCCGTGGCCGCGGCCAGGCTGGTTTTCCCCACCCCCCCTTTACCGCTGAACAGAAGGATGCGCACAGCTTCATTCTAGCGTTGCCGCCCGTGTCCCCGGACTGCCAGCCAGCACGGCCATACGTATATGGCATAATCGTCTGTATGAAGAAGACCTGCAACATCGACGACGATCTTCTCCGGGAGGCCAAAAAGGTCTCGGGCGCCGCCACGGATACCGAGACCATCCGCCTGGGCCTGGAGGCGCTGGTGCGACGCGCGGCTTATCAGCGAATGCGAGCCTATCTTGGGACGGAGCCCGACGCGCAAGATGTATCCAGGCGCCGCGAGAAGCCGGCTGCCAAACGCCGGGTGGCCTGATGGTCCTGGTAGACACCTCGGTTTGGATTCGGGCGTTTGCCGGGCAAGCGCCATTCCTGTCCGAATTGGACGAACTTATGGATCGCGAGGATGTGGCCGGACACGAACTGGTCTACGGCGAGCTTCTTATGGGCGACCGTGGCGGTCGAAAGAAGTTCCTGGAGGATTACGAGCGGATGCATCAGGCCAGCCCCGTGCCCCACGGCGAAGCCGTCGCCTTCGTTCGTGGCCGGGGCTTGCACGGCCGCGGTGTCGGCTGGATCGACATTCACCTGCTGGCCTCCGCCCTCGCGGGACGGCACCGGTTATGGTCGGCCGACCCGCGTCTCGCCGCCATAGCTGAAGAGCTTGGGGTAGCCTACAAAGCGTGAAGGCTGGGACGCGGCCGCAGCGCGGGTAGCTGGCTGATGCCGGCAGGGGGACGAGGAACAGAAGTGACACGACAGAAACGCATCGTGTCCCGCTACTTCTTGCGCAGGTGGATGCTGCCGTTAAGCGTGTAGAACGTGATCGGCACGCCGCCGCCATTGACGGACCCTTCCAGTCCGCGGCCGCTGCGCAGGCGCCCGTGGCTCGACCCCATACCGATCTGCGCGCCGGGCGCCAGAACGATATCGAAGTCCGAAAAAACTGAGCCATTTAGGGTATCGAACTTCACCCGAGCCTTGACGTCCGCCGGCAGGGCGACGTCGATGCTCCCGTTCAGTGTACTGAAGGCCATCGGCTTGTCCTGCGCCACGCGGTCCATGCTCACCTGGATGGCCGCGTTCAAGGTATGCGCCACTACCGTTCCCGAGACATTGGTCAATTGAATCCTCGCCTGGTGGGAATCTACGTCGATTTCGCCCTGCACTCCCTCCACCGTAATCGGCCCGTTTAGCGCTTTGAGCGTCAGCGAGGTCTGGGCCGGAACCGTTACGGTCAGGCTGCGGTTGCCGGAGTCGATCTTGATTGCGTCACCCTCCTGATCGATGGCGAGGCCGCGCGGCGGATCGATGCGCCGCATGCCGCTCGCGTCTCTGGCATCGCGGGAGTCGCGCGATTCACCGGTCTCCACGATCACGTCTTTACCGGCGTGGGTCTTCACCGTGATGGATCCGTTCAAGCTGTGGATGCTGACCGGGCGCGGTGCCCGGGCGCCCTCGGTCCCCGGAATGACGATGCTTCTTTGGGCTTGCGCCGCAGTGCACACCACGACCAGCAGCCCCGCCAGGCTCAATCTATTTTTCATGGCCTTATCGATTCTTTTCTAAACTTTCACTTTATATTCGAGCCGCCGCTGAACACGGATCAACGCCGATAAATCCTTTGATTTCCTTATCTGTGTTCATCTGTGGCTATATTTCTTCAGGGCTAACTTCTTGCATGGACTCGGATTGGGCCGTTGAAGCCATCGAAGCTCAACACTGGCCCGCCCTGGCCGACGCGCGCGCTGTTCCACCCACCCGCGCCCCAAACCCGCCGGCCGGTGAGTTGCCCGGCGGGCATGGTGAGGTCGAAATCCGTATATACTCCGCCGTGGAAGGTTTTGAAACGCAAATCCGCGTTCAAGTTTTTTTCGAAGTAAACATCCACGCTGCCGTTGAAGGTGCGGAAACTGGTTTCCCGTTCCGGATTGCGGCTGAACACGGCCTTAATGGCCGCGTTGAAACTCTTCACCGCGCCGGAGCCCTCGATGTCCTCCAGATCGATGCCGCCGTTGAAGGTTTCCACGCGAAAATCACCCCGCGTGCGGTGCATCTCCACCGTGCCGTGGTTGAAGTTCTTCAGATCCAACCGCGCACCGCGAGGCACTTCAATGTCGTGGTCGTACCAGACGGAAAAATGGTGGTGGCCGTCGCCGTTGGGCCAGTGCGTTTTCACCAATACATGGTCGCCATCCTGCGTCATTTCGAGCGTAACAAGCCGTCTGGCATCTTCCAGTTCCGCTTTAGTTTCAGCCTGCATGTGCTTTACGGTATGAATCTTAATGACATTGCCATCGTATCCATTCACGTGTACGTAGCCCATAAAGTTGTGGACCGCGAGCTCGGCGTCCGCACCGCCGACGGTGAAGGATCGGTTTACGGTTTCCTGGTCTTCGGCGCGCCAGTTGTCGTCGTTGTCGCGATGAAAGCCGAAAACCAGGGCGGGCGCCAGCGCTACGCTCAAAATTGCCAGTTTTTTCATTTTGCGATCTCCTTTTCCGAAAGTCCCAGTTGTTTCAAGCCCCACTCGGCCCGCTGCCGCACAATTGGCTCGGCGTCGGGCGAGGCGGCGAGTTGTTTCATTTCTACGGCGCAATCGCGCGCGTTCGCGCTCACCAGAAATTCGATCAACGCCACTTGCACCAACGGCGATTCCTCGCCCATTAGTCCGTCCGCCAGGGTGCGGCGCACCGCCGGGACGGAGCCGTAGCGGCTAAGCCCATCCACCGCCGCCAGGCGCACGTTGACATTCGGATCCCGGCGGGCGGCCTGGACGAGCGCCTGCTCGACGTCGTTATCGGGACGGGCCAGTTGCTGGGCATAAACTACGCCCTCCAGGCGGGAGCCGGGCGAAGACTGGTTCAGCATGGCCAGGGACACCAGTTGGCGCAAATTCTCCACTTGTCCCTGGAGCTGCGTCACGGAGATATCCGGCGTTCGCTCGACCGGCAGAAACCGTCCGCCCGCCAGGCCGATGGCGAGAAGCCCCACGGCGCAAGCCACCTGCCAGACCGGACGCGGCGTCCACCTCCACCAACGCGGGCGCTTGGGCGGCTCGCGATCAGCCTGTGCCAACCCCGCCGCAAAGGCGTTCAGGGTTTCCCGGAACCGCGCTCCCAACTCCGGCCCGGGCTCTTCGCCGCCGAGCGCCTCCATCCCTCTCCACACTCTTCCCATGGCCGCCAGCTCGGCGCGGCAGCCGGAGCAACCTTCCAGATGTTCCACCAGGAGCTCCCGCGCCGCCTTGTCCAGCCAGCCGGCCAAGCATTCCGGAATCTGTTGCCGGTAATGATCGCAATCCGTCATGCCCGTTCTCCGCGAAGCGCAAAGAAGCGCTCGCCCAATTCGCGCAATGCGCGATACACCCGCACCTTCACCGTCCCCACTTCGCATTCCAGGGCGGCGGCAATTTCGTCATACTTCATGTCTAGAAAGCGGCTCAGAATCAGCACTTCCTTTTTCTCCGCCGGCATGGAGGCCAGCGCCCGGCGCAGAAATTCGGTGTCCTCGCGGTCCTCGGCCTGGCGCGCCGGAGAAGGCGCCGCGCTGGCGAAGCTTTCCATGGTTTCCGGTAACGCAATTTCCGCCGGATGCCGCCCCGCGTGGTCCCTCCAGGCGTTACGGCCGATTTGAAACAGCCAGGCGCGGAATCCCGTTCCCGGCTTCCAGGTGTGCCGGTACTTCAGGATGCGGAAGAACACCTCCTGCACCAGGTCCTCGCTGGTGGCGCGATTCCCGGTCTGGTGCAGAAAGAACTGAAATAGCGCGCGGTGGTGCCGTTCGAAGAGCACTTCGAGCCGCGCCACGTCACCGGCGCTCACCTCCCGCATGATTTGTTCGTCCTCCATCCGTTTGCTTACGTTATCCATACCACCGCGGCGCGAAAAGGTTACGAAAAAAATAATGGGACGGACCATCGCTCTTGGTGGTCTGTCGGGCCCTCGCCAGTCCGCGGCCGCTTGACGGACGACACAAACCGATCACCCGTCCCATGCCGGCACACCTGTGCGGGCTCACCACGGATCTCCGTCGCTTAAAGGCAAGCGGGAAGCGCGCCGCTTGAGGCAAAATAGGAGAGCGGCACCACGCTGCGGACGGTTTGGACGGACAGATGCACTGCCGATCTTTGGCACGTCCGGTGGGGCCGCACATTCTGAAAACTTTCGAGGCGTACGTGAAGATTCTGGCAAACGGCATGTTCTGTGTTTCGCTGCTCTGGTGGAGCGGTGGGGGAGGGTTGCAGGCGGCGCCGCAGACGGTCTCTTCCGCGCCCGCCAGCGGCCTCGACCAAGCCGACGCCCGGGCCGATGCCGGAGCCAATTCCGGAGCCAATACCCCGGCCGATCCATCCAGCGCCGATGGGCCCCAGACGCCACCCCAGCAGCCGCCCGCACCCCAACAGCCCCAGCAATCTTCGGGCGCTCCCGGCGGCCCGATCGTGCAGGCGGCGCCGGAGCTGCCCAAGTATCCCGACGTGCGCCTCCCCGGCGAATCCGGCTGGTGGTTCGGCTTCACCGGATGGATTCCCCGGCAACAGCCCACCTTCAACAAAGGCACCGGATCCAACTACACGAACCTCTCGAAGGTGACCATGGCCGGCACGCCGAAATATGCGATCGGCGCGGAATTCGGCATGGCGATCGGGTTGCACAATTTCCTTCGCCTTTCCGGTTTCGAAACCCGGGCGGCGGGCGATTTTACCGCGGCCACCCCGCTGACGCTCTTCAGCTCGAACTACAATTCCGGCTGGCTCATGTCCAGCGATTACCAGCTCCGCGACGTCAAGCTGTCGTACGAATACCTGACGTGGCCCTATCCGGTGGAAAGCCGCAAGATTCGCCTGCATACGCTGTACCAGCTCCACTACGTGACGGTCCGCAGCGCTTTCGATGCCCCCACCCAGCCGCTGTACGACGCCGCCGGCAATGCCCTCACGAATTCCAGCGGACAAGCTCTCACCTTCCAGACGAGCGGCACCAGATGGTTTCTTTCGCCGGCCCTGGGCGTCGGCCTGTCCTATTACGTGACGCCGCGTTTGCGGGTGGAAACCAATGGCGCCGGCTTCTTTGTGCCGCATCACTTCACCGTGGTCGACACCGACGCTTCCATCAATTACCGCATCCTGGGTCAACTGGAGCTGGGTGTGGGCGGCAAGCTTTACGACTACAAGACTTCCACCAAGGCTCCATACTTTCAGACCGGCTTTCTGGGCTCGGTGGCAGTCAGCCTGAAGTGGTACACGAGGTAACCCGCGGCCAGCAGCCGGAAGCGCACCCTCGGCTGCCGGCTACTGCCTTCCGTCTCCTCCGGACGCGTCTCTCAACCACCCAGCAGGCGCACTTCTTCCGCGGTCAGATCGCGCCACTTGCCGATAGGCAGCTCACCCAGGCGAAGCGGGCCGATGGCCGTCCGCACCAGCTTCAGCACCCTGCTGCCGACGGCTTCGAGCATTCTGCGGACCTGGCGATTGCGTCCCTCGGCGATGGTCAGCTCCAGGTGAGTGTGCCGGCCGCCGTCGCGGAGGCGCCGCACCTGGGCCGGCCGGGTCGGCCCGTCGCTGAGCGGAACTCCCTGCCGCAGTTGCTCCAACTGTTCGTCGGACAGCAGCGTCGCGGCTTTGACCTGATAGATCTTGGGGACTTTTCTCTCGGGATCGGCGATCCTATCCGCAAGTCCGGTATCGTTCGTCATTAAAAGCAAGCCGCTTGTATCCAGATCGAGACGTCCGACCGGCACCAGCCAAACCCCAGCGTCGGACACCAGATCGTAGACCGTTGGACGGCCTTCGGTATCGCGATGCGTCGTCAGATACCCTTTCGGTTTATAAAGCAAGATATATCGCTTGCCGGCTTCACGCAGAGGCTTATTGTCCAGAGTTACCCGGTCCCGCTCCAGGTCTACCCAGTAGTCCGGATTGCGGATCGACTTACCGTTGACGCGGACTCGGCCTCCCGAAATCCAGCTTCGCGCTTCCGATCGCGAGGCAACTCCCGCCTTGGAAAACACTCTCTCTAGTGATTTCAGCGGGCGTTCACCCTTGGTTATACGAACGTGAATAACTTTATGCATTTTACATTTTAGGAGTTACTCTGTATCTGGAGTTTGCCCAGATAATGGGGACAGGTACTATCCTAATTCGCGGGGCCAGGCAATTAGTCACGTTGCGCGGTCCCCAACGTCCGCGTCGCGGCGTAGAGCTGCAACAAGTCCAGTCAATTTCAGATGGTGCACTCCTGATTCGCAACGGAGTGTGCGCCGAGGTCGGCCCCAGCCGGCGGGTTGAAAACCTGGCGGCGGCGCGCCGCGCCAATGTTATCGATGCCACCGGCCGGGTCGTCATTCCCGGCTTTGTCGATTGCCATGTCCACCCGTTTTCCGCGACCCCATGGTCGGGCCAAGGCGACGTGACTGCCCGCGAACTGCTTTCCGTCACGTGGAAGAGGCACGCCGCCCGAGTTCGGACTCTCATTCAAACCATGATCCGGCACGGCACCACCGCCGCGCAACTTCTGACCACGGGCAGCCACGACCCGAGAGTGGAATCCAAGGTTCAGCGCGTTTTCCTGGCACTGCAGGATGAGCCCCTGAGCTTATCCGAAGCGCTGCTGGTGGAGTTGCGTTCATCGGCTTCGCCGGACACGCTGGAGTCCGTCCTGCGACGGTACTCGATGGGACGGGAGGCTCCCGCGGTAGTGTTTACATGGAATTCCGAGGAGTTAGCGCCGGAGGAGTTATATCGCCAACTCCGCCTGGCCAGTAACATAGGAGTCTCCTATCGTTTGCACGCGCGCGGCGTCGGGGCCGACACCGCGATTCGCGCGGCGGCCGAAGTGCCGGTGGTGGAAATCAGTCACCTGGAGCAAGCCTCCGCCGCATTGGCGGGCGAACTGGCCGCCACCGGCGCCATCGCCACGCTGACGCCCGGGTCGTACTTCTGCGACAAGGGGCGTTCGGCGGCCGCCCGCGCCTTTATCCAGGCGGGAGTTCCGGTGGCGCTGGCTTCCGGCTATCGTCCGGGCACCGGCGGCAGCCTCAACATGCAAACCGCGGTGGCGATGGCTGGCGCGGTCCTGGGCATGTCGCCGGAGGAGGCCTTGACCGCGGCCACCTTCAACGCCGCCTGCGTGGCGGGTTTTGCCGCCACGAGCGGATCGCTCGAAATCGGCAAGTCGGCCGATTTGCTGATTCTCAATATCTCCGACTATCGGGAACTCTCGCGACATCTCGGACTGAACCTGGTTCATAGCACCCTGCGGCGGGGTGAAATCGTCTACCGCGAGGGCATCGTCGCGCGCGGTCCGGCGGTGAACGAGGCGGGACTCGAAGCATAGCCGTGGGGACAGACGATGGTTTTCCGTCGTCTGTCGTCCGTCACCCCGCGGGAGGCTTGACAGGCGGCAAAAGGTGATCGTCCGCCCCCCTTGCCAGCGCGTGCTCGCTCATGGCGCGCCGGAGGCCTTCGAGCCCCTGTCCGGTCACGCTCGAGATCTCGAAAAACGGCAGGCCGCGAAGCGCGGCCAGTTCGCGCAGGGCGGCCACCCGGCCCGCATCCTGCGCCACGTCGATCTTGGTGGCGACCAGCAGCATGGGCTTTTTCAGTAATTCCGGGCTGAAACTATCGAGTTCGGCGAGGATGACGTGGAAATCGCTCACCGGATCGCGTCCGCTCTCTTCGGAGACATCCACCAGGTGCGCCAGCACCCGCGTGCGCTCGATGTGGCGTAAGAACTGCGTGCCCAGCCCGTGGCCCAGATGCGCACCCTCGATCAAGCCCGGAATGTCGGCTACCACGAAGCTGCGGAAATCGTCCAGCTTCACCACCCCCAGGTTTGGTTCGAGCGTGGTAAACGGGTAGTCGGCGATCTTGGGGCGCGCCGCGGAAATGCGGGAAATCAGGGTAGACTTACCGGCGTTGGGAAAACCCACCAGGCCCACGTCGGCCAGCAGCTTCAGTTCCAGCCGCAGACGCCTTTCCCCGCCGGGATGGCCCGGCTCGTGCTCGGTGGGAGCCTGGTGCGTGGCGGTGGCGAAACGGGCGTTACCACGGCCGCCGCGGCCGCCGCGAGCCGCCAGGTACCGCTGCCCCGGTTCGCCGAGATCCACCAGGCGCTCACCGGTTTCCTCGTCGTACACCACCGTGCCCGCCGGCACTTCCACCTCGATCGATTGCCCGTCGGCGCCGGTCCTGTCGCTGCCTTCGCCGTGGCGCCCGCGCTCGGCCTTGTGCTCGGGGTTGTAGCTGAACTGCAGCAGCGTATTGTGATGATTGCTGGCGACCAGCGTCACGTCGCCGCCGCGTCCGCCATCGCCGCCCGACGGGCCGCCGCGCGGAACGTACTTCTCGCGCCGGAACGCCATGCAGCCATTGCCGCCGTCACCGGCCTTGACGAGGATGCGTGCTTGGTCGAGAAATAACATGGAAAAAGCTAAACCACATAAAAAGAGCCGCCGGCGTTGCCACCGGCGGCCCGGAGGAAAAAACTCTTGGATTTGCGGCCAATCGAGCCGGTCCAGGCCCGGCCGCGAGCTACGCCACGGCGTTCACGCTGACAAACTTGCCCATGCGGCCACGGTCCTTAAACTCCACCACGCCCGTCACTTTGGCAAACAGCGTATCGTCCTTGCCCCAGCCCACGTTGCTGCCCGGCTTGATCTTGGTTCCGCGCTGCCGCACGATGATCGAGCCGCCCGGGACCAGTTGCCCGCCAAATACCTTCACACCCAGCCGCTGCGCATTCGAATCGCGGCCGTTCTTGGAACTGCCTAAACCTTTTTTGTGTGCCATGCTCTCGTCCGCCTACGCCAAAATCTCGCTTACCTTCAACGCGGTAAAGCTCTGGCGATGCCCAATGGTCTTCTTGTACTGCTTCTTGCGCTTGAACTTGAAGACCAGAATCTTATCCGCCCGGTCGGCGCCCACCACGGTTGCCTTTACCGAAGCCCCGGAGATCAATTCCCCGCCGTCGCCAAAGGCAACTTTAACGGGAAGTTCCACTTCGGATCCGATTTCGCCGGAAAGCTTTTCCACGCGGATAACGTCGCCGGCCGCGACGCGATACTGCTTTCCGCCCGTTTCCACAATTGCGTGCATACTCTTCCTCAGTCTTGGGCGCCGGAACACACCAAACGCTTCGGCTCCGCTGGAGTGAACTTCCAGTGTACACCAAGCGGCCAACCGACTTCAAACCCGGCGGAAAAGCTCCTGCCTGAAAGGCGCGCCCGGCTCATTTCGCATTACGCCGCTCGAGGCGGTGACGGCGCGCCGCGGCCAGTCCGGCGGACGGCTGCGGGCTTTCCGACCAGCGTCCCAACGCAAACTCCCGGCTGTAGCCGGCCGAACGGTTGGCAATTTTCACCTTCAGCATGCCGCCCGCATCGCACCAGTACTCCTCTTCCACCTGGGACTGGGCCGCTTCGCCGCCGCGCTCCACCGCAATCAAAGAGAGGTCCGCCACATCGCGCAAGCCAGGATCGAAGGGGAACTGGATCTCGTCCCAGAACGTCAGGTCGCCCACGGGTTCACCATCCGCGTCCAGGTGCGAGGCTTCGACGTAGCGGAAACAGCCGACGTTATGGGCGGGAGCGTACGACCGCAGGACGCGGTGCGCAGGCGCTCCGGGCGCGGGCAGGCCGAGCCCGCGTGGAAACAGCACGTCGAACGCCACCTTCCGGCCATGCTCCGCTTCGCGCCACACGCCGAAGTGCCGGGTGAAGCGGTCGCGCAGCCGGTATCCGGAGCGCGCATCGGCGCCGATTGCCAGACCGATCGCCGTGGCCGACCGCATATAGGACGAACGCCGCACCGAGCGGCCGAAGCTCTCCTTGAGCACGCGCGCCACCGCCGGCAGCTCGCTGCCGCCTCCGGTAACATATAAGGTTTCGATCGGGCCATCGGCGCGACTGGCGAGCAATTGTTCCACCACCCGGGCGGTGCGGTCGATCAGCGGCCGGCAGCCTTCATAGAAGGCACTCACCGGAACCGTTACCTCACCCCAACCCTCCCGGACCCGATCCAGATCGATGGTCACCTTTCGCGTATTGGGGTTGAGCGACTCCTTCCGTTCGCGGCACTCCTCCAGCAGCCGGAACTGCTCGGCCCCAGTGAGCGACTCCCGTTCCGCGGCAGGCCCCGGCGCGGCCGCGAGCGCCAGCCCGGCCAGAATTTCGTCGAAGTCGTCGCCGCCGACGTCGGATAACCCGGCCGCCGCCACCACCGTATGCGTATCCTCGACCAGATCCACCAGCGACGCATCGAAGGTCCCTCCGCCCAAGTCGTAGACCAGCAGGGTATGGCGTGGCTGCCCTTTTCTCTCGGCGCGCCGGCGGTGGCCGTATTCGATGCTCGCCGCGGACGGTTCGTTGAGCATTCCCAGCACCTGAAAGCCCGCCGACCGGAACGCTTCCGCGGTGAGAAACCGCTGGTTGCTGTTGGCGTTGGCCGGGACGCCGATGGTGACTTGCAAAGCTTCCCCGCCGGCCGGATTCAGGGTGGAAGACCGGCGCAGGCTTTGCCGCAGCGCGACCAGTAATTCCACCAGCAGTTCCGTGAGCGGCATCTCGCGCCCGCCAACGTCGATCACCGAGGCCGTGCCGGCCGATTTGAGCCTCCGCTTGAGCGACCTCAACACGGTCCACTCGCGGTTTCCTTGTACCGCGGCGGCCTGCCATCCGAAAAGGCGGGTCTGGTTGCGTACGGCGACCAGCGGCGGGAACCACTCCCTGATCTGCCCGTCCGGAGTCTCAAAACCGGCAAGGGGGTAATTGCCGCGGTCCGCGGCCGCCACCACGATCCGAGTAGTCCCGAAGTCAACTCCAAGTTCCATGCGTCGCTCTGCACCGCCATTTTAGCAACCGCCGGTAAACCGAGTTGTTTCAAAAATAAATAAAGGCGGCGCAACGGCTACTGTCCGCGGCCGGCTCCGGATTATGCACAAAAATGCACAAAATCGCACTACGAAACCTGAAATGTCCGATTAACCCGCTGAATGGACGCGGCTTACAAATCGAGGAGAAATCCGGCCCCGGCGCCGCTTCGAGGCTGCCTTGTGCAACTTTGTGCATTTTTGTGCAGCCGGGAGCCGCTTCTTCGCGGCTTCGCGGTCAAGCCAAGCCAGGGCCCCTATCATACATAATTGGAATGAGTTACGACGCTTCCAGGAGTTTATTTGGAGCCGATCCGCGCGCGGCTCGAAAGTTTGAATCCCGACCTGTAGATCTCTTATACTATTCAGTCGGCGGAAGTCCGCCGATGTAATATAGGAGGATTTTCGCTGATGCTCAATGTTTCGAGCCGTTCGCAAGCCGGGCTGTTCAGCTTCTGGTCGCGAGTGGTCACCGTTCTGCTCTCGCTGGCGTTGCCGGTAATGGCACAGGAGGCCGGCGGCGAGGCAAATCTGAAACTGCCCCCGCTCGATCAGGCCCATTTTCTGGGAGGAATCGACGGGCGCACACTGCTGATGGGCGGGTTAGTCGTCAGCTTCCTGGGCCTCGTCTTCGGCCTTGCCATCTTCATCAAACTGCGCAATATGCCGGTTCATTCGTCGATGCGCGAAGTCTCCGAGCTGATCTACGAGACGTGCAAAACCTACCTGGCGACGCAGGGAAAGTTCCTGCTGATCCTGGAAGCATTCATCGCCGTCATCATCGTGTTTTACTTCGGGTTCCTGCAGGGATTTGCGGCGTACAAAGTTGCCATCATTTTGCTGTTCAGCGTGATCGGCATCTCGGGAAGCTTTTCGGTGGCCGCCTTCGGCATGCGCGTCAACACCTTTGCCAATTCCCGCACGGCATTCGCCGCTCTGCGCGGCAAGCCGTTCGCCTGTTATGAGATTCCGCTCCAGTCGGGCATGAGCATCGGGATGCTGCTGGTTTCGGTCGAGCTGCTGATCATGCTCTTCATTTTGCTGTTCGTGCCCGGCGACCTGGCGGGCGCCTGCTTCATCGGCTTTGCCATCGGCGAATCGCTGGGAGCGGCGGCGCTGCGCGTGGCCGGCGGCATCTTCACCAAGATCGCCGACATCGGTTCGGACCTGATGAAGATCGTTTTCAAGATCAAGGAAGACGACGTGCGCAACCCGGGCGTGATCGCCGATTGCACCGGCGACAACGCGGGCGATTCGGTGGGACCTTCGGCCGATGGTTTCGAAACCTACGGCGTCACCGGCGTGGCCCTGATCACCTTTATACTGCTGGCGGTGAAATCCCCGCTGGTACAGGTGGAATTGCTGGTGTGGATCTTCTCCATGCGCGTGATGATGGTGATTTCTTCGGCGGCCGGCTTCTTCATCAACGGAGCGATCGCCAAGGCCCGCTATGGCAGTTTGACCGGCAAGATGAACTTCGAAGCGCCGCTGACTACCCTGGTATGGCTGACCTCGCTGCTCTCCATCGCCCTGACCTACATCGTCAGCTCGTTCATGATTCCGGACCTGGGCAACGATAGCTCGCTGTGGTGGAAACTGGCCACGGTAATCAGTTGCGGCACGCTGGCCGGCGCATTGATCCCGGAACTCGTCAAAGTGTTCACGTCCACGAATTCGCGGCACGTGAGGGAGATTGTTACCAGCTCGCGGGAAGGCGGCGCATCGCTGAACATTCTCTCGGGATTCGTGGCGGGCAATTTCAGCGCCTACTGGCTCGGCTTTGCCATGCTCTCGCTTATGGCGATCGCCTATGGCGTTTCCAACCTGGGCGTGGGCAACCTGATGGTGGCTCCGGCGGTGTTCGCCTTCGGCCTGGTGGCCTTCGGCTTTCTTGGCATGGGTCCGGTGACGATCGCGGTCGATAGCTACGGTCCGGTGACGGACAACGCGCAATCGGTGTACGAGCTTTCGACCATCGAGACGCTGCCGAACATCGCCGCCGACATCGAGAAGACCTTCGGTTTCAAGCCCGAATTCGAGAAGGCCAAGGAGAACCTGGAGGAGAACGACGGCGCCGGCAACACCTTTAAGGCGACCTCCAAGCCGGTGCTGATCGGAACCGCGGTAGTGGGCGCCACCACCATGATCTTTTCGACCATCGTGATGTTGACCCACGGGCTGACGCAGGATATCGACAAGCTATCATTGCTGCATGCGCCCTTTCTGCTGGGGCTGATTGCCGGCGGCGCGGTGATCTATTGGTTCACCGGCGCCAGCGCGCAAGCGGTCACCACCGGCGCTTATCGTGCCGTGGAGTTCATCAAGGCCAACATCAAGCTGGAAAGCGCGGAGAAAGCCTCGATAGCGGACTCGAAGAAAGTGGTGGCTATCTGCACGCAATACGCGCAAAAGGGCATGCTGAACATCTTCCTCGTGGTGTTCTTCACCACCCTGTCATTCGCGTTTGTCGAGCCGTTCTTCTTTATCGGCTACCTGATATCGATCGCGCTGTTCGGACTGTATCAGGCCATCTTCATGGCCGATGCGGGCGGCGCATGGGATAACGCCAAAAAGGTGGTGGAAACCGAACTGCGCGCCAAGGGCACCCCACTGCACGACGCTACCGTGGTGGGCGATACGGTGGGCGATCCTTTCAAGGACACCTGCTCGGTGGCGCTCAATCCGATCATCAAATTCACCACCCTGTTCGGCCTGCTGGCGGTGTCGCTGGCAGTGAGCGTCACCCGAACGCAGGGTTGGGTCCTCAGCGCCATACTGGCAACCGTATTCTTCCTTATTTCGGTCTTTTTCGTGTACCGCAGTTTCTACGGCATGCGGATCGAATCCGTAAAGGACTGAAGCGCCGGCAAGTTTTTCGCAGGCTAAGAGGCTGTGCCAACGGTGGCACAGCCTTTAGTTTGTGCGGGGCCTGCAAATCGCCTGCCCCACAACCATCCGACAATTTCCGGCCAATGCCACGGAGACCTGTGCCGTTGAAGCCACAGCTTTCCATGCACAGCGGTACAGAGCGGACGGCACGAATTCCAGAAATCGGAATTTACAGTTCTGGCCCGCGCATCGCGTTCCGCCTCCAGCAAGCTCCAGATAAGGCTCGCAAAGGCACCCGGTTGTGTCTATGAGATTTTGTAACCTGAGGGCCGTATCTCCACCCTGGCGTAGAATTTAGTTGTATGCCCGGTATTGAAACTATTTTCTTGACACCTTCCAGCCTAAACCTCTAAAATCACACCCATTAGCTTGATTCAGACATTATTCACCTTGGGGCCCCGTTAGCCTAAGTAACTCCACGTCTATACACAGAAAGGGATAGTCTATGAACTTGAGCCATCGGCTCATTCGTTCCATCGCAACGGCTAAGACCGCACTTGCGGTTTTGACGCTGCTGGTTCTCGGAACCGCGCAGGTTTGGGCGCAGGCGGTTTCGACCGGCACCATCGCGGGGCAGGTTATCGACGAACAGAACGCGGCAGTAGCGGGCGCCTCCATAAGAATCACGGACACCGCTACGAACATAGTCCTGTCGACGGCGACCAACGATACCGGCCGTTACGTCATCAGTAACATAACTCCCGGTACGTATAATATTAGCATCTCCAAGGCCGGCTTCTCGACCTACGAAATCAACGGCCAGGCGGTGGACGTCGGCGTGTCTCTCGCCTTGAACGCCAAGATGCGGGTCGGCACCACGGCAACGACCATTGAAGTCACCGCTACGGTCGGCGCGGAATTGCAGACCGCGAATGCCACGGTCGGTACGACTATGAGCGGCCAGCAACTCCTCGACCTGCCGAACCTGGGCCGCGACGTCACCACGCTTTCGACTCTTCAGCCGGGCGTGATGCCGGGCGGATACGTCGCCGGCGCGCAACGCGACCAGACCAGCTTCCTTCTCGACGGCGGCAACAACTCCGACGACATGGGCGGCGACACCATCACCTACCAGACCAATATGACCGGAACCGGCGGAACGCAGACCAACGGTATGCCCTCCGGCATCCTGCCCACGCCGGTGGAATCGGTGGAAGAATTCAAGGTGAATACCTTTGGCCAGACTTCCGACTTCAACAGCTCGATCGGCAGCCAGATCCAGATGGTCACCAAGCGCGGCACCAACCAATGGCACGGATCGGCCTACGGGTACTACTTTGCCACCGACGTCGGGGCGGCGAACACATGGTCGAACAACCACACGCCTTCGGGCGGTCTGCCTTACACGGCACTGGTCTCCAATCACCGCGATCGCTTCGGCGGTGCGGTGGGCGGCCCGATGACGCCCAGATTTGCCGGCGGCAAGACCTACTTTTTTTTCAACTATGAAGGGCTGCGCTTCCCCAACGTAGGCACTTACGAGCGCCTCGTCCCCACCGCCACCATGCGCGAGGGGGTCATTTACGTTCCCAATTCCGCCGGCACCTACCAGCCGTACAACCTGACCAATGGGCCGGTGACGGTGAATGGGACCACCCTGGCTCCCGCCACCTGTCCGGCCGGAGCGTGCGACTCGCGCGGCCTCGGCATGAACCCGTTGGTGAGTCAGCTTTGGCAAAAGTATATGCCGCTCGGTACGGATGCGAGTTACAGCGCCGCCGACGCGTACAACACGCTGGGCTTTGTCTCCAGTATTCGCGCACCACTCACCACAAACACTTACGTAGGGCGCATCGATCACGACTTCGGCGAGAAGAATCGCCTCATGGCGACGTACCGCGATCTTAGCCTGGTCAGCCTGACCACCAACCAGGTCGATATCGGCGGCGCGTTTGCGGGCGATACGTTAGGGACGCCGGCGGCAAAGGCTCCCCGCCCGCAGAAGCCCGATCTTATGGTGGTCGCTTTGACCAGCAACCTGACGCCCAGCATCACCAACGACCTGCGCTTCAACTACACCCGCAACTTCTGGCAGTGGGAGGACAACAACTCTCCGGCGCAATTGCCCGGCCTGGGCGGCGCGCTCGAAATCGGCGCCGGCGCGGCCGGCACCGCGGAAAGCACCAACGCCCTGATTCCGTATAACGTCAACACGCAGAACACCCGCCAGCGGTTCTGGGACGGGCAGGACAAGATTCTGCGCGACGACATCACCATGATCAAGGGCAACCACCTGTTGACCTTCGGAGGCCTGTACCAGCGGAATTTCGATTACCACATGCGCACCGACAACGGCAACGGCACCAACAACCAGATCGTCTACCAGATTTCCGGTCAGAGCTATCTGAACTGGGGGACCGGGTCCGGCTCGTACATTCCGAGCACAGTTGGCAGTTCCTATGCCAGCACCTATGAGAACCTGGCCGCCGAAGAGCTCGGCATCGTGAACCTGCCGCAGGTGACTTACACCCGCGCCGGTTCCAACCTGACGCTGCAGCCGGTCGGCTCCGTAGCCACGGACAAGAGCGTGATTCCGACATACAACTTTTACTTCGCCGATTCCTGGCACGTAGAGCCGACCGTCACCATCAACTACGGTCTCTCGTACGGCCTGGAAATGCCGCCTTACTCGCAATCGCAAAATCAGGTGGTGCTGGTGGACTCGTCGGATAACCCCATCAGCACGGCGAACTTCCTGGCAGCGCGCGAAAAGGCGGCACTGCAGGGCCAGGCCTACAACCCGACTCTCGGCTACGCTTTAGCGGGCAACGTGGGCAGCGGCATGAAGTACCCCTACAATCCGTTCTATGGCGGTTTCAGCCCGCGCGTTTCCATAGCCTGGAATCCGAGATTCACGGAAGGTCCGCTGGGCAAGCTGTTGGGCAATGGCAAGACCGTGATTCGCGCCGGTTACGGCCGCATTTGGGGCCGGTTGAACGGCGTCGATCTGGTTCTGGTGCCGCTGCTCGGCCCCGGCGTGTTGCAGGCTGTGAGCTGCCCCGGCGCCAGCAGCGCCGGTACCTGCCTCGGTTCGGGCGGCGTGACTCCCGCCACCGCGTTCCGCATCGGCGCGGACGGGCTCTCCGCTCCGCTGCCTACCCCTTCGACCACGCTGCCTCAGCCGTTCTATCCCAACGTTAACGGAGCGGCGGCGGGCGACGTGGATACGCTCGACCCCAATTACAAACCCGAGCGTACCGACAACTTCAACGTCGCCATCCAGCGCGAAGTCAATGCCAAGACGACCCTGGAGGTGGGCTACGTCGGCCGCATCATCCGCAACGAATATACGGAGATCAACCTCGACGCGGTACCGACCATGATGAACGTCGGCGGCCAGTCTTTCGCCCAGGCGTTCTCCCAGGTCTACTGGCAGCTCTACAATCAGAACTTCGCCTCCACCAGTACCGTCACGGCGCAGGCGTTCTTCGAAAACACGCTGGGCGGAGCCAGTTCGTCGTACTGCGCGGGCTATTCGAGCTGCACCCAGGCGGTGGTATCGAAAAACTCCATGAGCGAATTCAAATACGTGGAGACTTCCACGCTTTGGGCCGCCATGAATAAAGCCTCGTCCTGGACCTTGGGCCAGACCATGGCCAGCGGCGCCGGGCAGGTCACCTCGGCCGCGCTGAATGCCAGCCTGGGCTGGGGCAACTACAACGGCGTATATATGACGCTTCGCGCCCGCGATTACCACGGGGCCACCTTCGTATCCAACTTCACCTGGAGCCGTTCGATGGGCACGGCCGCTCAATATCAGGCCACCAGCGCCAATACGGTGGTCGATCCGTTCAACATCGGCGCCCAGTACGGGCCGAACAGCTTCGATTACCTTTTTGTGTACAACGCGGCGGTGTTCTACCGTCCGCCACTGTTCCAGCACAGCACCAGCCTTCTGTCGAAGATCGTCGGCGGATGGACCATCGCTCCGCTGTTCACGGCTCAGAGCGGCCAACCGGAGGGAGTGGGCTACTCGCAAGGCACCTGCTCCAGTTGCATGACCTTCGGCGAATCGTCCTCGTCCGGCGAAGAAGCTTACGGCGACCAGGCGGTCTTCCTGTCGAAGTACACGGGCGGCGCCTCGGCCAACTACGGCCTGGCCGGCGGTTCGAGCAGCGCTTCCAACAACCCCTACGTTCCCGCTGGCACCTTAGTCGGCGGCAACAACCCGGCCGGGGTGAACCAATTCACCAACCCGGCCGCGATCGCGGCGGAGTTCCGGCCCTGCGTACTGGGCACGGATACCAACTGCGGCGGCTACGGCAACATTCGAGGTTTACCCACCTGGAACCTGGATGCCGAACTGGCCAAGGATTTCAGTCTCTGGAAGGAAAACCGGGTGGGCGCCACCATCACGTTCCAGTTCACGAATATCCTGAACCACGTGCAGTTGACCACCCCCACCGGCATCGAGAACGTCAGTGGGCTGTCCCTGACCAGTTTGTCCACTTTCGGGCGCACCACTAGTCAGTCCAACACGCCGCGTAACATGGAGTTCGGGTTCCGCGTGCACTTCTAAACGGCAACCAAGTCTAAACAAAAAGGGCAGCCCGGTAACCCCGGCCTGCCTTTTTTTTGTCCCGGCCTGCCCGGCCGCACCCACGGGTCCTCGGGACATTTTGAGCGAACGAGCTATGTTAGATTGAAGCAGAGGCTGGTCTTGGGCCAAACTTCCCTGGCGTGGAGTGTGAGCACTCTTCTCCTGCTTACGGTGCTGCCGCTCGAAGGGCAGTCCAACGAGGGTTACGCCGGCGCGGAAGCGTGCACAAAGTGTCACGCGGGCATCGATCGCGAGTGGGCGGAATCGCGCCACGACAAGATGATGCAACCCGCGACGAAACAGAGCGTGGAGGGGGATTTTGCGCGGGCCAAAGTGACGTTGCGCGGCGCGGCTTACCTTCTGCGGAACAACAACGGCAATTATTACATTACCGAGTCCGATCTGACCGGCAAGCCCTGGGAACACAGGGTGGAGTACACGCTCGGCGGCCGGCGAATTCAGCAGTACCTTGCTACGGTGCAGGACGGCAGCATTATTCTTCTCCCCTGCGCCTGGGACAATGTCCACAAGAAGTGGATCCACGATTTGGATATCGGCAATCCGGAAGAATCTTTCGGGGGCCCTGGCGAGGTCTGGAACAAGGCGTGCTACTTCTGTCACGTAAGCCGGGAACGGAAGAATTTCGACCCGGAGCAGCTTCGTTATCGCACGACGTGGCAGAGCCTTGAGATCGATTGCGAGACCTGCCATGGTTCCGGAAAAGAACACGCGGCCCGGGCGGCGGGCGCGACGATCGTCAGCCCTGCCAAGCTGGACCCGGCGCGCAGTAGCATGGTTTGCGCACAGTGCCACTCGGTTCGCGATATCTACGCGGATGGCTTTCCAGCCGGCGCCAACTACTACGATTTCTTTCTGCCGGTCATGGAGTACCGCCTGCCGGCATCCCAGGACCCTGCCTATTGGCCCGACGGGCGGCCGCGGTGGTTCTCGAACGAGGCAATCGGACTGTGGCAGAGCCAGTGTTTTCTGAAGGGAGGCGCTACCTGCGTCACGTGCCACTCCCGCCCGCACAATACCGATATCGAGCGCAATCCACAGCTTCAGCCGGACAACAATGCCCTTTGCGCGGGGTGCCACAAAGCGATTGCGTCCGACGTCTCCGCGCACAGCCATCATGCGCCGACCAGCTCCGGCAGTTCCTGCGTCGAATGCCACATGCCGGCCACGGTAATCGGCCTGAAGGCGCAAATGCGCGATCACACGATGAGCACGCCGGTTCCGGAGAATACGATCGGGCACGGCATTCCGAACGCGTGCAATCTCTGCCACCAGGACAAAGACGCGGGCTGGGCGTTGGCGCAGGTGACCGCGTGGTATGGCGCCAAATCGCGGCAAAAGCCGATCTATCGCGCCGACGCCTATGCGCAGGCGCGAGAGGGCAGTCCGGCGGCGATTCCGGCGCTGCTCGAGATTTTATCCGATCTATCGGGAGGGCCCTGGATACGGGCCAATGCCGCCGGATACCTGGGCAATTTCCCCAACGATCCCGCGGCGTACGATGCATTGCGCCATTCCTTCTCCGATTCCGAGCCGCTGGTGCGTGCGACGGCGGCTTCCGCAATCCGGCCTCGCGCGGCACAGCGGGAAGCCCTGGCTCCCGAGCTGGTGTCGCTGCTCGGAGATCCGATGCGAACCGTGCGGATGAGCGCAGGCATCGCGCTCGTTGCCATGGGCGTGAGGCCGTTTCCAGGTGAAGATGGCGCTCGTTTCGAGCAGGCGAAGGAGCTTTACCGGGCGCGCGCCGAACTCAACTCCGACGATGCCGGGCAGCAACTCGCGGCCGGGAAATTCTTCTTCCTGTCCGGCGACATGGATGGCGCCGCGGCGGCATTTCGCGCCAGCTTGAAGCTCGACCCCGCGATTGGGGCGCGGTTCCTGCTCGCGCGATCCGTGGCGGGAACGGGCGACTTCCAGGCGGCCCGCGAGATTCTAAAGACGATCCCGCGCGATGACCCGCAATACGCTTCGGCGCAGCAATTGCTCGCCGAGGTGGAGGCGAAAGATCCGGGTCATGGCGGCAGCGATGCCCGGGCACGCTTTCTCGACGGCCAGGTTCAGTATCGGAGCGAGTATTACGGCGCGGCGCTGAAGGACTTCGAGGAGGCGTTGCGCTTCGCGCCCAAGGAGGAGTGGGCGGCGAAGGCGCAAATCTATCGAGCCATTTGCCTGGAAAAACTGGCGCGTGCGGGCGAAGCCGAAGCCGCCATCGAAGCGCTTCTCGGGGGGGAGCCGGCGGCGCGCCAGGATGTCGACCTGCAGCTTGCGTTTGTCGAGTTGCTCTCCGAAACGGGGCGTGCCGAGGAAGCGCGGAAGCGGATTGACGAGGTCGTCGCGGCTGTTCCGAACGCCCCGATGGCCCACTTCTGGCGCGCCAAGGTGCTGTTACAGCTCCACCGTGCCGGCGAAGCCGCGAGCGCGGCGGAAGAATCCATCCGGCTGCAGCCGCAGCTTCCCCAGGCTCACAACCTGCTAATCAGGATTTACCAGATGTTAGGCCGCACCAAGGAGGCGGCGCAACAGGCGGAATGGCTGCGCGACTACCAACGACGCGTACAATCGCACTGATCCTGTCGCTCGCCACGGCCACAATCGGCGTGCGAGCGCAGATTCGCTTCGAAGACACCGCCGCTAAATCCGGGCCGAAATTCAGTCTGCGCAACGGCGCGATCGGCGCCTTTCACCAGCCCGAGTTGATGCTCGGCGGCGTGGCCGTCCTCGATTACAACAACGACGGCTGCATGGACATCTTCTTCACCAACGGCGC
>Ga0182014_10000222_pt1 | contig 72307 bp, 82 predicted proteins | sample 612S2DmetaG_FD_120489 | JGI IMG/M metagenome (GOLD analysis project Ga0182014, IMG submission 120489) | Permafrost microbial communities from Stordalen Mire, Sweden - 612S2D metaG | ecosystem: Environmental > Terrestrial > Soil > Wetlands > Permafrost | place: Sweden: Stordalen | collected...
CCACGCCGCCGTGGCGTTGATGGTCATCGACGTGTTCATCGACTCGACCGGGATCTGGTCGAGGAGTTCGGCCATGTGCCCGAGGTGGGCCACCGGTACGCCCACCTTGCCGACCTCGCCTGCGGCCGCCGGGTCGTCGGGGTCGTAGCCGATCTGGGTGGGCAGATCGAAGGCGATGGACAGGCCGGTCTGGCCCTTGGCGAGGTTGGTCCGGTAGAGCTCGTTGGAGGCCTTGGCCGTCGAGTGCCCCGAGTAGGTGCGCATCACCCACGGCTTGTCCCTGGTGGGTGCGGCGGCCTGTGTGGTACCGCTGCCCTCAACTACCTTGTCGACGTCGCTCATGCTCTCATTGTTGCCCGAACCGGGCCGGAGCGACAGGTGGCGCCCCGCTCGGGGGCACGTCCCCTACTTCCTGTAGTCGAGGAAGCCACGGCCGGACTTGCGACCCAACTGCTCGGCCGTGACCATGCGGCGCAGCAGTGGCACGGCTGCGTAGTTCGGGTCCCGGAACTCGTCGTAGAGGGCGTCCAGGATGGCCAGCGACGTGTCGAGGCCGACCAGGTCCAGGAGGGCGAACGGGCCCATCGGGAACCCGCAGCCACCCTTCATGGCCGCGTCGATGTCCTCGATCGAGGCGACGCCCTGTTCGTGGAGGCGGACGGCGTTGTTCAGGTAGGGGAAGAGGAGGGCGTTGACGATGAACCCGGCCTGGTCCTTGACCTCGACCGGCGTCTTGCCGCAGGACTCGGCGAAGGTGCGGGCGGTGGCGATGGTCTCGTCGGAGGCTGTCAGCGGCCGGACGACCTCGACCAGCGACATGACCGGTGCGGGGTTGAAGAAGTGGATGCCGCACACCCTGTCGGGCCGCCCGGTCTTCATGGCCATCTCGATGACCGGCAGCGTCGAGGTGTTGGTGGCCAGGATGGCGTGGTCGTCGGTGATGCGGTCGAGGTCGCCGAAGAGCTGCTTCTTGACGTCGAGGTCCTCGACGACGGACTCGATGACGAGGTCACACTCGTGCAGGGCCTCGAGCTCGGAGGTGCCGGTGACCCGACCGAGCGCCTGGTCCCGCTCCTCCTCGGTCTTCTTGCCCTTCTCGACCTGACGGTTCAGCGACTTCTCGAGTGCGGCCAGGGTGGCGTCCGCGGTGGACTGGCTGCGGGAGCGCAGGACCACCTCGAATCCGTTGACGGCGGCCGTCTCGGCGATGCCCGACCCCATGATCCCCGACCCGACGATTCCCACGCGTGCGATTGACATAGGAGGGGATGCTAGCGGTGGGGCCACCCGACCGCCGAACGGGCAGGGCTTGCCGTCACCGGGACCGGCCGACACGATGGGGGCGTGAGCGAGCCCCCGGACCCGACCGACACACCACCGGCGGGAGGCCCGCCGACGGGGCCCTGGAACAGGGGGGGGTGGCCCGGGAGGCCCCCGGGGTCGCATGGGGCGGCGCGGCCTCTACGACCGGAGGCTGGCCGCCCGCAACGAGCGCTGGTCGTTGGCCGGTCGGGTGCTGACCGCCACCCTGTCCCGTCCCGAGCTCGTGCTGGCGGCGGCCCGTCGGCCCGTCGCGGTGGAGCGGGACGGTCGCGTCCTCAACCGCGGCGTCCAGGCACTGCTGGTGCTGACCTCGGCACTCGAACGGACGTCCTCGACGTCCGGTGAGACCGACCCGGTCGATACGCGGGACATGTTCATCGCCATGGCCAAGCTGGCCATGCCGGTGCGCACCGATGTGCACGTGACGGGGCGTCGAGTGCCGGGGCCCGAAGGTGCCCCCGACATCCCGGTCCGCGTCTACCGGCGCTTCGGCACGGGGATCGGCCGCGGCCCGCGCCCGCCGGCGATCGCCTACTTCCACGGTGGGGGCTGGGTGGTGGGGAACCTCGACTCCCACGACGCCTCGTGCCGGCTCCTGGCTGCCGTCACCGGGTGCGTGGTGGTGGCCGTCGACTACCGGCTGGCGCCGGAGCATCCCTACCCGGCTGCGGTCGAGGACTGTCTGGCCGCCTACGCCTGGGTGCATGCCAACCACCGCGAGCTGGGGACGGCGGCGGGGGTCGTCGGAGTGATGGGGGACAGTGCCGGGGGGAACCTGGCGGCCGTGGTCGCACTGTCCGGTCGCGACGGCACGGTGCCGGCGCCGGTGGCCCAGGGGCTGGTCTACCCGGCCCTGGACGCCCGGCTCGACTCACCGTCGATCCACGAGTTCGCCGAGGGGTTCTTCCTCACCCGGGAGGGCATGGAGGCGTACCGGGCGCACTACCTGCCCGACCCGTCGACCTGGGAGACGTGGCAGGCCTCGCCCGTGCTCGCCGAGGACAAGCGCGGCGTGGCCCCGGCGCTCGTCGTCACCGCCGGCTTCGACCCCTTGCGGGACGAGGGTGCCGCCTACGCGCGTGACCTCGAGGCCGTCGACGTGGACGTCGAGTACCGCTGCTACGACGACATGGTCCACGGGTTCTTCGGCATGGGCGTGGTGCCCGACTGCCTGGCACTGGCCACGGAGGTGTGCGACGCCATGGGCGCCCTGATGCGCCGCGCCGCCCGCGCCGCCCGAGCCGCCCGAGCCGCCGAGGGCTGACGGACACCGGCGGCGGCCGGTGCGGGGGCGATCGGGAGGCGGGCGCCCTCTACACTCCGGGCATGGACGAGACTCCCGGAATCCTGGCTCTGGTCGGCGGCGGCGAATGGCAGGAGGGCTGCGACTTCGATGCCGGCCTCCTGGCCGCCTCGGGCTCGGAGCACGTCCTGGTGCTGCCCACCGCTGGCGCCTACGAGCATCCCGAGCGACTGGTGGTCAGGGCCGGTGAGTGGTTCGCCCCACTCGGCGGACAGGTCGAGGGCCTCATGGTGCTGAGCAGAGCCGACGCCGAGAACGACGGCGCCGCCGACATCATGCGCCGGGCACGCCTCATCTACCTCGCCGGCAGCTCCCCGATGCACCTCCGCAGTGTGCTGAAGAAGTCAGCCGTGTGGGACGCGCTGGTGGCTGCGTGGAAGGACGGGGCGGTGGTGGTCGGCTCGTCGGGGGCCGCCATGGCGCTGACCGACCCCATGGTGGACGCCCGTGGCGGTGGCCTGACCATCGGGCTCGGGTTGATCGACGGCGTGGCCGTGGTGCCCCACTTCGGCGACGCAGCCGAGGACGGGACGGGGCAGAAGATGCACCGCTCGGTGCTGCTCGCCCCGAGGGGCACCCCGGTGGTCGGCATACCGGAGCGGACGGCCCTCATCCGGGACCCGGACGGCTCGTGGCGCTCGTCGGGCGCTGGCACGGTCGCCGTCTTCCTGGACGGCGCGCCGGCGTCCGGTGGCCTCGCCGCCCTCCCGCACTGAGCGGGACCCTGCGGCTCAGTCGCCCTCGGTGATCGTCACCGACTCGATGATGACCGGCTCGGACGGGGCGCCCGACCGGCTGCCCACCGACTCGATGGCCTTGATCACGTCGAGGCCCTGCACGACCTTGCCGAACAGCGAGTACTGGGGCGGCAGTCCGACGCCGTCGGGTCCGCTCACGATGAAGAACTGGCTGCCGTTGGTGTTCGGGCCGGCGTTCGCCATGGCGATCGAGCCGATCTCGTAGCGGCCGGGCATGGGCAGCTCGTCCTCGAAGCGGTAGCCGGGGCCGCCGCGGCCCGAGCCCTCGGGGTCGCCGCCCTGGCACATGAACCCCGGGATGATGCGGTGGAAGACGATCCCGTCGTAGTAGTGCCAGCGGGCCAGGAACACGAAGTTGTTGACGGTCTTGGGCGCGCCGATGGGGTCGAGGGCGATGGTCAGCGAGCCCCTGTTGGTCAGCATCTCCGCCGAGTAGGTCTTGGTCGGGTCGATGATCATCGACGGAGCCGAGTCGAAGCGCTGGGTCTTCGGGCTGGAACCGTCTGCTGCGGGGGCCTCGGGGGCCATGGTCCACCTCCTGGTGGGTCGGGAGCCGGGTAGGCGGGTGCCCACCCCGGTTGCGTCTAGGACTCGGTGATCGTCACCGACAGCATGCGGTGCGTGACGTTCGGCGGCGTGCCGTTGTCGCTCGCGTTACCGTCGGCGTTGATCGCTTGGACGACGCTCTGCCCGGAGGTGACCTGGCCGAACAGCGAGTAGTCGGGCGAGAGCGACTCGCCCTCGGAGCCGGCCACGATGAAGAACTGGTTGCTGGTGGTTCCGGCCGGTGCGGCGGACGTCTTGGCCATGGCCAGTGACCCGATCGGGTACTGCGGGTTGGCGGTGGCCGGCACGGCGCCCTGGACGGTGTAGCCGGCGCTGCCGCTGCCGGTCCCGGTCGGGTCGCCGGTCTGGTTCATGAACTGCGGGATCACCCGGTGGAACGTCATGCAGTTGTAGTACTTCTTGTCCGCCAGGAAGACGAAACTGTTGACGGCCACGGGGTTGGCCTTGGCGTCGAGCGTGGCGACGATGGTCCCGAGGTCGGTCGTGATGGTGGCCGTGTAGGTCTTCGACGTGTCGATGGTCATCGGCGGCGCGGAGAACTGCGGGTTCGGGAGGGTCGTCGACGGGCTGGAGGGGCATCCGGCCGCCTTGGACGCGTTGTCGGCAGTGAGCTGGGCGGACGACACCGACGTCGTCGACGTTGTCGTGGTCGGCGCCGTCGTCGACTTGCCCTTGGGGCGGAAGATCAGTACCGAGATCCCCACCACGATCACCACCACCACGGCGATGGTGATGATCCGGCGCAGCCCCTGCTTCCGCTTGGCCGCCTTCTGCTCCGCCTCGCGACGAGACTGACGACCGGCCTTCTGACGTTCACGCTTCTCGGTTCCCACGGTCATGCAGGGTAGCCGGTCCGACCGACCCCGCCGGAGCGGCCGCGCAGCCGTCGGCGGGGCCCTCCCCGGCCGGCGGCACGGTCCCGTGCCCACCCATCCGGGCCGCCGGGCGGCGGGTTGTAGCCTTGCGGACCATGTCGCTCGTGGTCCAGAAGTTCGGAGGAACGTCGGTCGGGGACGCCGACCGCATCCGCGCCGTGGCCGACCACGTGGCCCGTACCAAACGGGCCGGCAACGACGTCGTCGTGGTGGTCAGCGCCATGGGCAAGACCACCGACCAGCTGGTCCGTCTGGCCGACGACGTGAGCTCGGTGCAGCCCGAGCGCGAGGTGGACATGCTGCTCAGCTCGGGCGAGCGGATCACCATGTCACTGCTGTGCATGGCCCTCGCGGAGCTGGGTGTGGAAGCTGTCTCCTTCACCGGGAGCCAGGCCGGGATGATCACCGACACCGTCCACACCCGGGCCAAGATCCTCGAGGTCCGGGGCGACCGCCTGCGCTCCACCCTGGCCGCCGGCGGCGTGCCCGTGGTGGCCGGGTTCCAGGGCATGTCCCTCGAGCGAGAGGTGACGACCCTGGGCCGTGGCGGCTCGGACACCACGGCCGTCGCCCTCGCCGCCGCCCTCGGTGCCGAGGCCTGTGAGATCTACACGGACGTCTCCGGTGTGTTCACCACCGACCCTCGGATCGTCCCCGAGGCCCGCAAGCTGCACCGGGTCAGCTACGAGGAGATGCAGGAGATGGCCGCCACCGGCGGTCGGGTCCTGGCGCTCCGCTCGGTCGAATTCGCCCGCAACCACAACGTCCGGCTCCACGTGCGCTCCAGCTTCACCTGGGAGCCGGGCACGTGGGTCGAAGAGGAGGATGCCCAGATGGAGCAGGCTGTCGTCACCGCCGTCACCCACGACCTGTCCGAGGCCAAGGTCACGGTCACGGGGGTGCCGGACAAGCCGGGCCTCGCCGCCAAGCTCTTCCGTGGCCTGGCCGACCGCAACATCAACGTCGACATGATCGTCCAGAACATCTCGCTGCACGGGACCACGGACATCTCCTTCACGATTCCCGAGTCCGACCTGGTCACCAGTACCGACGTGTGCGAGGGGCTGGTGGCCGAGCTCGGGGCCACCGGGGTGGTGAGCGACGACGACGTGGCCCGGGTGTCGCTGATCGGCGTGGGCATGAAGACCCATCCAGGGGTCACCGCCACCACCTTCGAGTCGCTGGCCGCCGCCGGCATCAACATCGAGATGATCTCCACCTCGTCGATCCGCATCTCGTGCCTGATCCGGGCTGAGCAGGCGGAGGACGCGGTGCGCGCCCTGCACGCCGCGTTCGGCCTGGCATGAGTCGGGCCGCCGTCACCCGAGGGGTCCGCAGTCCCGGGCCCGCCGGTGCGATCGGCATCGACCGCCGCCCGTAGACTCGACCCCATGCGCATCGGAGTGGTGGGAGCGACCGGCCAGGTCGGGACGGTCATGCAGGCGATCCTGGAGGAGCGCGACTTCCCCGTGGACGAGCTGCGCCTCTTCGCCTCGGCGCGATCGGCCGGGCGCACGCTGGCTTTCCGCGGCACCGACGTGGTCGTCGAGGACGCGGCCACCGCCGACCCCTCGGGCATCGACATCGCCCTCTTCTCGAGCGGCGCGACCGCCTCGCGACAGCTCGCACCGCGCTTCGCCGCCGCCGGGGCGGTCGTGATCGACAACTCGTCGGCCTGGCGAATGGATCCTGACGTCCCCCTGGTGGTCCCCGAGGTCAACGAGTCGGCACTGGCCACGATCGCCAAGGGGATCGTGGCCAACCCCAACTGCACGACCATGGTGGCGATGCCGGTGCTCAAGCCGCTGCACGACGCCGCCGGGCTCACCCGGATCGTTGCCTCCACCTACCAGGCGGTGTCCGGCTCGGGCCTCGCCGGCGTGGCCGAGCTCGACGAACAGCTGCGGGCCACGGTCGACGGCGCCGCGGCCCTCACCTTCGACGGCTCCGCCGTCGCCGGGCCCGCCGCATCGGTGTTCCCCGACCGGATCGCCCACAACGTCCTGTCCATCGCCGGATCGCTGGTCGACGACGGCTCGGGCGAGACGGACGAGGAACAGAAGTTCCGGGACGAGAGCCGCAAGATCCTCGGCATCCCGGGGCTGGCCGTGACGTGCACCTGCGTCCGGGTGCCGGTCTTCACCGGACACTCACTCGCCATCGTGGCCGAGTTCGCCCGGGCCATCGCGCCCGACGAGGCCACCAAGCTCCTCGACGGAGCACCGGGCGTCGAGCTGTCCGACCTACCCACCCCCCGCCGTTCGGCGGGCATCGACCCGTCGTTGGTCGGGCGCATCCGGGTGGCCGACGGTGCACCGCATGCGCTGGCGCTGTTCGTGAGTGGCGACAACCTGCGCAAGGGCGCCGCCCTCAATGCCGTGCAGATCGCCGAGTCGCTCGTGCGCCTCGGCATCGTCGTCTGACCCCCTCAGCCCCCGGTGGTCAGGTTCGACCGCGACAGCACCGCGACCCGTTTGGCCAGGTTGACGGCGTGATCGCCGAACCGTTCGTAGAAGCGGGCGAGCAGGGCGAGCTCCACGGCCACTGGTAGCGGCATGGTGCCGGCCACGACCTCCACGGTCAGGCTCACATGGAGGTCGTCCATCTCGTCGTCGAGGTCGTCGACCAGCGCCCAGCCGGCCGGGTCGCGCTCGGCGTAGGCATCGGTGGTGGCCCGCCACATGTGCACGGCCACCTCGCCCATCCGCTCGAGCAGGCCGCGGCTGCGCGCCGAGAGCTCGGCACCGAGCCCCCGTGCGGCCCGTCGTGCCACGTGCTCGGCCAGATCGCCGTTGCGCTCGAGGTCGGGCAGCATCCGGATGACGGTCACGAGGTAGCGCAGCTGACTGGGGGAGGTGATCCCCGCAACCGTCAACTGCTGGAGCGTGAGCTCCTCGATGCCATGGCAGAGGGAGTCGACCACCTCGTCACGGTCGGCAAGTGCCTTTGCGGCCTCGCGGTCACCCGCCAGGAGCGCGTGGGTCGCCCCGGACACCGAGTCGCCGACCAGCGCGAACAGCTGCATGACCTTGCGGTCGATCTGCTCGAGGGGGGACTCCATCCCCCCACGGTATCCGCCCGCCCGGCACCGCTCACGGCGAGGTCGTCGGAGTGTCGGGATCGGGCGTCAGGGACCGACCGGGCCGTCGTCCTCGTCGACAACCGGCGCGGTCTCCTCGCTCACGATGATCCGGGGTCCGGATCCCCAGGACAGGTAGCGCCACGACCAATTGATGAAGACGACGATCTTGTTGCGGAAGCCGACGAGGTACACGAGGTGCAGGGCGAGCCAGGCCAGCCAGCCGAGGGTCCCACGCACGACCCGACCGCTGCGGAACTGGGTGATCGCCGCCCGCCGGCCGATGGTGGCCATGATCCCCTTGTCCTTGTAGGCGAAGGGTGTGGTCGGTCGGCCGTCGAGTCGGGCCAGGACCTGGCGGGCCGCGTGGCCGCCGGACTGGATCGCCACCTGCGCGACCTGAGGGCAGACGGTGTCGGCCTCCGGCCCGGCCCCGCCCCACAGCACTGCGGCCGCGTCGCCCACCGCCCAGACGTCGTCGTGGTCACGCACCGCAAGGTCGTGGTCGACGAGGAGGCGACCGTTCGGCCCGGTAGGGGCGTCGATCCCTCCGGCAACGGTCCCCTCGACGGTCACACCACCCGCCCAGACCACCGTCCGGGTCGGGATGACGGACCCGTCTTCGAGCTCGACCGCATCCGCCCGGACCGACTTGACCGACTGGCCCAGCCGGATCTCGATGCCCCGGCCGGCCAGGGTGCCCGCCGCGTACTCGGCGGCCGACTCGCGGAACGGGGTCAGCAGCCGGTCGAGGGCGTCGACCAGGATGATGCGACCGGCCGAGCGGTTGAATCGGAAACCGTCGTGGCGGACGGCCACGTCGAGCAGCTCGGCCAACGCGCCGGCCACCTCCACCCCGGTCGGGCCCCCCCCGACCACGACGAACGTCAACGCGCCCCGGGCCGCGGCGCCCTCGGGATGCGCGTCGACGTCCTCGAGCCGGCGGAGTATGTGGTCCCGCAGCCGCCGTGCGTCAGTCAGCGTGTAGAGCGGGAAGCTGTGCTCCGACGCCCCCGGGATCCCGAAGAACCTGGCCGTTGCGCCGCTGGCCACGATGAGCGAGTCGAAGGGAAGGGCCTGCGAGTCGGCTACGAGCACCTCGCGCCGGTCCCAGTCGACACCGGTGACCGTCGCCATCCGGAACGTCACGTTGTCGGCCTTTCCGAAGATCACACGGATCGGGTACGCCACGTCCCCCGAGTCGAGGCCCGCGGTGGCCACCTCGTAGAGCAGAGGCTGGAAGGTGTGGAAGTTGCGCTGGTCGACAACCGTCACCTCGACCTGCTTGCCGATCAGGGCGCGGGCGGCGGAGAGCCCGCCGAATCCGGCCCCGACGACGACGACCCGATGCATCAGACCATGGTGTCACAGGGTGTGGCCGCTCACGGCCGTGCGGTCCACGGAGGTGTCGCACCCTGTCGGTACGATCCGCGGCGACCGTGCCGGTCGCCCCGCCACCACGGGGGAGCGCCACCCGTGCCCGCCCGGGGCCCGGGGTGACCCGGCACGGGAGAGGAAGCACCATGCTCACCGGACTCCTGATCGGCCTGGTCACCGGATGCGTGCTCGGTCTGATGATCGGCCTGCTCGTACGTTCCGGGCAGTCGACCCGCTCTCGTACCACCCAGGCCCGGCTCGAGGCCGAGCTGGCACGCACCCGCCAGGCCGCCGATGATCGTGAGACCACGATCGACGAGGTGCGCAGCCAGCTGACCGGCGAGTTCGCCCGCCTCTCGTCCGAGGCCCTCCGCCAGAACGCCGACCAGTTCCTGCAACTCGCCGACACCCGATTGGGGGAGACCCGACAGGCGGCCGAGAGCGACCTGGCCCGACAGCAGGAGGAGATCACCCGGCTGGTGGCGCCCCTGGTCGAGCAGCTCGGGCGGTACGACGAGGGCGTCCGCCGGCTCGAGGTGGAGCGGCAGAAGGCCTACACGGCCCTGACCGAGCAGATGCGCCACCTGACCGGCTCACACGAGCGACTGGAGCGTGAGACCCGCAACCTGGTCACCGCACTGCGCAGCCCCCAGACCCGCGGCCGTTGGGGTGAGCTCCAGCTGCGTCGCGTGGTGGAGATGGCTGGCATGCTCGAGCGTTGCGACTTCTCCGAGCAGGTCACGTCCGACGGTGACGCCGGCCGGATGCGTCCGGACCTCGTGGTCCACCTGCCCGGGGGCAAGAACGTGGCCGTTGACGCCAAGGTGCCGCTGCAGGCGTTCCTCGACGCCAACGAGGCCGATGACGAAGGGGTGCGGCGTGCCCACCTGGCCGCCCACGGGCGCCAGATGAAGGCGCACGTCGACGCCCTCTCCAAGAAGGAGTACTGGAAGCGGGTCGACCCGTCGCCCGAGTTCGTCGTCGCCTTCATCCCGGGTGACCCGCTGCTGACCGCCGCCCTGGAGCACGAGCCCGGCCTCATGGAGTACGCCGTGGCCAATCACGTCCTACTGGCGACGCCGACCTCGTTGATCGCCCTGCTGCGGGCGGTCGCCTACGGCTGGCAGCAGGAGGCACTCACCGAGAACGCCCGCCAGGTGCAGGTACTGGGGGCCCAGCTGTACGAGCGGATCTCGGTACTGGGCGAGCACATGGCCGGGGTCGGCCGCAGCCTCACCGGCGCCGTGACGGCCTACAACCGGGCCGTCGGCTCACTCGAGGGACGGGTGCTCGTGACCGCACGTCGGTTCGTGGAGATGGGCGTGGTGGGCGCGGGCGAGCGCGAGCCCACCACGCCGTTGCCGGTCGACACGGTCACCCGCCCGCTGCAGGCCGTCGAGCTGGTGGGGGCGCCCGACGGCGACGACCTGCCGCCCGCCTGACCCGGATGTAGGTCTGACGCGGAAGAAGGGCTGACGCGGACGACAGGTCGACCCGGGGGGCCGGGGTCGGGGGGCGGCACTATCGTCGTCGGGATGCCGAGAGCGAGTCGCAGACGCCGTCGCTCGCCCGGGCGCGGCCTCGGCCAGTCGGTCCTCATCGCCATCGCCGCCACCATCACGGTGGTACTGGTGGCGGGCTCGCTCATCGCCATCCATACCCAGTCCCAGGGCTACCGCTCAGCGACAACCGCCGCCTACGTGGCGCTCATCAATCCGTTGGGTCAGGCGTCGGCCAGCACCGGGGCACGGTTGGCGACCCTGGTGGCCGGCGCCGCCTCGCTGTCGGACACCGCCCTCCCGGAAACCGCTCGGGGTGTCCTCCAGCAGGGGCTCGACTCCGCCGTGCGCGAGACGGCCGATCAGGCGAGCGAGGCCCGCAACCTGGCGTCGCCCCCTCCCCAGGACGACCTCGCCCCCCGGGTCACCCAGGTGATGGCCCTGCGGGCGACGGCCACGGCGGGCCTCCGGTCCACCGTCGACCGGCTGCTCGGGATGCAGCCGCTGCCCGTTGCCGGGGCGCCGGCGGCTTCCGTGCCCGCCGGTCCGACCACCCTCATCTCCTCCGACCAGGCCGCCACCGAGTTGGCAGCCGAGGGACAGACGTTCGAGCAGGCCGACGACCTGTTCCGCTCGGTGCGTGCGTCGGTCGCGGCCCAGCACACGCGTCTGCGGGTGGAGCCCTCGGTGTGGGTCCCTTCGCCGACGTCCACCGCACCGCTCGGGAGCACCCAGCTCGGTGCTGCCGCCGGTGCCCTGGCGTCGTCCCCTGCGCTCGCGGCCTTCCACCACCTCGTCGTGACGGCCGTCGGGCTGTCGCCTCCGGGTGTCCCGAACGGAGGTGTCGGCTCGGTGTCCACCTCGTGCCTCGCGCCGACATCGACCGTGCCGACATCGACCCCCACCGTGGTGCCGCCGACCGGGACCCTCGGTGCCTCCGTCACGGTCACCAACTGCGGGAACGTGCCGGAGTTCGGCGTGACGGTGTCGGTCGTCGTCGCGCCGGCCGACGTGCCGGGCCTCGTGGCCCCTCCCGCCGGCCACCGGGGCGGTCGCAGCTCGGCGGTGGTGTCCGTGGCGCCCGGGTCGTCGACGGCCCCCGTGCTCCCTCCGTTGCCGGTCGCGACCGGGCACCGCTACACCGTCACGGTCCAGGTGTCCCTGCCGCCGGGGCAGGCGGATCCGACGGGTTCGACCCAGCAGTTCCTCGTCTACGTCACGCCGTGACGGGTGGTCGGGGCACCCCGGGTGGCCGGTGTCCCCAGGTCAGCATCTAGGATTGGGCCGACCGAGGAAGACGAACCCGATGGAGGGGTAGAGACGAGTGGCCGAGAGCATCACGATCACCGACAACCGCACGGGGCAGTCCCTCGAGATCCCATTGGAGAACGGGGGGGTGTCGGCGGCCGAGTTCTCGAAGTTGCTGCCCGGCGTCTGGTTCTACGATCCGGGCCTGACGGCCACGGCGGCGTGTGAGAGCTCCGTCACCTTCCTCGACGGCGACGCGGGCATCCTCCGCTACCGCGGCTATCCGATCGAGCAGCTGGCCGAGGACTCGACGTTCCTCGAGGTGGCCTACCTGCTCCTCAACGGCGAGCTGCCGACCACCGACCAGTTCGAGGTGTGGGAACGGGAGATCACGCTCCACACCTTCATCCACGAGAACGTACGCAAGCGCTTCCTCGAAGGCTTCCACTACGACGCCCACCCGATGGGCATGCTCGTCTCCGCGGTGGCCGCCCTGTCGACGTTCTACCTGGACGCCAAGGACATCTTCGACCCCGACTCCCGTGACAAGCAGATCATCCGCCTGATCGCCAAGATGCCCACGCTGGCCGCCGCCGCCCACCGCTTCAGCGTCGGCATGCCGTTCGTCTACCCTGACAACTCGCTGCCGTTCACGTCGAACTTCCTCTCGATGATGTGGAAGATCGCCGAGCCCCGCTTCGAGGCCGACCCGGTCCTGACCCGTGCGCTCGACGTCCTCTTCATCCTGCACGCCGACCACGAGCAGAACTGCTCCACCACCGCCATGCGGGTGGTCGGCTCGTCCCACGCCGATCCGTACTCGGCCACGGCCGCCGCGGCGGCAGCCCTCTACGGCCCACGCCACGGCGGCGCCAACGAGGCCGTCATCCGCATGCTGACCGACATCGGCTCGATCGACAACGTGGAGCCGTTCATCGAATCGGTCAAATCCGGCCAGGGTGGCAGGCTCCAGGGCTTCGGCCACCGGGTCTACAAGAGCTATGACCCCCGGGCCAAGATCATCAAGCGCACGGCCGACGAGGTCTTCTCCATCACGGGCAAGAACCCGCTCCTCGACATCGCCCTGAAGCTCGAGGAGATCGCCCTGAACGACGAGTACTTCACCTCGCGGAAGCTCTATCCGAACGTCGACTTCTACTCCGGCCTGATCTACCAGGCCATGGGGTTCCCGCTCGAGATGTTCCCCGTGCTGTTCGCCATCCCCCGCACCGCCGGGTGGCTGGCCCACTGGCAGGAGATGCTCAACCAGGACTCCAAGATCGCCCGGCCCCGCCAGCTGTACATCGGCGAGGACGAGCGGAATTACGTCCCCATCGCCGAGCGCTCGTAGGTCGGCCCGGCGGGCCCTACGATCCCGCGGGTCGTTCCACCAGGCGCATCAGGCCCTCCTGGGCCATCGACACGGCAAGGGTCCCCTCCTGGGTGAACATGAACCCCCGGGCCAGCCCCCGGGCCCCCGACGACGTCGGGCTGTCCATGTCGTAGAGCAGCCACTCGTCGGCCCGGAAGGGCCGGTGGAACCACATGCAGTGGTCGAGGCTGGCCCCCATGAAGTCGGGATCGTCCCACCCGACGTCATGGGGGGCGAGCATGGTGTCGAACAGGTACATGTCGGATGCGTAGGTGGCGATGCACGTGTGGAGCAGCGGGTCGTCGGGCAGCGTGCCGTCGGCGCGCAGCCACAGCTGCTGGCGGGGCTCCTGGACGGCGCGGTGCATCCACGGCAGGGCGCCGATGTGGCGCTGGTCGATGGGGTGCGGCCGGTCGTACCAGTCGCCGACCTTGTCCTTGAACGGCTCGAGCCGCTCGCGCATGGTGGGCAGTGTCTCGGGGTCGGGGACCTCCGGCATCGGGATCTGGAAGTTCAGCCCGGGCTCGTCCACGTGGAACGACGCCGACAGGTGGAAGATGGCCCTGCCGTGCTGGATGGCCACCACCCGCCGGGTGGTGAAGCTGCGCCCGTCGCGGATGCGGTCCACTTCGTAGAGGACGGGCACGTTGGGGTCGCCCGGCCGGAGGAAGTAGGCGTGCAGCGAGTGGGGCCTGCCCGCCTCGACGGTCCGGCCGGCGGCCATCAGCGCCTGGGCGGCCACCTGACCCCCGAAGATCCGCTGGCGTTCCTCGTTCGGGTTGGAGCCCCGGAAGATGTTGACCTCGATGGGCTCGATGTCGAGGAGTTCCACCAGGAGTTCGAGTGCGTCGCTCACGGCCCTCATCCTGTCAGGTCGGGCACGTGCTGCGGACGGTCCGCCACCCGCCGCGACGGCTGACGCAACGGAGGACCCGCCGCTACGGTTGGCGCCGTGCCCGAGCTGACCTTCCCCGACCGGTTCCTCCGGGGGACCGCCACCGCCGCCCACCAGATCGAAGGTGGCAACGTCAACAACGACTGGTGGACCATGGAGCACGACCCGACTTCGGGCTGCGTGGACGCCAGTGGCGACGCCTGCGACTCGTTCAACCGCTACCCGGAGGACATCGCCCTGATCGCGGACCTCGGGCTCGGCGCCTACCGGTTCTCCCTCGAATGGAGCCGGATCGAGCCGGAGGAGGGGGAGTTCTCGCTCGTCGCCCTCGACCACTACCGCCGGATGGCCGCCGCATGCCACGAGGCCGGCATCCTGCCCGTCGTCACGTTCCACCACTTCACCCACCCCCGCTGGCTGGCCGCCGCCGGGACGTGGGAGGCGTTGCACGCCCCTGACCGGTTCGCCCGCTTCTGCGAGAAGGTCACCGAGCACATGGGCGACCTGATCGGCATGGCCTGCACCCTGAACGAGCCCAACGTGGTGGCCACGATGGGGTGGCGTCTCGGACTGTTCCCGCCGCGCGTGCGTGACCGCACCCGCCGCGACGTGGCGAACGCCGCCATGGTCTCGGCCCACCGCAAGGCGGTCGAGGCGATCCGCTCCGGGCCCGGCGACTTCCCTGTGGGGTTGACGCTGTCGATGACCGACTACCAGCTCCAGCCGGGCGGCGAGGAGTGGCTGGAGCGCCTGCGCAGGCCCAACGAGGACGTCTTCCTCGAGGCCCTCGGCGGTGACGACTTCATCGGCGTCCAGACCTACACGCGCATGCGTGTCGGTCCCGAGGGCGGCCTCGGCGCCGAGGACGGGGTGCGGACCACGCAGATGGGGTACGAGGTGTGGCCCGAGGCACTGGGTGCGACCATCCGCCGGGCCACCGAGGTGACCGGCGGGCTGCGGGTGTACGTGACCGAGAACGGCATCGGCACCGACGACGACGCCCTGCGCGTCGAGTACGTGACCCGTGCCCTGGCCGGGGTCCGTCAGTGCCTCGACGACCGCATCGACGTGCGGGGCTACTTCTACTGGAGCCTGCTGGACAACTTCGAGTGGGTGCTCGGCTACGGCCCCACGTTCGGACTGGTGGCCGTCGACCGGCGGACGTTCGAGCGCAGCCCGAAGCCGAGCGCCAGCTGGTTCGGTGGTGTGGCCAGAGCCAACGGCCTGCCGGCCTGACGGATCCATCGGAGCCCGGGGCGGCCCAATGTTACAGATCCATGACGACTAGAGTGATCCCGATGCCGAGAACTTCCGAGCGAGTCAGCCTCCCTCAGCGGGTCGTACACCTGTGGGAGAAGCGGGACACGCCCGAGGGCAAGCAGCTCATCCGTTACACCATGGTCTCGGTGATCTCGACGGTGGTCTCCTTTGCCGTCCTCGGCCTGGTGTTCGGTGTGTTCCACATCTGGGGCGAGGTGGGCAGCACCGTGTTCGCCAACGTCGTCGCCAGCATCCCGTCCTACTTCCTGACCCGGAGCTGGGTGTGGGGGAAGAAGGGGCGCTCGCACCTGGTGAAGGAGATCATCCCCTTCTGGGTGATGTCCGCCCTCGGTGTCACCTTCTCCATCATCGGCGCCTCGATCGCCAAGCGCATCGGCACGCACTACGGACTGAGCCACTTCGAGCAGACCATCCTCGTCGAGGTGGCCAACGTCACCTCCTTCGCCGTCTTCTGGGTGGCGAAGTACCTGGTGTTCAACCGGATCTTCAAGGTGCACCCCCTCGAGGAGCTCGACGAGCTCGTCGAAGCGGCCTGACGCGACCGGCGTGAACCTCCTGGCCACCACGGCGCCCACCGGAGCGCTGGTGCTGGTGACGGCCGTGTTCCTCGCGAGTGCGGTGGAGATGGTGGAGGCGCTGACGATCGTCCTCGCCGTGGGTGTCACCCGGGGCTGGCGCTCGGCACTCGAGGGTGTGGCGGTCGCCGTCGGCGTGCTGGCCGCCCTGGTCGCCCTGGTCGGTCCGCCACTGGTCCATTGGGTGCCGTTGTCCGCCCTCCGCCTCGTGGTCGGCGGCCTCCTCCTGGTGTTCGGGCTGCAATGGCTGCGCAAGGCCGTCCTGCGGGCGTCGGGCCTCAAGGCCAAGCACGACGAGGACGCCATCTTCGCCGAGCACGTGGCCGAACTGAACGCGGTGCCGAAGGCCACCGGCCGAGATGCCACCGCGTTCACCGTGGCGTTCAAGGGCGTGTTCCTCGAGGGACTCGAGGTCGTGGTGATCGTCATCACCCTGGGCAGCACGTCGCACCCGAGCAGGCTCGGGCTCGCCGCCGCGGCTGCGGCCGCCGCCGCCCTCGTGGTCGGTGTGATCGGCCTCATCGTCCACCGCCAGCTGTCCGGGGTCCCCGAGAACGCCATGAAGATGGGGGTCGGCCTGATGCTGGTCAGCTTCGGGACCTTCTGGTCCGCCGAAGGTGTCCACGTCGCGTGGCCCGGCTCCGACCTCGCCGTCCCGGTCCTGGTGGCCTGGTACGGGCTGGTGGCCTGGTTGCTGGTGACGGCGCTCAAGCGGCGCGCCGGGCAGCCGGCGCCGGGCCTGGCGTCAGCCGGGGGGCCGGCCCATGGCTGACCGCGTCGTCGACGACCGCCCGACGGCGCTGCGCTGGCTGGCCGCTTTCGGGCACTTCTGGTGGGAATTCCTGATCGGCGACACCCCGGAGTTGTTCATCGGGGCGGTGGCCGTCATCGGGATCCTGGCCCTGCTGTGCCTCCAGGTGGGCCTGCGCACCGCCGCCGCCTACCTCGCCCCGGTGCTCGTCACGCTGGTGCTCGTCGCGTCGGTGTGGTGGGCGGCGCGCGGGCACGTCTCCTAGGCCGAGACGCATCGTCGGAACAGGGTCCGGGTCGGAGCCCCTCAGATCGACTGGCCGACCGGGCGGACCATCAATTCGTTGACGTCGACCCCTGCCGGCTGGCCGACGATCCACCCGACCGCCTCGGCGATGGCCGCTGACTCCAGGGCGAACGGCGGGGCACCCTGCTCGCCCCAGAACGGGGCGTCGGTGATGCCCGGCTCGACCAGGGCGACCCGGATGCCGGCGGCGGTCAGCTGGGGACGGAGGTTTTCGGCGATGGCGGCGACCGCGGCCTTGGTGGCGCCGTAGAGGCTGCCGGGTCGGACGATCCGACCGGCCACGCTGCCCACCAGGACGATCTGCCCACCGGGGGCGGTGAGGCGCGGCAGGGCGGCCCGGACGAGCAGTGCGGGCCCGAGGACATTGGTCAGGACCATCGATCGCCACTGCTCCGGGTCGCCGTCGGACAGGTCGCCGGCGGCCGTGAACCCGGCGTTTGCCACCGCGACGTCGAGTCCGCCGTGGTGGGCGACGTGCTCCGCCACCGACCGCTGGTTGTCGGCCCAGTCGGCGGCGTCGGCGACGACACCGAGGACGTCTGCGCCGGCGCCGTGCAGCGCGGCGACGGCGGCGTCCAGGGTGGCCTGCGTGCGACCCGTGACGGTCACCCCGAGACCCAGCCCGGCGAGGTGGTGGGCGGTGGCCAGGCCGAGGCCCGTCGATCCGCCGGTAATCAGTGCGCTGCGGGGGGAGTCCATCGTCCGAGTATGCCGTGACCGGGTCCGCGCCCGGACGGTGCGGCCGACCGGTGCGTCGGGCGACCTGCGCTCAGTCGCGGAAGTTGTTGAACTGCAGCGGGATCCCGAAGTCCTCGGCCTTGAGCGCGGCGATGACCGCCTGGAGGTCGTCGCGCTTCTTGCCGGTCACACGCAGCTGGTCGCCCTGGGTCTGCGAGGACACGCCCTTCAGGTTGAGGTCCTTCACGAACCTGTTGATCTTCTTGGCGTGGTCCGACGAGATCCCGGCCTGGATGCCGAGCCGCTGGCGGGCCGTGCCCTTGGCGGCCTCCTCGATCTTGCCCACGTCGAAGGACTTGAGTGAGACCTCGCGCTTGACCAGCTTCTCCTGGAGCACCTGGTAGAGGGCGCGGAGCCGGTCCTCGGTGGACGAGGTCAGGAGGAGCTCCTTGTCGTTGAGCTCGATGGTCGAGTCGGTGCCCTTGAAGTCGAACCTGGTGGTGGCTTCCCGGTTGGCCTGGTCCACGGCGTTGCGGACTTCCTGCATGTCGACTTCGGAGACGACGTCGAAGGTGGGCATGGCGAAACAGTACCCCCGTGCGAAGCGGTAACCTTGCCCGCCTGCGGGTCGGTGCCCGAGCGGCCAAAGGGAGCAGACTGTAAATCTGCCGGTTCTGCCTTCGAAGGTTCGAATCCTTCTCGGCCCACGCAGAGGAGGGTCCCGGTGGAGAGCACGCGCTGCTCGCCCCCGGGGCCCTTCTGCTTCCCGGGGGCACCCTGACGTCCGGCGGGCGACGCCGGTGGAGGTCGTACGCACAGACGCTTACCATGAGCACATGGCCCCCCACGCCTCGGTACTGACCCTGCACTGTCCGGACTCGTCGGGCATCGTCGCCGACGTGGCGACCTGGATCGGCTCGGGTGGCGGCAACATCGTCGACGCGGGCGAGACGCGTGACGCCGAGCACGGGCTGTTCGTCCAGCGGGTGGAGTTCACCCACGATGACGACCTCGACACGCTGCGGACCTCGTTCGCCCCGCTCGGTGAGCGACGGAGGATGACCTGGGCCATCACGGCGCAGGAGGAGGTCAGCCGCCTCGCCGTCCTGGTGACCAAGGACGGGCACTGCCTCTACGACCTGCTCGGCCGGTGCGCCACGGGCGACCTGCCGGCCGCCATCGAGGTCGTGGTGTCCAACCGCGAGGACCTGGCCGAGGCGGCCGGACGCTTCGGCGTGCCGTTCCGCCACCTGGCCGTCGAGGGGGACGGGCCGGAGGCCCGTGCCGCGCAGGAGGCCGAGGTCCGTGCCGCGGTGCGCGATGTCGACCCCCACCTCGTCGTGCTCGCCCGCTACATGCGGGTCCTGACCCCGGACTTCGTCGACGAGTTCGACGGACGGACCATCAACATCCACCACTCGTTCCTGCCCGCCTTCGTCGGCGCCAACGCTTACCGGCAGGCCTGGGAGCGGGGCGTGAAGCTGATCGGGGCCACGTCCCACTACGTCACGTCGGGCCTCGACGAGGGACCGATCATCGCCCAGGACGTCACCCAGGTGACCCACGCCGACACGCCGGCCTCGATGGCCAGGCGGGGCCGCGACCTCGAGACCCTGGTGCTCTCGCGGGCCGTGCGGGCGCATCTCGAGCACCGGGTGATCGCCTACCGGGGTCGGACCGTCGTCTTCGACTGACTGCACCGGCCGGCCCGGAACGGCAGTCACGCCGTGCGCCGTGCCTGGTGACGTTCGGCCCTTGGTCGCTCAGTGACCGCGCCATACCATGCACCCGTAGCCCGACCACGGTGGGCGGACGGCAAGAAGGAGGTGCCATGCGGGCCCTGCGACTGCTCGAGTGGAAATCGGATCCGGTACTGGTGGAGATAGACGATCCCGTCCCGGGCCCGGGCCAGGTGGTGGTCCGGATCGGTGGCGCCGGGGCCTGCCACTCGGACCTCCACCTGATGCGCGAGTTCGAGGCCGGCCTCCTTCCCTGGGGTCCGCCGTTCACCCTCGGACACGAGAACGCTGGCTGGGTGCATGCCCTCGGCAGCGGCGTGACCGGCCTCGACGTCGGCCAGCCCGTCGCCGTCTACGGCCCCTGGGGGTGCGGCACCTGCGCGCACTGCCTGCTCGGTATGGAGAACTACTGCGAATGCCCCGACCTGGTGAGCGTGCCGGGCGGTGGGGGAGGCCTTGGCCTCGACGGCGGCATGGCCGACCTCATGCTGGTGCCGGCGGCGCGCCAACTGGTCCCGCTACCGGACGGACTCGAGCCGGTGACGGCGGCCCCGCTGACGGACGCCGGCCTCACCCCATACCATGCCGTACGCCGTTCCTGGCCGAAACTGCCGCCCGGCTCGACCGCGGTGGTCATCGGGGTCGGGGGGCTCGGCCACCTGGCGGTGCAGATCCTCCGGGCCACCACGGCGGCCCAGGTCCTTGCCGTCGACACCCGGGCCGAGGCCCGGGAGCTGGCGCTCGCAGCGGGGGCCGACCTCGTCGTGGCTCCCGACGACGATGCCGTCGCCACACTGCGTGCGGCTACCGGCGGCCGGGGTGCCGATGTCGTGCTCGACTTCGTCGGGGCCGAGGCGACCATCGCCCTCGGTGCGGCGGTGAGCCGGTTCCTGGGCGACGTCACCTTGGTGGGGATCGCCGGTGGGACCTTCCCCTTCAACTTCTTCTCCCTCCCCTACGAGGTGTCGTTGCAGTCGACCTACTGGGGTTCCCGACCCGAGCTGGTGGAGGTCCTCGACCTGGCGGCACGCGGTCACCTCCGCCCGACGGTCACGACGGTGCCGCTCGAGGAGGCCGTGGAGGCCTACCACCGGATGGAAGCTGGTTCGGCACTCGGCCGCCAGGTGGTGGTACCGGCGGACGCAGGGTAGCGGGGTGCGCGCCTGGGTGGTCGGGCGGCCGGGTCCGGTCGACGGTGGTCCGCTCGAGGCGGTGGAACGACCGTCCCCAGAGCCGGGTCCCGGGCAGGTGCGGGTCCGGGTGTCGGTTTGCGGCGTGTGCCGGACCGACCTCCACCTGGCCGAGGGCGACCTCGCGCCGCGGCGTCCAGGGGTGGTGCCCGGCCACGAGGTCGTCGGCCGGGTCGACCGGGTCGGTCCTGAGTGCTCGGACCTGGCCGAGGGGGAGCGGGTCGGCATCCCCTGGCTCGCGCACACCTGCGGCACGTGCCGGTTCTGCGTCGCCGGACGGGAGAACCTCTGCACCGCACCGGCCTTCACGGGCTGGGACGTCGACGGAGGCTACGCGGAGTACGCGGTCGTCGACGAGCGCTACGCCTACCGGCTGCCCGACGGCCTCGGTGACGTCGACGTGGCCCCGCTCCTGTGTGCGGGCATCATCGGCTACCGGGCCCTCCGCCGGGCCGAGCTGCCAGCCCGGGGCCGGCTCGGGATCTACGGGTTCGGGGGTTCGGCGCACCTGACGGCGCAGGTGGCACTGGCCCAGGGTGCGACCGTCCACGTGATGACCAGATCCGCCGAGGCCCGGCGACTGGCACTCGAACTCGGCGCGGCCAGCGCCCAGGGGGCGGATGATACCCCCCCCGAGCCGCTCGATGCCGCCATCCTCTTCGCACCGGTGGGGACACTGGTGCTTCCCGCCCTCGAGGCGCTGGACCGGGGTGGCACGCTGGCCATAGCGGGCATCCACCTGTCCGACATCCCGGTACTCGACTACCAGCGCCACCTCTTCGAGGAGCGCACGTTGCGGAGCGTCACAGCCAACACCCGCCACGACGGGCGGGAGTTCCTGGCGCTGGCCGCAGACATCGGAATCCGGGTGTCGGCGGTGCCGTATCCCTTCGACGAGGCCGACCGGGCGCTGGCGGACCTGGCCCACGACCGGGTGGATGGAGCTGCGGTGCTGGTCGTGGAGGGCGGATGAGCGGTCGAGGGGGTGGTGGCGGCCGACCCGGCCCGGCGGCCCGCCATTGGTTACAATGACGTTACGGAATGGTTGCGTTCGGCGTCGTGCGGAGTCACCGCACGACCTGTCGGGGGACGTGGACCACCACCGTGGACGGCGCCGCCGGACCTGACGGCCCGGCACACTCGATCGACACACGACCCAGGAGACCCTCGACCCCATGGCACCGGAGCGCACACCGGCGGCAGTGCACGGGGACCGGCCCACCGTGGCCCGTCCCCCGTCCGGTGCCCGGCGCTCGAGCGCGGTCGGTTGGCTCCTGCGACGCGCCGAGGCGTGGCGCGACCGCCTCGTCGGGACGTCCGACGCCGTCGACCCGACCGAGGACGTCGAGGAGGTGACCGACGCCAGGGGCCTCGTGCTCCGGCCGGCCCTGCTGGGGTTCGTCGCCGTACTGGCCGTCGCCATCGGTGCCTCCATGCCGAGCTCGCCCTTCAAGCTCGAGATGCCGGGTGTCTGGTTCTTCGGCGAGCCCTCGACCGCCACCCCCAGCCGCTGGGGTGTCTATTTCTCGCTTGCCGCCGTCTACGGCGGGCTGTTCCTCTTCATGCGCGTCTGGTGGGGAATGGCCCGGCTGTACCGCCGGCGCCGAGGGGTGCCCGTGAAGACCATGATGGGAGTGTTCGCCCTGTGGTCGTTGCCGGTCCTGGTGATCGCACCCCTGTTCAGCCGCGACGCCTACTCGTACGCCGCCCAGGGCGAGATGGTCAGCCACCACATGAACCCGTACCTGTACGGGCCCTTCGAGCTCGGCAACAACTCGTACACCGCGCCGGTGGACCCGCTGTGGGGCAATGCCCCGGCACCGTACGGCCCGATGTTCCTGCAGCTGGACGGCTTCGTGGCCCGGATCACCTTCCACAACGAGCTGGCCACCATCGTCCTGCTCCGTCTGCTGGCCCTGGTCGGCGTCCTGTTGATCGCCGCCTGTGTGCCCCGCCTCGCCAAGCACTACCACCGTGACGGCGCCGAGCTGTTCACGCTCATGGTCCTGAACCCGGTCACGATCTTCCACCTCATCGGGGGTGCCCACAACGACGCCCTGATGCTGGGCCTGCTGGTCGCCGGGCTCACACTGGCCAAGGAGAAACGCCCCCTCTGGGGCATCGTCCTTTGCGCCCTGGCCACGGCGGTCAAGGCGCCGGCGGCACTCGGCATGCTCTACATCGGCTGGAGTTGGCTGGGCACCGGGGTCCCGATCCGGGACCGCATCCGGCCGGTGGTCACGGCAGGCCTCATCGGGGTCGGCATCCTCGGGTTCTTCTCCTACGTGAGCGGCCTGGGCTGGGGTTGGGTCACCATCCTCGGCACGCCGGGCGTGGTCCGCTCGTGGGCCTCGCCGACCACCGCTGTCGCCTTCGCCATCACCGGGGTCGCCCACCTGGCCCACCTCGGGGTCGGGGTCGGGGGCGTGCTCACGGTGACCCGGTTCCTCGGCCTGCTCATCGCGGCGGTGTCGGGCGTGTGGCTCCTGCTCAACAGCGACCGGATCGGCACGCTCAAGGCCCTCGGGCTCACCCTCCTGATCTTCGTCCTGCTCGGCCCGGTCGTGCAGCCCTGGTACCTGTCGTGGGGACTCGTCCTGCTCGCCCCGGTCGCCCTCGGCCAGCTCCGGTCCCTGGTCATCGGCCTGTCGATGGTGACCGCCTTCATCGAATTGCCCGGCGGCACCCAGCTGGTCACGACCCTGCTCCACGGCGACCCGCTGCTGATCGTGCTGACCCTGCTGTGGATCCTGGTCGTCATGACCGTGCCGCTGTCCTCGTGGGACCGCCGCCGCCCGGCCATCGGGACCGAGCACGCCCCGGCCGCCGCGGTAGCGGTCTGAGCCACCCGGGACGCCGGGCCCTGGGTGCTGGCGCGCTCGCTCAGCCCGACACAGCGTCGAAGCCGCCCCCGCCCAGCATCCGCTGCAGCAGGGCGACGTCCAGCCACCGGTTGAACTTCCGGCCGATCTCCCGCTCGACCCCGACGAGCTCGAACCCGCAGGCCCGGTGCAGGGCGATGGACGCCTCGTTGTCGCCACCGACCCGGGCGATCATCGAGTGGAAGCCGTGGAGCGTGCCGAGGCGGACCAGTTCCTCGAGCAGGGCCCGGCCCACGCCCTCCCCCCGGTGGTCGGCGTCGACATAGACCGAGTTCTCGACGGTGGTCGAGTACGAGGGGCGGTCCCGGTAGCTGGACAGCGACCCGAACCCGAGGACCGTGCCGGCGCCGTCGACGGCCACCACGACCGGGTAGGTGCCCTCGTGTTCGGTCATCCAGGCCGCCTGCTCGTCCACGGTGCGCGGCCGGAGGTCGAAGGTGGCGGTCGAGCCGACCACTTCGGCGTTGTAGATCTGCCGGACGGGCTCGGCGTCCCGGGGCTCTGCCAGGCGGACGTCCATCCCGGCGATCGTAGACGGGGGCCCACTGTTCAGGTGCCGACGGTGCGGCTATGCTTTCCCCTCTGCTGCTCTTCCGAGCTGCATTGCCCTTGTAGCTCAGTGGTAGAGCACCGCCATGGTAAGGCGGGGGTCGTGGGTTCAATCCCCACCGGGGGCTCGCCCGTGGCGGCGTAGCTCAGTTGGTTAGAGCACACGGCTCATAATCGTGGGGTCGCCGGTTCGAGTCCGGCCGCCGCTACCAGTTCTCGGCTGTGCCAGGGCAGTCAGTCGACGTAGGACGGACAGGCACAGCCAGGCAGTACCCGGGGTACAGGCAGTACACCGGACAGGGAGCACATCGGACCCGCGGCCACCCGGCCGCGGGCACAAGGGAGCCACCGTGGCAAAGAACGACAAGCGCATCCAGGTCACCCTGGCCTGCGAGTCCTGCAAGCGGCGCAACTACATCACGACCAAGAACAAGATGAACGACCGCGAGCGGATCGAGATGAAGAAGTTCTGCTCGTGGGACCGCCGTCACACCCTCCACAAGGAGACCCGCTAGGCACCAGGGCCGGGCGCCGCGTCCCCTCGGAGGGGGCCGGGACGCCCGCATGGGACGGCAGCCGTCCCCGGTGGTAGCCTGGAGCACCGCCCTTGCGTTCGGACGTTCGTACGCGTCGCGGCGGTCGACAGAGGGCAGTAGCTCAACTGGTAGAGCACCGGTCTCCAAAACCGAAGGTTGGGGGTTCAAGTCCCTCCTGCCCTGCTCTGCACCTGTGAAGTGGCCGAAGGAAACAGCACGTGAACCGAGAACAGAAGCGACAGATGCAGCGGCAGGGCCAGGACCCCGAAGGGGAGGCCGCGCCCACCCGCACCGCACCTGCACGCAAGCCGGTCAAGCGTGAGCCCTTCCGGATCGGCCAATTCCTCCGGGAGGTACGCTCGGAGCTGCGCCAGGTGGCCTGGCCCAACCGGGCGGAGGTCATCAACTACACCACGGTGACCCTGGTCACCCTGCTTTCCCTGATGGTCCTCATCTTCGTCCTCAACTACGCCTTCGCAAAGGGCGTCCTCTGGCTGTTCAAGCCCTGATCGGTATGACTGTGACCCACGACGGAACCACTGCCCCACTCGACGACGACCCGAGCACCGATGGTGCCGAGGGCCCGGTCGCGGACGACGCCACTGCCGCCGAGGCGGCGCCTGACGCCGGCACGATCGACGCGGAGGTCGCCGAGACCGACGCCGAGGAGGCCCTCGACGAGGACGTCGACACCGACGACGAGTACGAGGACGAGGAACCCTTCGTCGTCAGCCCCTACGACCAGCCCGGGCGCTGGTATGTCGTGCACACCTACGCCGGCTATGAGAACAAGGTGAAGTCGAACCTCCACAGCCGCACGGCGTCCATGGGCATGGAGGACCGCATCTACGAGGTCGTCATCCCGATGGAGGACGTCACCGAGTTCAAGAACGGCAAGAAGGTCGTCGTCCAGAAGAAGGTCTTCCCGGGCTATCTCCTGTGCCGGTGCGAGCTCGACGACGACAGCTGGGCCGTGATCCGCAACACCCCCGGCGTCACCGGCTTCGTCGGTCCCGGTACCAAGCCGACCCCGCTGTCGCGCCGTGAGGTGGAGGGCATCCTGCAGGTCAAGGTCGAGGGTGGCGAGGCCCCCTCGAAGCGCAGCCGTCCCCGGCTCGAGCACGAGGTGGGCGAGACCGTGCGGGTCAAGGAAGGCCCCTTCGCCGACTTCTCCGGACAGGTCGCCGAGATCAACGAGGACCAGCTCAAGCTCAAGGTGCTGGTCAACATCTTCGGCCGGGAGACCCCGGTCGAGCTCGAGTTCAGCCAGGTCGCGAAGCTCTAGGGCTCCGACCGCACAGATTCCACAACCAGGAGACACACCCCCCATGGCCCCCAAGAAGAAGATCCTCACGGTCGTCAAGATCCAGCTGCCCGCCGGCGGCGCCACGCCCGCGCCCCCCGTCGGCACCGCCCTCGGGCCGCACGGCGTCCAGACCATGGACTTCGTGAAGCAGTACAACGCAGCCACCGAGAAGCAGGCCGGCTCGATCATCCCGGTGGAGATCTCGATCTACGAGGACCGGACGTTCTCGTTCGTGCTCAAGACCCCGCCGGCCGCCGCACTGCTGCGTCAGGCCGCCGGCCTCGAGAAGGGCGCCCAGACGGCCGGCCGTGAGACGGTCGCCACCGTCACCGACGCCCAGATCACCGAGATCGCCACCATCAAGCTGCCCGACCTCAACACGACCGACATCGAGTCGGCCAAGAAGCAGGTCGCCGGCACCGCCCGCTCCATGGGGATCGCAGTCGCCGGCTGAGCCGGACGACGAAGAACCGACCAGACGAAAGAGACATCATGTCCAGGGGAAAGAAGTACACCGCCAGCATCGCCGGCATCGACCGTGAGCACCTCTACAGCGCCGCAGAGGCCGTCGACCTGGTGAAGGCCTCGGCCAAAGCGAAGTTCGACGAGACCATCGAGCTGGCCATCCGCCTCGGGGTCGACCCCCGCAAGGCCGACCAGATCGTGCGCGGGACGCTGTCGCTGCCCGCAGGCACCGGCCGGAACGCCCGCGTGGCCGTGTTCGCCGCCGGTGAGAAGGCAGCTGAGGCCCGCGCCGCCGGGGCCGACGTCGTCGGCGCCGACGACCTCGTGGCCCGGGTGTCGGGCGAGGGCTTCCTCGAGTTCGACATCGCCATCGCCACCCCGGACCTGATGGGCCAGGTCGGCACCCTCGGCCGCGTGCTCGGCCCCCGTGGCCTCATGCCCAACCCCAAGACCGGCACCGTCACCGACGACGTCGAGCGGGCTGTCCTGGAGTTCAAGGGCGGGCGTGTGGAGTACCGCACCGACAAGGTCGGCAACATCCACATCCGCGTGGGCAAGGCCTCCTTCGACAAGGCCCAGCTCCTGGAGAACATCCACGCCGTGATGGACGAGATCCACCGGGCCAAGCCGGCCTCCGCCAAGGGCAAGTACGTCCGCGGCGTGACCCTGTCGTCGACCATGGGCCCCGGTGTCCACATCGACCCGCTGCTGGCCCGTCGGGCCGACGAGGAGCTGGCCACCGCAGCCTCCGCCTGACCGCACCACCACCCCGCTGGCCCGAGCCGGCCGGGGTGCGCTACAGTCTTCTTTTCCAGATCTACAGAACTGCCGTAGACCTCCGGTGTACCGCTCACCCGGTACCGAAGGGACCCCCGGGTCCGCCTGATGAGGCGTTCCGCTCCGAGCACCGTGTGCTCGTGCGTGCCACTCGATGGTGTCTGCGGCCCGAACCTGAGCGGATCGCTCGGTGGAGGCACGATGGACAATCCGAGGGCCGAGAAGGTCGCCGTCGTCAACGAGGTGCGGGAGCGCATGGAGGCCGCCGAGGGCGCTCTCCTGACCGAGTACCGGGGCCTGACCGTGGCCGAGCTGGCCGAGCTCCGTCGGGAGCTGACGGCTGCCGGCGGTGACTACAAGGTCTACAAGAACACCCTGGTCCGCCTGGCCGTGGCCGACACCCCCCGTGAGAGCATGAGCGACCTGCTGACCGGCCCGACGGCCATCGCCTTCGTCGAGGGCGACGTCAGCGCGGTGGCCAAGGCCCTCCGGGACTTCTCCAGGGCCAATCCGCACCTGATCGTCAAGGGCGGCGTGGTCGGCACGGCCGTGATGTCGGCCGCCGACATCGAGGTGCTGGCCGACCTGCCGTCCCGCGAGACCCTGCTGGCCCAGTTCGCCGGCGCCCTGTCCGCCCCGCTCCAGCAGCTGGCCGGCCTGGTGCAGGCCCTGCCGCGCAATCTCGCCTACGGGATCTCGGCACTGCTCGAGCAGCGCCAGTCCGAGGCCCCGGCCGCCGAGCCGGCTGCAGAGGCACCGTCCGAGACCGTCGAGTCCACGGACGAGGCACCCGCAGCCGAGGCGGAGGCAGCGGCGACCGAGTCGGCCGAGGCGCCGGCGGAGGAGGCCCCCGAGGCCGAGCCCGCCACCGAGGCGACTGACGCCCCGGCCGCCGAGTAGCACCCGCACCACCGAGCACACGATCCACCTACCCAGCAACGACACAACCAGGAACAAGGAGTAAGACGATGGCAGGAACCCTGACCAAGGACCAGATTCTGGACGGCATCTCTGAGCTGTCCGTGCTGGAGCTCAGCGAGCTCCTCAAGGAGTTCGAGGAGCGCTTCGGCGTCACTGCCGCAGCCCCCGTGGCCGCAGCCGCAGCCGCACCGGCCGCCGGTGGCGGTGGCGAGGCCGCAGCTGCCGAGGAGAAGACCGAGTTCGACGTGATCCTCACCGCCGCCGGCGACAAGAAGATCCAGGTCATCAAGGAGGTCCGTGCGCTGACCAGCCTGGGCCTCAAGGAGGCCAAGGACCTCGTGGACGGCGCCCCCAAGCCCGTGATCGAGAAGGCCAACAAGGAGGACGCCGAGAAGGCGAAGGCGCAGCTCGAGGGAGCCGGCGCCACCGTCGAGCTGAAGTAGTGCCTCCCGGGTCCCGGCCGCCGGCCATCGGCGGTCGGACCCGGGCTGTAGGTGGTCGACCGCGGGGGTCCGGGCGTGCCCGGACCCGCCGTCGGGCGGTCGGAATCCTTGACGGAGGTCCCCGGTTCTCGTACCTTGTGGGGGCCTGGCTCCGGGTTTCCCCCGCAGGGGTTGTGATCCCGTGCGCTTCCGGTTATGCTTACTGGTTGCCGTGCCTGCCCCTGTCGCCTTCCTCAGCCGTTTTCGCTGAGTGACGCGCGCCCCGACGCCTCTGACGGCCGCTCCAGCGGTGGCCGTCGACCCCGCTGACCACGCCCCGCCGTGCCCCTTCGGCACCTGAGTCACCGCAGTACCCCGTCCTTGCCCCATTCGCCTTGCAACTGGGAGGAGTAGGCCGTTGCCTACACGGTCCAACAGCCCGGAACGTTTTTCGTTTGCCAACATCGACGAGGCGCTGCCGCTGCCTGACCTCGTCGCCATCCAGCGGGACTCCTTCAAGTGGTTCCTCGACCGTGGACTGGCGGAGACGTTCAACGACATCAGCCCGATCGAGGACTTCACCGGACAGCTGAGCCTTGAGCTGGAGTTCGACCCGACCGATCCTGACCTGCGCCCGCCGCCGAAGTTCTCGGTGGAGGAGTGCAAGGAGAAGGACATGACCTACGCGGCGCCCGTCTTCGTGCGCGCCCGGTTCATGAACGCCGGCACCGGTGAGATCAAGGAGCAGACGGTCTTCATGGGGGACTTCCCCGTCATGACCGACAAGGGCACCTTCATCGTCAACGGGACCGAGCGCGTCGTCGTCAGCCAGCTCGTCCGGTCGCCGGGTGTCATCTTCCAGCCCGGCCGTGACGCCAAGACCGTCTTCACCGGGACCATCCACCCCTACCGTGGCGAGTGGATCGAGTTCGATGTCGAGGCCAAGCCGGGCAAGGACGTCACCGCCGGCTGCCGCGTGGCCCGCAAGCGCCGCCTGTCGCTCTTCGTCCTACTGCGCGCACTCGGCTACGAGGACCAGGCGTTCCTGGAGCGCTTCGTCCGCCACTTCGACTTCCTCGAGGGCCAGTGGGAGAAGGAGCAGAACCTCGCCCCCACCCGCGAGGAGGCGCTGCTCGAGATCTACAAGCGCGCCCGCCCGGGTGAGCCGCTGTCGGTCGAGGCGGCCCGCCAGTACTTCGAGAACGCCTTCTTCAACCCCAAGCGCTACGACCTGACCCGGGTCGGCCGGTACAAGCTGAACCGGAAGCTCGGGCCCGAGATCGAGCGCATCTCCGACATCCTGAGCATCGATCTCGAGCGGCCCACGCCGACCCAGGGCGTCCTCAGCCCTGCCGAGATCCTCGCCTCGTCGACCTACATGCTCCACCTGGCCAAGCACATGGCCGACGGGGAGTCGAACTACCGGATCGACGACCAGGACCACTTCGCCAACCGCCGCATCCGGTCGGTCGGCGAGCTCATCCAGAACCAGGTCCGCGTCGGCCTGTCCCGGATGGAGCGGGTCGTCCGCGAGCGCATGACCACCCAGGACGTCGAGGCCATCACGCCGCAGACCCTGATCAACATCCGGCCGGTCGTGGCCGCCGTCAAGGAGTTCTTCGGCACCAGCCAGCTCTCCCAGTTCATGGACCAGAACAATCCGCTGTCGGGTCTGGCCCACAAGCGGCGCCTCTCGGCCCTCGGGCCGGGCGGCCTCTCCCGCGAGCGCGCCGGGTTCGAGGTCCGTGACGTCCACACCTCGCACTACGGGCGCATGTGCCCCATCGAGACCCCGGAGGGCCCGAACATCGGCCTGATCGGCTCGCTGGCCACCTATGCCCGGGTGAACGAGTACGGCTTCATCGAGACCCCGTACCGCAAGGTCGTCGACGGCCAGGTCACCAAGGAGATCCTGTACCTCGCCGCCGACGAGGAGGAGGAGCACGTCATCGCCCAGGCCTCGGCCGCCCTCGATGACAAGGGGCGGTTCACCGAGGACCGGGTGCTCGTCCGCCGCGGCCCCCAGGGCACCGGCGTGCGGGTCGGCCTCGCCACGACCTCCTACGGCACCACCTCGGAGATCGACTTCGTGCCCCCGGCAGAGGTCGATCTCATGGACGTGTCGCCGAAGCAGATCGTGTCGGTGTCCACCGCCCTGATCCCCTTCGTCGAGCACGACGATGCCAACCGGGCCCTGATGGGTGCCAACATGCAGAAGCAGGCGGTGCCGCTGGTCGTCCCCGAGGCCCCCTACATCGGCACCGGCGTCGAGGCCCGTGCCGCCCGCGACGCGGGCGACGTGATCATGGCCGAAGGCGACGGCACCGTCGTCGACGTCTCGGGTGACCAGATCACCGTCGAGTACAAGGCCGGCGCCAAGGACGTGAACGGCCACGCGCTTGGCAAGAAGGTGTACCGACTGGCCAAGTTCCGCCGCTCCAACCAGAACACGGCCATCAACCAGAAGGTCATCGTCGACGATGGCCAGAAGGTCTCGGCCGGCGACGTCCTGGCCGACGGCCCGGCCACCCACAACGGCGAGCTGGCCCTGGGCAAGAACCTGCTCGTGGCCTTCATGCCGTGGGAGGGCTACAACTACGAGGACGCCATCATCCTGTCCGAGCGCCTGGTGAAGGACGACGTGCTCACGTCGATCCACATCGAGGAGCACGAGGTCGACGCCCGCGACACCAAGCTCGGCGCCGAGGAGATCACCCGGGACATCCCGAACCTCTCCGAGGAGATCCTGGCCGACCTCGACGAGCGCGGCATCATCCGCATCGGGGCCGAGGTGGGCCCGGGCGACGTGCTGGTCGGCAAGGTCACTCCCAAGGGTGAGACCGAGCAGACCCCCGAGGAGCGCCTGCTGCGCGCCATCTTCGGTGAGAAGGCCCGTGAGGTCCGCGACACCTCCCTCAAGGTGCCCCACGGCGAGCAGGGCACGGTCATCGATGTCCGTGTCTTCTCCCGTGAGGACGCCCACGAGCTGCCGCCCGGCGTGGAGCAGCTGGTGCGGGTCTACGTCGCCCAGAAGCGCAAGATCTCCGAAGGCGACAAGCTCGCCGGCCGCCACGGCAACAAGGGCGTCATCTCGAAGATCCTGCCCATCGAGGACATGCCCTTCCAGGCCGACGGCACCCCGGTCGACATCGTGCTCAACCCGCTCGGTGTGCCGAGCCGGATGAACGTCGGCCAGGTGCTCGAGTCGCACCTTGGCTACGCCGCCCGCTGGGGCTGGGACGGTGCGGGCGACGTGGCCACCGTGCCGCTGCGCGGCACCGAGACCAAGACGCGGCCCCGCACCGAGCCGTCGGTGTGGGTCTCCACGCCGGTCTTCGACGGCGCCCACTGGGACGAGGAGGACCAGGCCGGACGTCACCCGACGATCCAGCAGATCTTCCGCAAGCTCAACCCGGACGGCGAGGACGGCTCGATCCAGGTCAATGACGAGGGCAAGTCGCAGCTGTACAACGGACGCACGGGCGAGGCCTACGACAACCCGGTCTCGGTCGGCTACGTGTACATCCTGAAGCTCCACCACCTGGTGGACGACAAGATCCACGCCCGGTCCACCGGCCCGTACTCGATGATCACCCAGCAGCCCCTGGGCGGTAAGGCCCAGTTCGGTGGCCAGCGCTTCGGTGAGATGGAGGTCTGGGCGCTCGAGGCGTTCGGCGCCGCGTACGCGCTGCAGGAGCTCCTGACCATCAAGTCGGACGACGTGCTCGGCCGCGTGAAGGTTTACGAGGCCATCGTCAAGGGGGAGAACATCCCCGAGCCGGGTATCCCGGAGAGCTTCAAGGTACTCATCAAGGAGATGCAGTCGCTGTGCCTGGACGTCGAAGTCCTGGCACCCGGCGGCGAAGAGATCGAAATGCGAGAGCTGGACGAGGACGTGTTCCGCACGGCCGAGGAGCTCGGTATCGACATCAGCCGGCCCGAACGTGGGTCGGACGAGGAAGATGCCCGTCGCGCTGCCGAAAGGGGATTCTGATGTTGGACGTCAACGAGTTCGACCAGCTGCGGATCGGGCTGGCCACGGCCGACTCCATCCGAGGGTGGTCGAACGGCGAGGTCAAGAAGCCGGAGACCATCAACTACCGCACGCTGCGCCCCGAGAAGGACGGGCTCTTCTGCGAGAAGATCTTCGGTCCGACCAAGGACTGGGAGTGCTACTGCGGCAAGTACAAGCGCGTGCGCTTCCGCGGCATCATCTGTGAGCGCTGTGGCGTCGAGGTCACCCGCTCCAAGGTCCGGCGCGAGCGGATGGGCCATATCGAGTTGGCCGCGCCCGTGGTGCACATCTGGTACCTGCGCGGCACCCGCAGCTGGCTCGCCTACCTGCTCATGGGCACCGAAGCCCGTGAGGAGCTGAAGGCCAAGCAGCTGGAGAAGGTCATCTACTTCGCCGCCAACCTGGTCACCTGGGTCGACGAGGCCAAGCGCCACGACGACCTGCCCGAGCTCGAGGCGGAGCTCCGCTCCGAGATCACGGACATCGAGAAGAAGCGCGACCTCGACATCGACCGGCGCTTCAAGGACCTCGAGAAGGAGCTCTCCGACCTGGAGAAGGCCGGGGCCAAGGACGCCGAGACCAAGGCGCGCCAGCGACTGGCCGACAAGGAGATCGCCGGTGTCCGCGAGCGGTACGACGACGAGATCTCCCTGGCCCAGCGGGCCTTCGACGAGTTCAAGAGCCTGCACAGCCGCAAGATCCTCGAGGACGAGCTGCTGTGGCGCGAGATGCGTATCCGCTACGAGGACTACTTCGAGGGCGGCATGGGTGCCGAGACCATCACGCGTCTCATCGACCGGATCGACCTCGACGCCGAAGAGATCAAGCTCCGCGAGATGATCGACGCCGCCGACGGCCGCAAGCCGCTGTCGGCCCAGCGCCGCCAGAAGGTCATCAAGCGTCTGAAGATCGTCACCGCGTTCAACCGCCGCGACGAGCAGGGCAAGCGGATCAACGATCCCCGGGCCATGATCCTCGACTCGGTGCCGGTCATCCCGCCCGACCTGCGCCCGATGGTGCAGCTCGACGGTGGCCGCTTCGCCACGTCGGACCTCAACGACCTCTACCGACGCGTCATCAACCGGAACAACCGCCTCAAGCGGCTGCTCGACCTGGGCGCGCCCGAGATCATCATCAACAACGAGAAGCGCATGCTGCAGGAGGCCGTCGACGCACTGTTCGACAACGGCCGCCGCGGCCGCCCCGTCACCGGGCCGGGCAACCGCCCGCTCAAGAGCCTCTCGGACATGCTGAAGGGCAAGCAGGGCCGTTTCCGGCAGAACCTGCTCGGCAAGCGCGTCGACTACTCCGGCCGCTCGGTCATCGTCATCGGCCCGAACCTTCAGCTCCACCAGTGCGGTCTGCCCAAGCTGATGGCGCTCGAGCTCTTCAAGCCCTTCGTCATGAAGCGGCTGGTCGATGCCGAGTACGCCCAGAACATCAAGTCGGCCAAGCGCATGGTCGAGCGCCGTCGCCCGCAGGTGTGGGACGTCCTCGAGGGCGTCATCAAGGAGCACCCGGTCCTGCTGAACCGGGCCCCGACGCTCCACCGCCTGGGTATCCAGGCCTTCGAGCCCGTGCTGGTCGAGGGCAAGGCCATCCAGGTCCACCCGCTGGTCTGCACCGCCTTCAACGCCGACTTCGACGGCGACCAGATGGCCGTCCACCTGCCGTTGTCGGCCGAGGCCCAGGCCGAGGCCCGGGTGCTGATGCTGTCGTCGAACAACATCCTGTCACCGGCCACCGGCCGCCCGATCACCGTGCCCACCCAGGACATGGTGTTCGGCATCTACTACCTGACCCTCGTCGAGGACGGGCAGAAGGGTGAGGGCCGGATCTTCCGGCACGCCTACGAGGTGGAGACGGCGTTCGACGCCGGCGACATCGAGCTGCACGCCAAGATCCTGCTCCGTCCCGAGCCCGGTTCCGCCCTGGCCCACTCCATCGCCGTGACCAACGGTGCGGAGGTGGACGCGGACGGCAACCTGGTCGGCGTGGGCGAGGACGACCGCGTGGAGATCGAGACGACCGCCGGCCGCCTGTTCTTCAACACCGCCCTCCCGGACACGTACCGCTACATCAACGACATCGTCGGCAAGCGGAACACCGCCATCGGCACCATCGTGGAGGAGGTGGCGTCCGGCTTCCCCAAGCGGGAGGTGGCCGCCAGCCTCGACCGGATCAAGTCGCTCGGATTCCGCTACGGCGCCCAGTCCGGCCTGACCATCTCCATCAACGACGTGGTCACCCCGAAGGAGAAGGGCGCCATCCTCGACCGCTACGAGAAGGAGGCGGAAAAGGCGGAGGCCCAGTTCAAGCGGGGCATCATCACCGACGACGAGCGTCGCCAGAAGGAGATCGAGATCTGGACGTCGGCCAACTCCGAGGTCGGGAAGGCCATGGAGAAGACCATGGCGGAAATCAAGTTCAACCCGATCGACATGATGGTCGACTCCGGTGCCCGTGGTAACAGCCAGCAGATCCGCCAGATCGCCGGCATGAAGGGCCTCGTGTCCAACCCCCGCGGTGAGATGATCCCCCGCCCGATCAAGTCCTCGTTCCGCGAGGGCCTGTCCGTGCTGGAGTACTTCATCTCGACCCACGGTGCCCGCAAGGGCCTGGCCGACACCGCCCTCCGCACCGCCGACTCGGGCTACCTGACCCGTCGACTCGTCGACGTCGCCCAGGAGCTCATCGTTCGCGAGGACGACTGCGGCTCGGTGCGCGGCATCTGGATCGAGGGGATCGTGCCGGACGGCGCGGGTACCCGCTCGTACCTCGAGACCCGGGTCACCGGCCGTCTCCTGTCCGAGTCGGTCACCCTGTCGGACAAGACCAAGCTTGAGGCCGGCACCGTCCTGACGGACGACCTCGTCACCAAGCTCCGCGACGACGAGGCCATCGACCGGGTCCGCACCCGCTCGGTGCTGACGTGCGAGGCGGAGCAGGGCATCTGTGCGGCCTGCTACGGCCTGTCGCTCGCCACCGGCGAGATGATCGAGCTCGGCGAGGCGGTCGGCGTCATCGCCGCCCAGTCCATCGGCGAGCCCGGCACGCAGCTGACCATGCGTACCTTCCACACCGGTGGCATCGTCGGTGAGGACATCACCCACGGCCTGCCCCGCGTCGTCGAGCTCTTCGAGGCCCGCACTCCGAAGGGTGCAGCCGTCCTGGCCCGTCACTCGGGTGTCTCCCGGGTCGAGGAGGACGAGTCCGGTCGCCACATCACCGTGGTGGCCGACGACGGCGAGGAGCACACCGTGCTCGTGGCCCAGCGCGCCCACCTCGAGGTCGTCGACGGCCAGGAGGTCGCCGCGGGCGACGCCCTCGTCGAGGGCCCGAAGGACCCGAAGGAGCTGCTCGAGGTCAAGGGCATCCGGGAGACACAGCAGTACCTGGTCGAAGAGGTCCAGAAGGTCTACCGGGACCAGGGTGTGTCGATCCACGACAAGCACATCGAGCTCATCGTGCGCCAGATGCTGCGACGGGTCCTCGTCGCCGAGCCGGGGGACGCGTCGTTCCTCCCCGGCGAGCGCGTCGACAGCCGGATCTACGCCGAGGTCAACCGGGCGCTCGTCACCGACGGCAAGCGTCCCGCCGAGGGCCGTCCCGAGCTGATGGGGATCACCAAGGCGTCGCTGGCCACCGAGTCGTGGCTGTCGGCCGCCTCGTTCCAGGAGACCACCCGCGTCCTCACCGAGGCCGCCATCGAGGGCAAGTCGGACCAGCTCTACGGTCTCAAGGAGAACATCATCATCGGCAAGCTGATCCCCGCCGGCTCCGGCATGGAGCGGTACCGGGACATCAAGCTGGAGATGCCGGGGGCCGAGGCCATGCCGGCCTGGGCACTCGGTGGCATGGACACCGACACCGAGGACCTGGCCGCCTGGCTGCGGGACACCGGTGGCGACGGCTCGGTGGGCACGTTCAGCTCGGACATCGACGCCAGCTGGCTCGGTGCCGTGCCCTCGGCCGAGGACCTGGCCGGAGGGTCGCCCGACTTCGGCGGGGCCGACGCGCCCGCAGCCGAGGACGGCCCGACTGCCGCAGGGGCCTGAGTGGACCGGGTGTGCGTCGGGGCCGAGCCCCACGCACGCCCGGTCCACCCGCCCCGTCACCCGCCCCGTCGACGTCCACGGGGGCCGGACGGAGACCGGGGGCGCACTTGCTCAGCCTCTGCCCGTGCCCTAGCATGGAACCCTTGCGGCTGCGTGTCGCACGGTGCGGCCCGCCTGCGTGCAGGTAGCCGGCCCAGCAGGCCTGGGCACAGCACCCCGCAGTCCGTCAGCGCAGTCCGTCCCAGTCCTGAAGCATCCCTGCAGTCCACAACCTAGAGGTCACGCGTGCCCACGATTTCCCAGCTCGTCCGTAAAGGCCGGGCCACCAAGCCGACAAAGTCGAAGACCCCGGCCCTCCGCGGCGCCCCCCAGCGCCGCGGCGTGTGCACCCGCGTGTACACCCACACCCCCAAGAAGCCGAACTCGGCCCTACGGAAGGTCGCCCGTGTGCGCCTGACCAGCGGCCTCGAGGTCACGGCCTACATCCCCGGTGAGGGCCACAACCTCCAGGAGCACTCGATCGTGCTGGTCCGTGGCGGTCGTGTGAAGGACCTCCCCGGTGTCCGTTACAAGGTGATCCGCGGCACCCTCGACGCCTCCGGCGTCAGGGAGCGGAACCAGGCCCGTAGCCGCTACGGCGCCAAGAAGGAGTCCTGACGTGCCCCGTAAAGGTCCTGCAGTCCGTCGTGAGCTCATGCCCGACCCCGTCTACCACTCGGTGCTCGTCACCCAGGTGGTCAACCGGGTCCTGAGCCGCGGCAAGCGCACGCTCGCCGAGCGCATCGTCTACGCCGCGCTCGCCGACGTGGAGGAGAAGACCGGCAACGACCCGGTCGCCGTCCTCAAGAAGGCCGTCGAGAACACCCGCCCCGAGCTCGAGGTGCGTAGCCGCCGCGTCGGTGGCGCCACGTACCAGGTCCCGGTCGAGGTGCGCCCCCGCCGGGCCACCACCCTGTCGATCCGTTGGCTCGTCGGCTACTCGCAGCAGCGGCGCGAAAAGACGATGGCCGAGCGCCTCTCCAACGAGATCCGCGACGCGGCCAACGGCATCGGCGCCGCCGCCAAGCGCCGCGAGGACCTCCACAAGATGGCCGAGTCGAACAAGGCGTTCGCCCACTACCGCTGGTAGCCGGTCCCGCCTCGCCATCCACGACGACGACACGAGCACGACCCGAGAGTTGACCACGCATGTCTGACACCCCCGTTCGCCACCACCCGCTCGCCAAGACCCGCAATATCGGGATCATGGCCCACATCGACGCGGGCAAGACCACCACGACCGAGCGGATCCTCTACTACACCGGTAAGAACTACAAGATCGGCGAGGTCCACGAGGGTGCCGCCACCATGGACTGGATGGTCCAGGAGCAGGAGCGCGGCATCACCATCACGTCGGCTGCCACCACCTGCATGTGGCACGACACCCTCATCAACATCATCGACACGCCCGGCCACGTCGACTTCACCGTCGAGGTGGAGCGGTCGCTGCGGGTGCTCGACGGCGCCGTGGCCGTGTTCGACGCCGTCGCCGGTGTGGAGCCCCAGACCGAGACGGTGTGGCGCCAGGCCAACAAGTACGAGGTCCCCCGGATCTGCTTCGTCAACAAGATGGACAGGACCGGTGCCAACTTCGAGATGTGCGTCGACATGATCAAGGACCGGCTGGACTGCACCACCGCCGTGGTGCAGCTGCCCATCGGCGCCGAGGGCGAGTTCCGCGGCGTGGTGGACCTGGTCCACATGCGGGCCCTGGTGTGGGACGACGGCATGGGTGAGGACTGGGTCGAGGAGCCCATCCCGGACAACCTGCGCGAGGCCGCCGAGGCGGCCCACGCCGAGCTCATCGACGTGGTGTCCAACCACGACGACCTCATCATGGAGAAGTACCTCGGCGACGAGGAGATCCTCCCCGAGGACCTGACCCGGGCGCTGCGCACGGTCACGCTGGGCAACCACGCCGTGCCGATCCTTTGCGGCACCGCGTTCAAGAACAAGGGCGTCCAGCCCATGCTCGACGCCGTGGTCGACTACCTGCCGAGCCCGCTCGACATCCCCCCGACCATGGGCACCGTCCCCCGCAAGGAGGGCGTCGAGGTCGAGCGCCCGGCGGACGACTCGGCCCCGTTCTCGGCCCTGGCCTTCAAGATCATGACCGACCCCTATGTGGGCAAGCTCACCTACCTCCGGGTGTACTCGGGGACCCTGGCCAAGGGCTCGGCCGTGGTGAACTCGACCAAGGACCGCAAGGAGCGGGTCGGTCGCATCCTCCAGATGCACGCCAATACCCGTGAGGACCTCGACACCATGTTCGCGGGGGACATCGTGGCCGCCGTCGGCCTGAAGCAGACCACCACCGGGGATACCCTGTGCGACCCCGACGACCAGGTCATCCTGGAGTCGCTCACCTTCCCCGAGCCCGTGATCCACGTGGCCGTCGAGCCCAAGACCAAGGCCGACCAGGACAAGCTGTCCAAGGCGCTCTTCGCCCTGTCCGAGGAGGACCCGACCTTCCGGGTCCAGTCCGACGAGGAGACCGGTCAGACCGTGATCTCCGGGATGGGCGAGCTGCACCTCGAGGTCCTCGTCGACCGGATGCTCCGCGAGTTCAACGTGGATGCCAACGTCGGCAAGCCCCAGGTCGCCTACCGCGAGACGGTGCGCAAGGCCGCCGAGAAGGTGGAGATGAAGTACGTCCGCCAGACCGGCGGTAAGGGACAGTACGGCCACGTGGTCATCACCCTGCAGCCCAACCCCGGCGCCGGGTACGAGTTCGAGGACAAGATCACCGGCGGTGTCATCCCGAAGGAGTACATCCCCTCGGTCGACCAGGGCATCCGGGAATCGATCACCTCGGGTGTGCTCGCCGGCTACCCGACGGTGGACATCAAGGTCATCCTGACCTACGGGTCCTACCACGACGTCGACTCCTCGGAGATGGCGTTCAAGATCGCCGGTTCCATGGCCATCAAGAAGGCCGCCCAGCTCGCCAGCCCCGTGCTGCTCGAGCCGGTGATGGCCGTCGAGGTCACCACCCCCGAGGATTACATGGGCGACGTGATCGGTGACCTGTCGTCCCGACGGGGCAAGGTCGAGGGCATGGAGCAGCGCGGCAACAGCCACATCGTCCGGGCGCAGGTACCGCTGAGCGACATGTTCGGCTACGCTACCGACCTGCGTTCGCGTACGCAGGGCCGGGCCACGTACTCGATGCAGTTCGCCGCGTACAACGAAGTCCCCGAGTCCATCGCCAAGGAGATCATCGCCAAGGCGCGGGGCGAGTGACCGCCACGGCACCGGGTCCATCCGGCGCCGTGCCCGCGGCCACGCCGCTCACAGCCTGACCAGTCACACCAGCAGCACGCAGCACCAACAGCACCGCAGTACCACCACTACCGAGGAATGACGGAGGCAGTGCCTCCGTCGTGGCGGGCCCGAGGGGGCTACCGTCCGAGATCAGGGAGCATCACCCCAACCATGGCCAAGCAGAAGTTCGAGCGCACCAAGCCCCACGTGAACGTCGGGACGATGGGACACATCGACCACGGGAAGACCACGCTCACCGCGGCCATCACCAAGGTCCTCCACGACGCCGACCCCACCACGTCGTTCACCCCCTTCGACCAGATCGACAAGGCCCCTGAGGAGCGTCAGCGCGGCATCACGATCTCCATCGCCCACGTCGAGTACGAGACGGCCAACCGGCACTACGCCCACGTCGACATGCCCGGCCACGCCGACTACATCAAGAACATGATCACTGGTGCCGCCCAGGTGGACGGCGCCATCCTGGTCGTGTCGGCCGCCGACGGCCCGATGCCGCAGACCCGTGAGCACGTGCTGCTGGCCCGCCAGGTCGGCGTGCCCTACATCGTCGTCGCCCTCAACAAGGCCGACACGGTGGACGACGAGGAGCTCCTCGACCTGGTCGAGCTCGAGGTGCGCGAGCTCCTCAACGAGTACGAGTTCCCGGGTGACGACACCCCCATCGTGCGGGTGAGCGCCCTGAAGGCCCTGGAGGGCGACCCCGAGTGGACGCCGAAGATCCTCGAGCTGATGGACGCAGTCGACTCCTACATCCCCGAGCCCGAGCGTGACGTGCAGAAGCCCTTCCTCATGTCGGTCGAGGACGTCATGTCCATCACCGGCCGCGGCACCGTGGTGACCGGCAAGATCGAGCAGGGCATCATCAAGGTCGGCGAGGAGGTCGAGATCGTCGGCCTGCGCGACACCCAGAAGACCACGGTCACCGGCATCGAGATGTTCCGCAAGCTGCTCGACGAGGGCCGGGCCGGCGACAACGTCGGCGCCCTGCTGCGCGGCACCAAGAAGGAGGAGGTGGAGCGTGGCCAGGTGCTGTGCAAGCCCGGCTCCATCACCCCCCACACCAAGTTCGAGGCGACCGTCTACGTGCTGAACAAGGACGAGGGTGGCCGGCACAAGCCGTTCTTCACCAACTACCGTCCCCAGTTCTACTTCCGCACGACCGACGTCACCGGCACCATCACCCTGCCCGAGGGCACCGAGATGGTCATGCCCGGCGACAACACGGACATGACGGTCGAGCTGGGCAAGCCCATCGCCATGGACGAGGGCCTGCGCTTCGCCATCCGCGAGGGTGGCCGCACCGTGGCCTCGGGCCGGGTCACCAAGATCCTCGAGTAGTCACCCGCCCGATACCGCACATCCACGAGAGGACGCTGTTACCCCATGGCCGCTGAGGGCCCCCGTCAGAAGATCCGCATACGCCTGAAGGCGTACGACCACGAGATCCTCGATCAGTCGACCGAGAAGATCGTGCAGACGGTGCTGCGCACCCAGGCGAAGGTCCTGGGTCCCGTGCCGCTGCCCACCGAGAAGCACCGGTACACGGTGATCCGGTCCCCGCACAAGTACAAGGACAGTCGCGAGCACTTCGAGATGCGGGTCCACAAGCGGCTCGTGGACATCGTCGATCACACGCCCAAGACGGTCGACTCGCTCCAGCGCCTCGACCTCCCGGCCGGCGTGGACATCGAGATCAAGATCCAGACCGTCTGAGCACGGGCCCCGGGGCCGGGCGCCTCCGCCTAGCGGGCGGGGGCCGGATGGTATAGAGTTTCCGGTCGGCCTGGTTCCAGGCCGGTCCATGCGAATGGGACGTGTTCGAGCGCCCGCCGAGCTTCGGCGGGGACCTCGGGCCAAACCAGGCGAGCGCTCCGCTCGGGTTCATCCGAGCGGAGCGTCTGCGTGCCAGCCGATGCGAGTCGGCAGGTGCCTCCTCCGCCCGGTCTGACCCGGGGGAGTACCAGTGGAGCATCCCCGTGGGCGCAGTGCGCCTCCCGGGGAAGCCCCCGGCCGGTCCATCCGGTCGTGCAGCACCAGCAGTACAGGATCGGCACCCACCGGTGTCGAGCAAGAGCGAAGAGTCGAGACGGAGAAGCTCCAGTGGCCACCAAGGCGATCGTGGGCGAGAAGGTCGGAATGACACAGATCTGGGACGACCAGAACCGGGCGATCCCGGTGACGGTCCTGCGCGTCGCGCCGGTCCGGGTCGTGCAGGTCAAGACCCCCGAGTCCGAGGGGTACTCCGCGCTGCAGGTCACGTGGGGCCACCGGCGCGCCAGCACCCTCACCCGGCCCGAGCAGGGCCACTACGACAAGGCGGGCGTGGACCCCGGCCGCCGCCTCGTCGAGCTGCGGCTCGACGACATCTCGGAGTACGAGGTCGGCCAGCAGCTGACGTGTGACGTACTCCAGGCCGGCGAGCTGGTGGACGCCACGGCCGTGTCCAAGGGCAAGGGCTTCGCCGGCGGCATGAAGCGGCACAACTTCAAAGGCCAGGGCGCCAGCCACGGTAACCACAAGGCCCACCGCGTACCGGGCTCCATCGGTGCCTGCGCCACGCCTGGCCGTGTGTTCAAGGGCACCCGGATGGCCGGTCGCATGGGTGGCCAGCAGGTCACCACGCTGAACCTCGAGATCATCCAGGCCGACCCGGAGCGCGAGCTGGTCCTGGTGAAGGGCGCCGTCCCCGGCCCCCGCGGCGGCATGGTCGTGCTGCGGGACGCCGTGAAGGCCCCGGCAGTCAAGGGAGGCGGCAAGTGACCGAGACCATCGACTTCGAGACGGCCAGCCCGGCCGAGATCCGGCGCTTCCTGCGCCCGGAGCCCCAGCACCGCTCCGTCACCCGCCGCGCCATCGACGGCACCGACCTCGGCCAGGTCGACCTCGACCCCGAGACGTTCGGCATCGAGCCCAACCAGGCCGTCCTCCACCAGGTCGTGACCGCCCAGCTGGCCGCCGCCCGGGCCGGCACCCAGTCGACCAAGACCCGCTCCGAGGTCCGCGGTGGCGGCATCAAGCCCTTCCGCCAGAAGGGCACCGGCCGTGCCCGCGCCGGCTCCAGCCGCTCGCCCGTGTGGATCGGCGGTGGCGTGGCCCTCGGGCCGAAGCCCCGTTCCTACGCCCAGAAGACCCCCAAGAAGATGAAGGCGCTGGCCCTGCGCTCCGCCCTGTCGGACCGGGCCGCCCTGGGCAACGTGGCACTCGTCGACCAGTGGTCGTTCGAGGCGCCCAGCACCAAGGCCGCTGTCGCCGCCCTCAAGGCGCTCGAGTTCGAGGGCCGTGTCCTCGTCGTCCTCACCGAGGACGACTTCGTGGCCGACCGCTCGTTCGGCAACCTCCCCGACGTCCAGGTCATCCTCGAGGGCGAGCTCAACGCCTACGACATCCTGGTCAACGACTGGGTCGTCTTCACCGACGAGACCCTGCCCGGCACCCCCAAGGTGTTCTCCGCCGTCGAGATCGATGTGGTGGAGGACGATGACGGCAATGTCGTCGAGGTCGTCGAGACCGAGGTCGACATCGTCACGGACGGTAAGGGCCACGTGACCGAGATCGTCGAGACCGAGGTGGACGAGGTCGTCGGCGAGGACGGCGAGGTCCTCGGCGTGGTCGAGACCACGGTCGACATCACCCTCGACGAGGACGGCGAGGTGGCTCACGTCACCGAGACCGAGACCGTCGAGATCGCCGACGAGGCAGAAGGGAGCGAGTCGTGAGGGATCCCCACAACGTCCTGATCCGGCCCGTCGTGTCCGAGAAGTCCTACTCCCTGATGGACGACAACGTCTACGTCTTCGTGGTCGACCCGTCGGCCACCAAGATCGACGTGCGCCACGCCGTCGAGCAGGCCTTCGACGTCCGCGTGACCAACGTCAACACGCTCAACCGCAAGGGCAAGGCCAAGCGCAACCGCAAGGGCGGCGGCATGGGCCACCGCCCCGACACCAAGCGGGCCATCGTCACCCTCGCCCCGGGTGACTCGATCGACCTGTTCGAGAACTGAGAGACCGGGTTCCACCATGGCATTGCGTTCACGAAAGCCCACCAGCGCCGGCCGGCGCTTCCAGACCGTCTCGGACTTCGCCGAGCTCACGACCGACCGTCCCGAGAAGTCGCTGCTGGCCCCCAAGCCGCGCACCGGCGGTCGCAACAACCACGGTCGCAAGACGTCGCGCCACCGTGGCGGCGGCCACAAGCAGCAGTACCGCATCGTCGACTTCAAGCGCGAAAAGGACGGGATCCCGGCGAAGGTCGCCACCATCGAGTACGACCCCAACCGCAACGCCCGCATCGCGCTGCTCCACTACCTCGACGGCGAGAAGCGTTACATCCTCGCCCCCGCCGGCATCCAGGTCGGCGACCGGCTGCAGTCCGGGCAGGGCGCCGAGATCCGACTGGGCAACGCGCTGCCGATGCGCTACATCCCCGTGGGCTCGACCATCCACAACGTGGAGCTCCGCGTCGGCCAGGGCGGCAAGCTCGCCCGTGGTGCCGGCATGAGTGTCCAGCTGGTCGCCAAGGAGGGGGCCTTCGCCACCCTCCGCCTCCCCTCCACTGAGATGCGCCGGGTGCCCATCGACTGCCGGGCCACGCTCGGCACCGTCGGCAACTCCGAGGCCGAGCTGATCAAGATCGGCAAGGCCGGCCGCAACCGCTGGAAGGGCGTCCGCCCGCAGACCCGGGGTGTGGCCATGAACCCGGTCGACCACCCGCTCGGCGGTGGCGAGGGCAAGACATCCGGTGGGCGTCACCCGGTGTCCCCGTGGGGCCAGCCGGAGGGCCGCACCCGTGCCCGTAACAAGGCATCCGACTCGATGATCGTCCGTCGTCGCCGCAAGCGCGGCGCACGCCGGTAGGAAGACAGAGGGAACGAACACACATGCCCCGCAGCCTCAAGAAGGGTCCGTTCGTGGACGACCACCTGCTCAAGAAGGTGGACGTCCTCAACGCGGCCGGCGACAAGAAGGTCATCAAGACCTGGTCCCGACGCTCGACCATCATCCCCGACATGGTCGGCCACACCATCGCCGTCCACGACGGCCGCAAGCACATCCCGGTCTACGTGACCGAGTCGATGGTGGGCCACAAGCTCGGCGAGTTCGCGCCCACCCGTACCTTCAAGTTCCATGCCGGCCAAGAGCGCGCGGGGAGGCGCTGACGTGCCCGGCGTGAAGACCAACGAGCGTGAGGGCACCCGTGCCGTCCTCCGGCACAGCCGGATGTCGGCCAGCAAGGTCCGCCAGGTCCTGAACCTCATCCGCGGCCAGGACGTCACCCTCGCCGCCGAGATCCTGGCCAACGGCGACCGCGAGGCCGCCACCGTGGTCGGCAAGGTCCTGGCCTCGGCCGTGGCCAATGCCGTCCACAACGACGGGCAGGACGCCGAGGAGCTGTACGTGTCGGCATGCTTCGCCGACGAGGGGTCCACCCTCAAACGCTGGCGCCCGCGGGCCCGTGGCCGTGCCACGCGCATCCGCAAGCGCACGTCGCACATCACCATCATCGTGAGCCGTATGCCCGACGAGCGCATCGCCCGGCGGCGGGCCAAGCAGTCGGCAGTCGGTGCCCAGCGCTCGCGCCGTGTGGCCAGCTCGCGCCGGTCCCGCCAGGCCGAGGTGCCGTCGACCCCGACGGCCGCCACCGCGACCACCGACACCGGGGCCGAGGCATGGCCCGAGGACGCGGTCCGGGCCGACGACGTCGTGACCGAGACCGAGGCCGGCCCGCTGGAGGAGTCCGACCTGGACGCCACGACCGACACCGTGACCGACGAGGCCACGGACGAGACATCCGGCGATCCCGCCGACGAGACATCCGGCGACACCGCCGAAGAGAAGGGCTGAGTAGATGGGCCAGAAGGTAAATCCCTACGGGTTCCGACTCGGCGTCACGACCGACTGGAAGTCGCGCTGGTTCGAGGAGCGCAACTACCAGAACTGCGTGATCGAGGACTGGGAAATCCGTGACTATCTGATGTCACAGCTCGAGTCGGCGGCCGTCAGTCGTATCGAGATCGAGCGCACCCGGGACCGGCTGCGGGTGGACATCCACACCGCTCGCCCCGGCATCGTCATCGGCCGCCGCGGCGCCGAGGCCGACCGCCTCAAGAAGAAGATCGAGGAGATCACCGGCCTCAACAACCGGATCCAGCTCAACATCCAGGAGATCAAGCAGCCCGAGCTCGACGCCGCACTGATCGCCCAGGGCATCTGTGACCAGCTGGCCCGCAGGGTGGCCTTCCGGCGTGCCATGAAGCGCTCGATCCAGACCGTGCAGAAGGCCGGCGCCCTGGGCGTGCGCGTCCAGTGCTCGGGTCGCCTGGGCGGCTCGGAGATGTCACGCAAGGAGTCCTACCGCGAGGGTCGGGTCCCGCTGCACACGCTGCGGGCGGACATCGACTACGGCTTCCGCGAGGCCAAGACCACCTACGGCCGCATCGGCGTGAAGGTGTGGATCTACAAGGGCGACATCCTCCCGTACAAGATCTCCTCCGAGGAGAAGATCACCCGTGAGGCCGCCATGGCCGTCGGCGAGACCTCCGGCCAGGCCGGCGAGTCGGCTCCCCGCCGCCTCATCACCGCCGGGGGCGGCCGCCGCCTGGCGGGTCAGGGCGAACCTGGCAGCGTGGTCACGCTCGACCCTGACGCCACCGAGACCGACGTGCCCGACGACCTGGTCGACTCGACGCCGGCCGACATCGCTGCACCGCCGGCCGTGCCGGACGAACTGGAGCGCATCCTCACCGAGGACGAGGAGATCGAGCGCAAGACGCGCGAGCACCACGAGACCCCGCACTTCCGCAAGGAGGTCGACTGACATGCTGATGCCCCGCAAGGTGAAGCACCGCAAGCAGCAGCGCGGTCGCATGACCGGCCAGGCCAAGGGTGGGAGCGAGGTCACCTTCGGTGACTTCGGGATCCAGGCGCTCGAGCCGGCCTGGATGACGGCCCGGCAGATCGAGGCCGCCCGTATCGCCATGACCCGCCACGTCAAGCGTGGCGGCAAGGTGTGGATCCGGGTCTTCCCGGACCGGCCGGTAACCAAGAAGCCCGCGGAGACGCGCATGGGCTCCGGCAAGGGCAACCCGGAGCACTGGGTCGCCGTGGTCAAGCCCGGACGAATTCTGTTCGAGCTGGCCGGCGTGGACCAGGACCTGGCCCACGAGGCCATGGACCGCGCCATCCAGAAGCTCCCGTTCAAAGCCCGCTTCGTGATCCGTCCCGGGACCCACGGCACACCGGAGGTGCAGGTCTGATGGCCACCGTCGCCGAGATCTCCGAGTACGACACCGAGGAGCTGGAGCGCCAGCTGGGCGAGACCCGGCGGGAGCTCTTCAACCTCCGGTTCCAGCTGGCCACCGGTCAGCTGGACAACTTCTCCCGGCTCAACCACGTGCGCAAGGACGTGGCCCGCATGCTCACCGAGCTGCGCAACCGCGAGATCGCCGAGGCCGAGGGCCTGTCCCTCGACCAGCTGCCGGCCCACAAGGCGGCCGCACGCCGGCGTGACGAGGACGAGGCCAAGGGCCGGGACACGAGCACGGCGTCAGAGCGCCGTGCCGCTGCCCGGGCCGAGGCCGAGGACCAGGCCGCCGCCGAGGCGCCCGACGAGGGCGATGCCGACGACGACGCCGAGGACGCAGAGGAGAACGACTGATGGCCGACGAGCAGCGTGCCGAGGGCACGGAGGAGCGGGCCAACGCCCGCAAGGTCCGCGAGGGCCTAGTGGTGTCCGATGCCATGGACGCCACCGTGGTCGTGGCAGTCGTCGAGCGTGTCCGCCACCCCCGCTACGGCAAGACCGTGCAGCGGACCAAGAAGCTCTACGTGCACGACCAGGAGAACACCGCCAAGGTGGGCGATCGGGTGCGTGTCGTCGAGACCCGCCCGCTGTCGAAGCTGAAGCGGTGGCGGCTGGCCGACGTGCTGGAGCGTGCCAGATGATCCAGCAGGAATCACGACTCCGTGTGGCCGACAATTCCGGGGCCAAGGAAGTGCTCTGCATCAAGGTGCTGGGCGGCTCACGTCGCCGCTACGCCTCGATCGGCGACATCTTCGTGGCCACGGTCAAGGACGCCATCCCGGGGGCGGCCGTCAAGAAGGGCGACGTCGTCAAGTGCGTCGTCGTCCGCACGAAGAAGGAGAAGCGCCGTCCCGACGGCAGCTACATCCGCTTCGACGAGAACGCCGCCGTCCTCATCAACGACCAGCAGCAGCCCCGGGGGACCCGCATCTTCGGTCCCGTCGGACGGGAACTGCGCGACAAGCGCTTCATGCGGATCATCTCGCTGGCGCCGGAGGTGCTCTGATGCGAATCAAGAAGGGTGACAAGGTCCAGGTCCTCTCGGGCAAGGATCGCGGCAAGCAGGCCAGTGTGGTCCGCGCCATCCCCGCCGAGGGCAAGGTGATCGTGGAGGGTGTGCACGTGGCCAAGCGTCACGCCAAGCCCACCCGGGCCACCATGCAGGGCGGTGTGATCGACAAGTTCATGCCGATCTCGGTCTCGTCGGTCGCCATCGTGTGCGGCACGTGCGGGCCCACCCGCATCGGCATGCGGATCGACGAGCAGGGGCGCAAGCTGCGCGTCTGCCGCAAGTGCGGGACGGACCTGTGATGGCGTCGACCTCAGCGGCCGAGCGGCCGCGTCTCAAGAAGCGCTACGACGACAAGGTGCGGACCGAGCTCCAGGAGACCCTGGGCCTGTCCAACATCATGGAGGTCCCGCGCCTCACGAAGATCGTCATCAATATGGGCGTCGGACGCGCCACCCAGCAGAAGTCCCTCATCGAGGGGGCCATGCGGGACCTCGAGATCATCGCCGGCCAGAAGCCGGTGGTGACCCGGGCCAAGAAGTCGATCGCCTCGTTCAAGCTCCGCGAGGGCCAGGAGATCGGCGCCAAGGTGACCCTCCGGGGCGACCGGGCCTGGGAGTTCTTCGACCGCCTGGTGTCGATGGCCATTCCCCGCATCCGTGACTTCCGCGGGCTCTCGCCCCGGTCGTTCGACGGGCACGGCAACTACACCTTCGGTGTGACCGAGCAGCTGATCTTCCCCGAGATCGACTACGACCGCATCGACACGACACGAGGCATGGACATCACCATCGCCACCACCGCTCGAACCGACGACGAGGGGCGGGCCCTGCTCGCCGCATTCGGCTTCCCGTTCCGCAAGGAGAACCAGTAACCCCATGGCGAAGAAGGCTTTGATCGAGAAGCAGCAGCGCACGCCGAAATTCAAGGTGCGCGGGTACACCCGGTGCCGCCGGTGTGGGCGCCCGAAGTCGGTGTACCGCAAGTTCGGCCTGTGCCGGATCTGCCTGCGGGTGATGGTCCACGCCGGGGAGATCCCCGGCGTGACGAAGGCCAGTTGGTGAGAGGAGGCGACGAAGAATGACGATGACCGACCCGATCGCCGACATGCTGACCCGCATCCGGAACGCGAACACCGCCCACTTCGACACCGTGTCGATGCCCGGCTCCAAGCTCAAGGAGTCGCTGGCCGCCATCCTCGTGGAGGAGGGCTACATCGGTGGGTTCCAGGTGAGCGAGACCTCGGGCAAGCCCGGCAACACGCTCCAGATCACCATGAAGTACGCGCCCGACCGCGCCCGGACCATCTCCGGGATCAAGCGGGTGTCCAAGCCCGGCCTGCGCATCTATGCGCGTGCCGACAAGATCCCGCGCGTGCTCGGTGGGCTCGGTGTGGCGGTGGTCTCCACCTCCAAGGGCCTGATGACCGACCGTGAGGCGCGCAAGAAGCGCATGGGCGGCGAGGTGCTCTGCTATGTCTGGTAGCCACCTCATGACCACGGCTGCGCCCACGCGCCGGACCGCAGGAGGTACCCGCTGATGTCCCGTATCGGACGTTCGCCCATCACCGTGCCCTCCGGGGTCACCGTCGCCGTCGACGAGGAGCACCGCGTCACGGTCAAGGGCCCCCAGGGTGAGCTGGCCCGCCAGGTGCCGCCCGCCATCAGCATCCGCCAGGACGGCGACGTGCTGGTGGTGGAGCGCCCCGACGACCAGCGCCAGAACCGTGCGCTCCACGGGCTCACCCGGTCGCTGGTGGCCAACATGGTCGCCGGTGTCACCGAGGGCTTCTCCAAGGAGCTCGAGATCGTCGGCGTGGGCTACCGCGCCATCCCGAAGGGGCCGGCGGCGCTCGAGCTGGCCCTCGGCTTCTCGCACCCCGTCAACGTCACCGCCCCCGAGGGCGTGACCTTCGAGGTGCCGAGTGCCACCCGCATCATCATCAAGGGAATCGACAAGGAAAAGGTCGGTCAGGTCGCAGCTGACATCCGCAAGCTCCGCAAACCCGAGCCCTACAAGGGCAAGGGCATCCGTTACGCGGGCGAGCGGGTCGTGCGCAAGGCCGGGAAGGCAGCCAAGTAATGGCACGCATTGATCACAAGCTGGAGCTCCGCCGTCGCCGCCACCGGCGCGTGCGGCGTCGCGTCGAGGGCAACGCCGAGCGTCCGCGCCTGGCCGTCTTCCGCTCCAACAAGCACATCTCCGCACAGCTCATCGATGACCTGTCCGGCCGCACCCTGGCCGCAGCCTCGACCGTCGAGCCGTCCCTGCGGGGGAGCAACGGCGGCAACATCGACGCGGCCAAGGCCGTGGGCGCCCTCGTGGCCTCGCGGGCCAAGGACGCCGGAATCACCACCGTGGTCTTCGACCGCGGCGGGTTCGCCTATCACGGGCGGGTGGCCGCACTGGCCGACGCCGCCCGGGCCGAAGGACTGGAGTTCTGAGATGGCTGTGAACAACAACGAGCTGCAGTTCGAGGAGCGCACCATCCGGGTCAACCGGGTGTCCAAGGTCGTCAAGGGCGGTCGCCGCTTCTCCTTCGCAGCACTGATGGTGGTCGGCGACGGCAACGGCCGGGTCGGTCTCGGCTACGGCAAGGCCAAGGAGGCCGGGCTGGCCGTGCAGAAGGGCATCGAAGAGGCGCGCAAGAACATGTTCGACGTGCCGCTCGCCGGGTCGACCATCACCCACCCCATCGTGGGGGAGAGCGGCGCCGGACGGGTCATGCTGAAGCCGGCCGCCCCGGGTACCGGCGTGATCGCCGGGGGTGCGGCCCGGGCCATCCTGGAGATGGCGGGCATCCGCGACATCCTGGCCAAGTCACTCGGCTCCTCCAACGGCATCAACGTGGCCCACGCCACCATCGCCGGCCTGAAGGGTCTGAAGCGCCCCGACGAGATCGCCGCCCTGCGCGGCAAGCCGGTCGACGAGGTCGCGCCGGCCGCCATGCTGCGTGCCTACCGCGAGCGGCGTCGCGAGGCCGACGTCTTCACGGAGGTGAACTGAGATGGCATCCATCACGAACACGCCCTTGTCCACGACGGGCTGGATCCGGGTCACCCAGGTCCGCTCGTCCATCGGCACCATGCCCAAGCACCGTGGCACCCTGCGGGCCCTCGGCCTGCGCGGCATCGGGCGCACCAACGTGCTTCCCGACCGCCCGGAGATCCGTGGGATGATCGCTCGGGTCCCGCACCTGGTGGACGTCACGTCCGCCACCGAAGACGAGAAAGGCTGACCATGAAGGTTCATGAGCTCCGCCCCCCGGAAGGTGCGAACCGCCGCCGCAAGCGTGTCGGCCGAGGCATCGCGGGCAAGGGCGGCAAGACCGCCGGCCGTGGCACCAAGGGCCAGGGCGCACGCGACACCATCCCGATGGGCTTCGAGGGCGGCCAGCTGCCCCTGATGCAGCGGATCCCCAAGCTGCGCGGCTTCAAGAATCCGTTCCGGGTCGAGTACACCCCGGTCAACGTCGGCGCCCTGGGCGCCGTCGAGGGCGACACCGCGGACATCGCCGCACTCGTGGCCGCCGGCCTGGCCCACAAGGGCGACTTGGTCAAGATCCTGGGCGGTGGCGCGCCGCCGCGCGCCCTGCGGGTCGAGGCGCACGCGTTCTCCAAGTCGGCCGATGCGGCCATCACGGGCGCCGGGGGGACGATCTCGATCGTCCCGCTTCCCTTCGGCAACAACCGCCCTCCGGCAAAGGGCAACGCCCTCACCAACCGCTAGCATCACCTGAACGCGGCGTCGAGGAGTCCCATGCTTGCCAGCTTGGCCAACATCTTCCGCATCCCCGACCTTCGCAAGAAGGTCCTCTTCACGCTGACCGTCATCGCCCTGTACCAGTTCGGGGCGAACGTGCCGGTCCCCTTCGTCAACTTCTCGAAGGTGGCCCAGCTCGAGGCGGCGTCGAAGTCATCCGGGGTGCTCGGGTTCCTCAACCTGTTCAGTGGTGGCGCCCTCACCCGAATGGCCGTGTTCGGGCTGGGCATCATGCCCTACATCACCTCCAGCATCATCATCCAGCTGCTGGCCACGGTGATCCCGAAGCTCGAGCAGTGGCGCGACCAGGGCGCGGTCGGCCAGAAGAAGCTGACCCAGACCACCCGCTACCTCACGGTGGCCCTGGCGCTGATGCAGTCGACCGGCCTCGTCTACCTGTTCCACAAGGGCGGCGGCGGCCTGTTCGGCAGCTCCCAGAACATCGACCTGATCCTCAACTACTCGATCTGGCGGGCCGGCTTCATCGTCCTCACCCTGACCGCCGGCACGGCGTTCGTGATGTGGCTGGCCGAACTCATCACCCAGCGTGGCATCGGCCAGGGCATGTCGATCCTGATCTTCGCCAACGTGGTGGCCGGCATCCCCTCGGGCCTCAACACCGTGCTCCAGGAGGGCGGCAAGGTGAAGTTCGCCACCATCCTGCTGGTCTCGCTGGCCCTGCTGGTCCTCATCGTCTTCGTGGACCAGGGACAACGCCGCATCCCGGTCACGTTCGCCAAGCGGGTGGTGGGGCGCAAGATGTACGGCGGCTCCAACACGTACATCCCGTTGAAGGTCAACCAGGCCGGCGTGATCCCGATCATCTTCGCCAGCTCCGTCCTGTACATCCCGGTGCTGCTGTCGAACGTCATCCCGTCGGCGGCCTTCCGGTCGTGGGTCAACCACAACGTCACCCCGACCAGCATCTTCTACATCCTCACGTACTTCCTGTTCATCCTCCTGTTCACGTTCTTCTACGTCTACGTGGCCTTCGATCCGCACCAGCAGGCGGACATCATCCGCAAGCAGGGCGGGTACATCCCGGGCATCCGCCCGGGCCAGCCGACGGAGCGGTACCTGGCCCACATCCTCAACCGGATCACGTGGCCGGGCGCCCTCTTCCTCGGTGCGGTGGCGGTCACCCCGTCGCTGCTGATGGCCGCATGGAACATCACCAGCTATCCCTTCTACGGAACGACGCTCCTGATCGCCGTGGGCGTGGCACTCGAGACGATGAAGCAGATCGACAGCCAGCTCATGATGCGAAACTACGAGGGCTTCCTCAAGTAGGTGGCAGCCGGCGCCAGGCTCGTCGTCCTCGGCAAACAGGGGGCGGGGAAGGGGACGCAGTGTCTGTCCCTCTCCCATCACTACGTGGTCACCCATGTCTCCACGGGGGACATGCTCCGCGAGGCCGTCAAGCAGGGCACCGGGCTCGGCAAGAAGGCCAAGGAGCTCATGGACCGCGGCGAACTGCTGGGTGACGACCTCATCATGGAGATGGTCTCAGGCCGCTTGGCCGAGAGCGACACCAAGGACCGCGGCTTCATCCTCGACGGGTGCCCCCGCACGGTGGAGCAGGCCCGGATGCTGGCCGACCTGCTGGCACCGGTCGACCTCGACCTGGTGATCGACATCGAGGTCCCGACGTCACAGGTGCTCCGCCGGCTCGCCTCGCGCCGGGTGTGTGTGGACTGCGGTGCCAACTACTCGCTCCAGGCACGACCGTTGATCGGCTGGACGTGTGACGTGTGCGGTGGGGAGGTCGTCCAGCGCGAGGACGACACCGAGGAGGCCATCTCCCGACGGCTCGAGATCTACGAGATCCAGACCGCCCCGCTCATCGACTGGTACCGGGAGCGGGGCCAGCTCGCCCAGGTCGCCGGGACCGGCTTGCCGGACACAGTGACGAAGCGGATCGTGCGGGCCATCGAGGACCGGAGCAACCGCAAGGGCGGACGGTTCACGTGACCCGGCCCCTACGATGACGAACATGCCCTGCGCCGTCCCCGACCGCCGCCACACTGCGCCCGCGCCCACAGCTCGGGTGCCCGCCGGCAGGTCCGAGCGATGAGGCGCAACGCCGACGAGCTGGCCAAGATGCGCAAGGCCGGGCGGGTGGTGGCCGAGATCCACGAGGCCACCCGGGCGGTCATCGCACCGGGGGTCACCACGTTCGACATCGACAGGGCCGCCCGCGCCGTACTGGAGAAGCGGGGGGCGGGATCCAACTTCCTCGGGTACCACGGGTTCCCCGCGGTGGTCTGCACGTCGCCCAATTCCATGATCGTCCACGGCATCCCGTCGAAGGAGGTCGTCCTGGTCGAAGGGGACATCATCAGCGTCGACTGCGGTGCCATCATCGAGGGCTACCACGGTGATGCCGCCTACACGGCGCCGGTGGGGGAGGTCTCGGCCGAGGCCGAGCGTCTGATGGAGGTGACCGAGGCCAGCCTGTACGCCGGCATCGAGCAGCTGACCGTGGGCAACCGCCTCCACGAGGTCGGCCGGGCTGTGCAGCAGGTGGCCGAGGCCGCCGGCTTCTCGGTGGTCCGCGAGTACGTGGGCCACGCCATCGGGACGGCCATGCACGAGGAGCCGCAGGTGCCCAACTACTGGCCGGGTACGCCGGGGCCGACCCTGAAGGAGGGCATGGTCTTCGCCATCGAGCCGATGGTCAACGCCGGGGGTATCGGGACCGTGCTCCTCGACGACGGCTGGAGCGTGGTCACCTCGGACGGCCGGCTCTCGGCGCATTTCGAGCACACCATCGCCGTGACGGATGACGGCCCGGAGGTCTTCACCGTCCTCTAGGCCGCTGACCTGGGGTTTCCTGGTCGGTGGCCCGAACTGCGCCGCCCAGCGGGGTCGGACTGGCAATTTGCCCACGACGGGCTAGACTTGTCCTTCGGTCAGCCGCCGCTGTGTGGTGGCGTGCCGATCCCGCTCAGGTGGCCGTGCTCTGGCATGCCCCCGACTGCGGTGGCGTCCGGAGCACGAATCCCGTGGTCCGCGGCGCCCGTCGTCCCCCGGGCCGACGAGTGACGAGAACGAAGAGTAGTAGGAGATTCACCTGCCCAAGCCCAAGGAAGATGCCATCGTGCTGGAGGGGACGGTCGTCGAGCCGCTCCCCAACGCCATGTTCCGCGTGGAGCTCGAGAACGGCCACAACGTACTGGCGCACAGCTCCGGAAAGATGCGGATGCACCGCATCCGCATCCTCCCCGGAGACAAGGTGCAAGTGGAGATCACTCCCTACGACCTGGCCCGCGGGCGGATCACCTACCGCTACAAGTGAGCCGGTCGGCTCCCCGCCCGTGTGGGTGGGGAGGGGACAGACCAGCAGTGACCCGGCAGGCCGTGTGGCCCGCCGGACCGAGACAAGGACGACAACGTGAAGGTTCGACCGAGCGTCAAGCCGATGTGTGAGAAGTGCAAGGTGATCCGCCGCCACCGGCGGGTCATCGTGATCTGCGACAACCCGCGCCACAAGCAGCGGCAGGGCTGACGCCGACCAGGCGCTGAGCAAGAAGAGAAAGAAGACCCCGTGGCCCGTATCTCCGGAGTGGACATCCCCCGTGAAAAGCGGTTGGAGATCTCCCTCACCTACATCTTCGGCATCGGCCGGACGACCGCGCAGCAGATCTGCGCGGTCACCGAGACCAGCCCGGACACCCGTGTTCGTGACCTGACCGACGAAGAGGTCACCCGCCTCCGCAACTACATCGACGCCAATCTGCAGGTCGAGGGCGACCTGCGGCGGGACATCTCCCAGGACATCAAGCGGAAGATGGAGATCGGCTGCTACCAGGGGATCCGCCACCGCAAGGGCCTGCCGGTCCACGGCCAGCGCACCCACACGAACGCCCGGACCCGCAAGGGCCCGAAGAAGACCGTCGCCGGAAAGAAGAAGGTGCGCAAGTAATGGCCAAGGCAACCAAGCCCGGAGCCGCCCGTCGGCCCCGCAAGCGCGAGCGGAAGAACATCACCTTCGGCGTCGCTCACATCAAGAGCTCGTTCAACAACACGATCATCTCCATCGCCGACCCCGAGGGCAACGTCCTCGCCTGGGCCTCGGCCGGCAACGTCGGGTTCAAGGGCTCCCGCAAGTCCACCCCGTTCGCCGCCCAGCTGGCCGCCGAGCAGTGCGCCAAGCGGGCCATGGAGCACGGCGTGCGTCGCGTCGACGTACTGGTCCGTGGCCCCGGCTCGGGCCGTGAGACCGCCATCCGCTCGCTCGCTGCCGCCGGCATCGAGGTCGCCGGCATCAAGGACGTCACCCCCATCCCGCACAACGGCTGCCGCCCCAAGAAGCGGCGGCGGGTGTAGGGACGGGAACGAAGGGAACCAAGGACCACCATGGCTCGTTACACCGGACCTGTCTGCCGGCTCTGCCGCCGGGAGCGCACCAAGCTCTTCCTCAAGGGAGAGCGCTGCTACTCGATGAAGTGCCCCGTCTCCGAGGCGGTCACCGACCGCCACAGCCGCGCCTATCCGCCCGGCGAGCACGGTCGCGACCGCATGCGCCAGGGGTCGGAGTACCTCGGCCAGCTGCGCGAGAAGCAGAAGGCACGCCGTATCTACGGCCTGCTCGAGAAGCAGTTCCACAATCTCTACGTCGAGGCCAGCCGGGCTCCGGGCATCACGGGTGAGAACCTGCTGTGCATGCTCGAACTCCGCCTCGACAACGTGGCCTTCCGTGCCGGGTGGGGCGCCAGCCGCTCCCAGGCCCGCCAGTTCGTGCGCCACGGCCACGTCCTGGTGAACGGCAAGCGGGTCACGATCCCCAGCTACCGCGTGCGCCAGGGCGACACCGTCGCCCTCAAGCCGGCGTCGCGCGAACTGTTCCACGTGCGCCGTAACATGGACACCCTCGACCGGGCGCTCCCGCCGTGGCTCGAGACGGTCGGTGACCGCTTCGAGGTCAAGGTGTTCTCGCTGCCGCTGCGCGAACACATCGACGAGCCGGTCCAGGAGCAGCTCATCGTGGAGCTCTACTCCAAGTAGACCCGGCCGACGCCGACCCGCACCACCTGCACAAACCGACCCAGACCGAACCTGCGCACCATCTGCCGAGGAGCCACACACGCATGCTCATCATCCAGCGACCCACCGTCGAAGCCATCGGAGAGGAAGAGGAGAACCGCCAGAAGTTCGCGGTCGGCCCCCTCGACCCCGGCTTCGGCCACACGCTCGGCAACTCGCTGCGGCGGACCCTGTTGTCGTCCATCCCCGGCGCGGCCATCACCCAGGTCCGCTTCGATGAGGCCCTCCACGAGTTCACGACCCTGCCGGGCGTGAAGGAGGACGTGACCGACATCATCCTCAACCTGAAGGACCTCCTGTTCAAGGTCCACAGCGACGAGCCGGTGACGATCCGCCTCGACAAGCGCGGCCCCGGCGCCGTCACCGCCGGCGACCTGCAGGTGTCCTCCGACGTCGAGGTCCTGAGCCCCGACCAGCACATCGCCTCCCTCAACGCCAAGGGCCACATCGCCGTGGACCTGACCGTCGAGCGGGGCCGTGGCTACGTGTCGGCCGACAAGAACAAGGGCACCGGCGCCATCGGCGTCATCCCGATCGACGCCATCTTCTCGCCCGTGCGCAGGGTGGCCTTCACCGTGGAGCCCGTGCGCGTCGAGCAGTCCACCGACTTCGACCGTCTCGTCATCGAGATCGAGACCGACGGCTCCCTTTCGCCCCGCGAGGCCCTGGCCTCGGCGGGCGACACCCTCCGCACCCTGGTTGCCCTGGTGGCCGACCTGGAGGAGGAGCCCCAGGGCCTGGAGCTGAGCGTCCCCGGCGCCCACACCTCGAGCTCGCCCGACCTCGACCTGCGCATCGAGGATCTCGACCTCACCGAGCGTCCGCGCAACTGCCTCAAGCGGGCCCAGATCAACACCATCGGCGAGTTGGTCGACCGGACCCTCGACGATCTCCTCAACATCACCAACTTCGGGCAGAAGTCGCTCGACGAGGTGCTCCAGAAGCTCGACGAGCGGGGCCTGTCCCTGCGTGTCAAGGACTGAGGTTCCCCCATGCTCGGCACCCCCAAGAAGGGCCGCCGCTTCGGCGGCAGCTCGGCACACCAGAAGGCGATGATGGGCAACCTCGTCGCCTCGCTCATCGCGGCCGAATACCTGGTCACCACCGAGGCCAAGGCCAAGGCGCTGCGCCCCGTGGCCGAGAAGGTCATCACCGCGGCCGCCAAGGGCGGCGTCGCCCGGCAGCGGAACGTGGTCGCCTTCATCCGTGACAAGGACATGGCCCACAAGCTGTTCGCCGAGATCGGCCCCCGCTACGCGGAGCGCCCGGGTGGCTACACCCGCATCCTCAAGCTGGGCAACCGTCAGGGCGACAACGCCCCGATGGCCCGCATCGAACTGGTGTGAGCACGCCCCCCGACCACGGGGGGAGTGATCGAGCCACCGTCCGCTGGCGCCTCCGGGTGGCCTACGACGGCGGCGGCTTCCACGGCTTCGCCGCCCAGGAGGGGCTGGACACCGTCGCCGGTGTGCTGGCCGCCGCCCTGTCCCGCGTCTGCCGCACCCCGGTCACCCTGACCTGTGCAGGCCGCACGGACGCCGGGGTGCACGCCCTCGACCAGGTCGTCCACGTCGACGTGCCGGCCGACCGATCGGCCGAGCTCGAGCCGGCGGCACTCGTCAAGTCCTGCAACAGTCAGGTGGGCCCGCGGATCGTCGTCCGCTCCGCCGAGATCGCCCCCGAGGGATTCGACGCCCGGCACTCGGCCACCGCCCGCCGCTATCGCTACCTGGTGGTGAACGCACCCGTGGCGGACCCGCTGCTGGCCGGCCTGACGTGGCACGTGCCCGACCCGCTCGACCTGCGGGCGATGGTCGCCGCCGCCGACGCGCTGCTGGGCGAGCACGACTTCCGCGCCTTCTGCCGGCGGGTGCCGGGTACCAGCCCCTCGGACCCGATCCCGCGCCGGGTGCTCGACGCCCGCTGGACCCGGCTGGACGGCCGGGCCCCGGGCGCCCGCACGGCCGGCACCTCGGAGCTCGACGCCGGGGACCGCTCGACGGGAGCGTGGCTGGCACCGGTCGTGGGGGACCTCCTCGCCTTCGAGATCGAGGCCAACGCCTTCTGCCACCAGATGGTCCGCTCGCTGGTCGGGACCCTTGTCGACGTGGGCCGGGGACGCAAGCGCCCCTCGGACATGCTCCACATCCTGCGGTCGGCCGACCGCAGCCAGGCCTCCCAGCCCGCCCCGCCCCAGGGCCTGACGCTGATGGCGGTGCGCTACTGAGCCGCCCCGTCCACGACCGACCCGGTCGGACTGCAGCCGCCGCCCGCCGGACGGGCGGCCGCGGCTTGCCCGCCGACCCCCATCCGACGTAGTGTGGAAGGTCGCCGGGTCGGGCTCCGGCCGTTGGAAGGCGGATCTCCGCCGCCCACCGGTCGCCCACTCCCGAGGCCCCGCACCCCGCAGGTGCCCGGACACCCGACACCATCGAAGAGGACTCCTGTTGCGTACGTACACCCCCAAGCCCGCTGACATCACCCGTGCCTGGCACGTCGTGGACGCCGACGGCCTGGTGCTGGGCCGCCTGGCCACCGAGGTGGCCGCCATACTGCGTGGCAAGCACAAGCCGACCTTCGCCCCCCACGTCGACACGGGTGACCACGTCGTCGTCATCAACGCCGACAAGGTGGTGCTGACGTCGGGCAAGGCCGACGCCAAGATGGCCTACCGCCACTCCGGCTACCCGGGCGGTCTGACGGCCACCAGCTACGCCGACCTCATGATCGACCGGGCCGACGACGTCGTCCGCGACGCCATCCGGGGCATGCTCCCGAAGAACCGGCTCGGTCGCCAGATGGCCACCAAGCTCAAGGTCTACCGCGGCGAGGAGCACCCCCACACCGCCCAGAACCCCACGCCACTCGAGATCCCCGGGGCGCGCCGCACGGCATCCGCCCGCAGCGGCGCCTGAGCCCGCCGGACCACCACCGAACGCACGGAACGAAGGAACCACCTGTGACTGCCCCCATCTGCCAGACCACCGGACGCCGCAAGCAGGCCGTCGCACGGGTGCGCTTCCGCCCCGGCCAAGGCGCCATCACCTGCAACGGGCACACGTTCGAGGAGTACTTCACCTCGGCGACCCACCGCATGATCGTGACCGAGCCCCTGCGCCTGACCGACACGACCGAGTCGTGGGACATCGACGTCACGATCGACGGCGGTGGCGTATCCGGCCAGGCCGGTGCCTTCCGCCTCGGCATCGCCCGGGCCCTGTGCGAGCTCGACCCCGAGCTGCGCGGCGCGCTCAAGAAGGCTGGCTTCCTCACCCGTGACTCACGGGAGAAGGAGTCCAAGAAGTACGGCCTGAAGAAGGCCCGCAAGGCTCCCCAGTACTCGAAGCGGTAAGCCGGTGGCCCGAACCTGGTTCGGCACCGACGGAGTACGGGGCAGTGCGAACACCGAGCTCACCCCAGAGCTGGTCCTGGCCCTCGGGCGCGCCGTCGCCCGCACCATCACCGCCACGACCTTCCTGATCGGACGCGACACCCGCAGGTCCGGACCCATGCTGCAGGCGGCCCTCGGGGCCGGCCTGGCCAGTGAGGGCGCCGACGTGGTCGACGTGGGCGTCCTGCCCACCCCGGCCCTCGCCTGGCTGTCGGTCAAGCGCGACCTGCCTGCCGTGGTGATCTCGGCATCCCACAACCCGTTCGCCGACAACGGCATCAAGCTGTTCGGCGCCGGCGGAGCGAAGCTGACCGAGGAGCTCGAGCAGGCCATCGAGGACGAGCTGCACCGTGTCCTCGACCCCGGCGTCAAGGGCCCCCGCCCGCTCGAGGGGCACGGCGTGGGCACCATCCGCACCGAGCCCGACCTCGGAGCCGCCTATGTCGAGCACCTGGCCAGTTCGCTCGACGGCCGCCGGCTCGACGGCCTGCGGATCGTGGTCGACAGTGCCAACGGCAGTGCCTCCGAGCTGGCCGCCGAGGTGTTCGGGCAGCTGGGCGCCGAGGTGATCGCCATCGGCGACGAGCCCGACGGCACCAACATCAACGCCGGCTGCGGCTCGACGGCCACCGAACTGCTGTCCCGGGCCGTCGTCGACCACGGCGCCGCACTCGGACTGGCCCTCGACGGCGACGCCGACCGGCTCCTGGCCGTCGACGAGACCGGCACCCTGGTGGACGGCGACTCCCTCCTCGCCCTGTTCGCACGGGACCTGGCCGACCGCGGCCAGCTGGCCGGGAACACCGTGGCGGTGACGGTGATGACCAACCTGGGCTTCCGACGGGCCATGGAGGAGCGGGGCATCCTGGTCAAGGAGACCGCCGTGGGCGACCGCCACGTGCTGGCCGCCATCGACAAGGAGGGCTTCTCCCTCGGCGGCGAGCAGTCGGGCCACATCATCTTCCGACGACTGGCCACCACGGGCGACGGCCTCCTGACCGGCCTGGTGCTGGCCGACCTGCTGGCCCGTTCCGGCTCGACGCTCGTCGAGCTCCTCGACGGGTTCATCGAGCCCGTGCCGCAGACCCTCGTCAACGTCCGGGGCGTCGACACATCGCTGTACGCGGACGTCCCGGCCATCGGCATGGCCATCGACCAGGAACGCGAGGCGATGGGCGAGACCGGCCGGGTGCTGGTGCGCCCGAGCGGCACGGAGCCGGTGGTCAGGGTCATGGTCGAGTGCACCGAGCCGGGGGTCGCCGAGGCGACCGCCCAGCGCCTCCACGCCCTCATCGAGCACGAGCTGCTGGAGGCGGCCCGGGCCCGCGACGAGGCGCAGGCCGCCGCTGTGGCCGAGGAGCTCGGGGAGGGCCTGGACTCGGCCGTCTGAGGCCACAGCGCCCCGCCCGCCGGCCCCCCGGCTCTACCGGGACGACCCCCCGCGGGTAGCGTGGTCATCCATGTGCGGCATCATCGGCATCACGAGGGGACCGGGGCTGGACGCCGGTGAGTGCGAGGTCCTCGACGTGCTGGTCGAGGGTCTGGCCCGCCTCGAGTACCGGGGGTACGACTCGGCGGGCCTGGCACTCGTGGGCCCCGGTGGCGACGACCCGCTGTGGCGGGTCCGGGCCGCCAACGGCACCCGGTCGCTCGACGACCTGACGAAACGGACCGAGGGCGCGCCGGCGGACCCCTCTGCCGGCATCGGCCACACCCGTTGGGCCACCCACGGCCGGCCCAACGAGGAAAATGCCCACCCTCACACCGACTGCCACGGCCACCTCGCCCTGGTGCACAACGGCATCATCGAGAACCACGTCGAGCTGTCCGATCGGCTGATCGCCGACGGCCACCACCTCGAGTCGGAGACGGACACCGAGGTCCTCGCCCACCTCATCGAGTCCCACCTCGCCGCCCACCCCGACGAGGGCCTGGCCGGCGCCGTGCGGGCCGCACTGGCCGAGGTGCGGGGAGCCTTCGCACTGGCCGTGGTGCACGATTCCGAGCCGGACGTCATCGTGGCGGCACGACGGGTGTCGCCGCTGATCATGGGGGTGAGCGACGGTGCCGCCTTCCTGGCCTCGGACATCCCCGCCATCCTCGGCCTCACCCATGACTTCTTCATCCTCGACGACGATCGGGTGGCCGAGTTGCGCCCCGGGGTGATCACGGTCACCACCCTCGAGGGCGAGCCGGTGGAGCCGGCCCCGCTCCACGTCGACTGGGACCTCGATGCCGCCCGCAAGGACGGGTACGACGACTTCATGGCCAAGGAGATGCACGAGCAGCCCAAGGCCGTGGCCGACACGCTGCTCGACCGGCTGCTGCCCGACGGGACCCTCGTCCTCGACGAGGTCCACCTCACCAACGAGCAGTTCCGGGGGATCACCAAGGTCTTCGTGGTGGCCTGCGGCTCGAGCTACCACGCCGGGCTCATGGCCAAGTACGCCATCGAGCACTGGGCCCGCCTGCCGGTGGAGATCGACATCTCGAGCGAGTTCCGATACCGGAACCCGGTCGTCGACGAGCACACCCTGGTCATCGGTGTGAGTCAGTCGGGTGAGACGGTCGACACGTTCCAGGCCGTGCGTGAGGCCAAGTCCCTCGGCGCCAAGGTGCTGATCATCACCAACGTGGTCGACTCGTCCATGGCCCGCGAGGGCGACGCCGTGCTCTACACCCGGGCCGGCCCCGAGATCGGGGTGGCGTCGACCAAGACCCACCTCGCGCAGATCACCGCACTCGAGGTCCTCGCCCTCTACCTGGCCCAGGTCCGCGAGACGCTGTCGCCGGCCGAGGCCCGGGGCCTGCTGGACGCCATGGGGTCGCTGCCCGACAAGGTGGCCGAGGCCATGACCCGCGGCGACGCCGTCCACGCCGTGGCCGAGCGGTTCCGCGACTCGCCCTCGTTCATCTTCCTGGGCCGGCACGTCGGCTATCCGGTGGCTCTGGAGGGCGCACTCAAGCTCAAGGAGATCTCGTACCTGCGGGCCGAGGGCTTCCCGGCCGGCGAGTTGAAGCACGGTCCCATCGCCCTGGTCGAGCCGGGCACCGTCGTCGTGTGCGTGGCGACCCGCACGCCGGTGTGGGAGAAGGTCATCGCCAACGTGGCCGAGGTGAAGAGCCGGGGCGCCTCGGTGGTGCTCGTGGCCAACGACGGCGACGAGGAGACGGCCCGTCACGCCGACGAGGTGCTGTGGGTGCCCGCCACCGAGCACCTCTTCGCACCGGTCATCGACGTCGTGCCGATGCAGATGTTCGCCCACTCGATGGCCCGCCTCCACGGCCTCGACGTCGACCGTCCTCGCAACCTGGCCAAGACGGTCACCGTCGAGTGATCCGGTCGGCGGCCGAGCCGTTGGTCGCCGAGGCGACCCGGGCGCTGTCGGCCCGGCTCGGCGGCGGTGTGGTCGGCATCGGCATCGACGCCGTCGACGTGGGTCGCTTCCGGGTCGTGCTGGCCCGCCGGCCCATGCTGGTCCGCCGCCTGTTCACCGCAGGGGAGCGGGAGTACGCGGCGCTGGTGCCCGACCCGGCGCCCCGCCTGGCCACGCGCTTCGCCACCAAGGAGGCCGTGATGAAGGCGCTCGGCCTCGGCCTCGGCGCCTTCGGGTTCCACGACGTCGAGGTCGTGCGCAGCGGGCTCGACGCCCCGACCGTGGTGCTGCACGATGCAGCGGCTGATGCGTCCCGTGCGGCCGGCGTGACGCGCTGGCACCTCTCGCTCACCCACACCGATCTGGTGGCGCTGGCGGCGGTGGTGGCCGAGGCCCCGGGGCCCACGGGCATGGCGACGGACGACCGGGCGGATCGGTAGGTTCGGATCGTGCAGCCGGTACTGACCGTCCCCGAGATGCAGGTAGTCGACGCCCTGGCGGTCGACACCACACCGCTCGAGGAACTCGTCGCCCGGGCCGGGACGGCCGTGGCCCTTGCCGCGCTGGAACTGCTGGGCGGCGCCTACGGGCGCCGGGTCGTGGTCGTCGCCGGCAAGGGCAACAACGGTGCCGACGGCAGGGTGGCGGCAGGCCTGCTCGCTCGCCGCGGCGTCCGGGTGTCCGTGGTCGGCCCCGGCGAGATCGAGGGGATCGGGTTCGACGGGCCCACGGTCGACCTGGTGGTGGACGCCGCCTTCGGCACCGGTTTCCGCGGGACCTACGACGCACCCGTGGTGGCGCCGGGGGTGCCGGTGTTGGCCGTCGACATCCCCTCGGGCGTCGCCGGCGACACCGGCGAGGCGTCGGGTCGGGTGCTGGCCGCCCGCCGCACCGTCACCTTCGTGGCGGCCAAGCCCGGCCTGCTGCAGGGCGACGGCAGCGCATTGGCGGGCGACGTGCGGGTCGTCGACATCGGGTTGCCGGTGGGCGCCCACGGCATCGACCGGGTGGAGGACGCCGACGTGGCTGCCTGGCTCCCGCCCCGTGACCCGGGTGGCAACAAGTGGGCGGCCGCCGTGCTGGTGGCGGCCGGGTCGCCGGGAATGACCGGAGCCGCAGCGATGTGCGCACGCGCCGCCTACCGGGCCGGTTCCGGCATGGTCCGCCTCGGGGTGCCGGGTGGGGCGCTCACCGACCTGCCGGCCACCGAGGCCGTGGGGGTCGAACTGCCGGCCGACGGGTGGGCCGACGTGGCCCTCGACGTTGCGTCCCGATGCCGGACCGTGGTGGTCGGCCCCGGGATCGGACGGGCCAAGGGGACCGGGGCCCAGGTGCGCTGGTTGGTGGCCCGGGCGGCGGCCCCGGTCGTGGTGGATGCCGACGGACTCAGCGTGCTGGGACGGCTCGACGAGCGCCCGCTCGAGGCGTCGGCCCCCGTGGTGTTGACGCCGCACGACGGCGAGTACGAGCGACTGCTGGGGACCGCTCCGGGCCCGGACCGGGTGGCGGCCGCGCGGCGGTTGGCCACGGTGTCGGGCGCCATCGTGCTGCTCAAGGGCCCCACGACGGCGGTGGCCGACCCGTCGGGTCGCGTGTTGCTGGCTACGGCGGGCACCCCGTCGCTTGCCTCGGCCGGCACCGGCGACGTGCTGTCCGGGGTCATCGGAGCGTTCCTGGCCCGTGGGGTGCCGCCGCTCGAGGCCGCCGCGCTCGGCGCGCACGTCCATGGCCGGGCCGGGTCGCTCGGCCATCGGAGCGGGCTCGTGGCCGGCGACCTACCGGACCTCGTCGCACAGGTCGTCGACGCCCTCGGGTGATCCGTGCGGCGCGCCCGGTCCTGCGGGCGCCCGTGCCCGGGTCGTGTGCCGCCGCAGGGCGGGCGGCGCCGGGTTCTGCCGGTACGATGCCGCGGATGGCACCCGGATCCCGACTCGCCGCGCTGGCCGCAGAGGCTGCCGCGTGCACCCGCTGCCCACTGGCCGCGACAAGGACCCAGGTCGTCTTCGGCGTGGGTGACCCCGAGGCGGACCTCATGTTCGTGGGCGAGGCGCCCGGGCGCGACGAGGACCTCCGGGGCGAGCCGTTCGTCGGTCGGTCCGGCCAGCTGCTCGACCGCCTGCTCGCCGAGGAGCTCGGCATCGGCCGGGAGCGCGTCTACATCGCCAACGTGGTCAAGTGCCGCCCCCCGGACAACCGCGACCCGCGACCCGAGGAGATCAGCGCCTGCCGGCCGTACCTCACCGAGCAGGTGGCCCTCATCGCCCCGAGGGTCGTCGTGACCCTGGGCAACTTCGCCACCAAGCTCCTGCTCGGCACCGACCAGGGCATCACCAAGCTGCGCGGCTCGTCGTACCCCATGGGGAAGACGACACTCGTGCCCACCTTCCACCCGGCGGCCGCCCTGCGGGGCGGCGGGGTGGTCCTCGCCCAGATGCGGGCCGACTTCGTACGGGCCAAGCAGCTGATGGGCCGTGCCGCGTGAGCACGAGCCTCGCGCTGGCCAGCGGGTCGGCAGCGGCCACCCGGGAGCTGGCCGCCGCGCTGGCCACGGTGTGCGTGCCCGGCGACGTCCTGCTCCTGTCGGGCGACCTCGGGGCGGGCAAGACGACGTTTGCCCAGGGCTTCGGCCGGGCCCTCGGCATCGACGATCCGGTCACCAGCCCGACGTTCACCCTCGTCCGCCAGTACGAGGTGGCCCCCGGCCCGACCGGGTTGCGCACGCTACTGCACGCCGACGTGTACCGACTCGACCACCTCGGTGAGATCGCCGACCTCGGCCTCGGGCAACTGGTGGAGGACGGCGGCGTGGCCCTGGTCGAGTGGGGCGACGCCGCCGAGCCGGTCCTCGGGTCCGGCGCCCTGTCGCTCCTGCTCGAGACCGATCCCGACGACGAGGGGCGACGGCGGATCACCGTGACCGGGGCCGGCGAGTCGTGGGACGACCGCTGGAGCGCCCTGGCCTCCGCCCTCGGTCCGTGGACCGTGGCGCCGTGAGGGTGCTCGCCCTGGAGACGGCCACCGACCTGGTCGGCGCGGCCCTGCTGCGTGACGGAGCCGTGTCCGAACGCTCCCACCTGGGCGGCCGGGCCCACGCCGAGCTCCTGGCGCCGGCCGTCGAGGAGGTGTGCGCACTGTCCGGCACCACCCTCGCGGAGGTCGACGCCCTGGCAGTCGACGTCGGGCCGGGGCTGTTCACCGGGCTGCGGGTCGGGGTGGCCACGGCCAAGGCCCTGGGGCAGGCGCTCGACCTCGGCGTCCTGGGTGTCTCGAGCCTGGACGTACTGGCCGCCGGCGCCTACGAGGCCGCCCCGGCCGACCGGTCGGCCCGGGTGGTGGCCGTGATCGACGCCCGGCGCGGCGAGGTCTTTGCCGCCGCCTACGACGCCGGCGCCGACGGAGGCGGTCCTGACGGCCCCGACCCGGCCGACGTGCGCACCGACCGGCCGGCCGCGCTGGCCCCCGAGGAGTTGGCGGCCTGGTGCGACGAGCTGGCGGCTGGCGGACCGGTACTGGTGGTGGGGGACGGTGCCGTCCGCTACGTCGAGCAGTTGGCCCCGCGACCGGGTCTCGACCTCGGCCTGGCCGAGACGGTCGCCGCACCGTCGCCGGCCGTCCTGGTGCGGCTGGCGGCACGGCGTCTGGCCGCCGGTGCACCGCTGCAGGCCGCGACCGACATCGTGCCCGACTACCGCCGGCCGGCCGATGCCAAGATCAACTGGGAGGAGCGCGCCCCGCAGCGCACGGCGCCGCCTCCACCGGGCGACGGCCGGTGACGGCCGAGCCGGGGACCGACCCGACGGAGGCCCCGGGCGGGCGCCTGGCCGTCGTGGTCGCCCCGATGCGGTCACGCGACCTGCGCTCCGTCCTCAGGATCGAGGGCGAGGTCTTCGACGAGCCGTGGTCGCGCCACCTGTTCGAGGGCGAGCTGGCCCAGCGCACGTCCCGGGCCTACCGGGCGGCCTGGGTGGGCGACGAGCTGGTCGGCTACGCCGGCCAGATGTCGATCGACGACGAGGCCCACGTCAACAATATCGCGGTGGCCCCGGGGTGGGTGGGTCGGCGGATCGGCACCGTGCTCCTCTACGACCTGGTGCGCAACTCCCTGGCCCGGGGCTCGGCCCACCTGACGCTGGAGGTGGCGGTAGGCAACGAGCCGGCGATCGCGCTGTACCGCAGGTTCGGTCTGGCCCCGGTGGGCGTACGCCCGAACTACTACCACGACGGCGACGCCCTGATCATGTGGGTGCGGGACATCGACTCCGCCGCCTACGGCGACCGGCTGGCGTCCATCGGGTCGGCGCTGGCCGAGACGGTGGACCTCGAGCGCCGGGACTGACCGCGGAGGCGGGTCGGGGGTAGCGTCGGGGCGTGCTCGACCACGTGTCCATCCAGTGCAGTGACGTCGCGGCCAGCGCGGCGTTCTACGACGCCGTGCTCGCCCCCCTTGGGGTGTCCAGGGTGATGGAGTTGGGCCCGGTCGTCGGCTACGGCGCCGACGGTAAGCCGGACTTCTGGATCGGTCCGGACGCCACGGGCGGCGGGTTCCGCGAGTCCCACCTGGCATTTGCCACCGTCGACCGGGACGCCGTGCGGTCGTTCTTCGACGCCGCGGTGGGCCTCGGTGCCGAGGTGCTGCACGAGCCACGGCTCTGGCCCGAGTACCACCCTGACTATTACGGGGCGTTCGTGCGGGACCCCGACGGCAACAACGTCGAGGCCGTCTGCCACACCCCCGGGTAGCCATCCGGCACGGTCGTCCCGGTAGGGTCGGTGCCGTGCCCGTCGCCGACCGACCCATCGCCCGGGTGCTGGGCATCGAGACGTCGTGCGACGAGACGGCGGCCTCGGTGGTCGAGGGTGGCACCACGATCGTCTCGTCGGTCGTCAGCAGCCAGATCGACCTCCACGCCCGCTACGGCGGGGTCGTGCCCGAGCTGGCCGGCCGTGCCCACGTGGAGCTGCTCACGCCGGTGCTGGCCGATGCCCTCGAGCAGGCCGGCTCCGACCACTCCGGCCGCGGCATCGACGGAATCGCTGTCACCCACGGCCCGGGCCTCATCGGCTCGCTCCTGGTCGGCGTGGCCGAGGCGAAGGCCCTGTCGATGGCCTGGGGCGTCCCGCTGGTGGGGGTCAACCACCTGGAGGCACACCTCTTCGCCTCGCTGCTCGAGCAGCCCGACCTCGGCTGGCCACTCGTGGTGCTGCTGGTGTCGGGCGGCCACACGCTGCTCATCGAGGTGACGGCCCCGGGCGAGTACCGGATCATGGGCGGGACGATCGACGACGCCGCCGGCGAGGCCTTCGACAAGGTTGCCCGGTTCATCGGGCTGGGCTACCCGGGCGGCCCGGCGATCGACCGGATCTCCGCGGAGGGCGACCCCGCCGCCTACGCCTTCCCCCGTTCCCTACCCGGCGACGGCTACGACTTCAGCTTCAGCGGGCTCAAGACCTCGGTGGTCAACCGGGTCCGCAAGGAGCCCGATGCGTCGACGGCCGACGTGGCCGCGTCGTTCCAGGAGGCCGTCGTCGACGTGCTGGTCACCCGGGCCCGTGCCGCGGCCGGTGCGGTCGGTGCCCGGGCGATCTGCCTGGCCGGTGGCGTGGCGGCCAACTCGCTGCTCCGGGCGCGCATCGAGGCGGCGTGTGCCGAGGACAGCATCGGCGCCTTCCTGCCCAGCCGTGCGCTGTGCACCGACAACGCCGCCATGGTGGCGGCCGCCGGCTACTGGCGGCTGACCCGGGGGGACCGGAGCGGCCTCGACCTCGGCGCCGACCCGAACCTCCGCCTGGTCTCGACGGTCTGACGCCTGCCGGGCCCCGTCGGTCCGGGGTCGGGGGTCAGGTGGGACCACTGGCCCGACGCCGGCGCGATTGGCACTCGGGGGGCGCGGTTGCCAATCCCGTGCGCGCCGGGTATCGTTAGCACTCTCATCCTTCGACTGCTAACGCCCCACAGGAGGCCCGTATCATGAGTCTGCATCCCCTCGACGACCGCATCGTCGTCCAGCCCGGCGAGTCCGAGGAGACCACCGCGTCCGGTCTGGTCATCCCCGACACCGCCAAGGAGAAGCCCCAGCAGGGCGAGGTACTGGCCGTGGGCCCGGGTCGCCGCTCCGAGACGACCGGCGAGCTCATCCCGCTCGACATCGCGGTGGGCGACACCGTCGTCTACTCGAAGTACGGCGGCACCGAGATCAGCGCCGACGGCAAGGACCTCCTGATCCTGTCGAGCCGCGACATCCTGGCCAAGGTGACCAAGTAATGCCCAAGATCCTCAAGTTCGACGAGTCCGCACGCCGTGGCCTCGAGGCCGGCGTCAACAAGCTGGCCGACGTGGTCAAGGTCACCCTCGGCCCGAAGGGCCGCAACGTCGTCATCGAGAAGAAGTTCGGTGCGCCCACCATCACGAACGACGGCGTGTCCATCGCCCGTGAGGTGGAGCTCGAGGACGTCTTCGAGAACATGGGCGCCCAGCTGGTGAAGGAGGTCGCCACCAAGACGAACGACGTCGCAGGTGACGGCACCACCACCGCCACCGTGCTGGCCCAGGCCCTCATCCGCCAAGGGCTGCGCAACGTGGCCGCCGGCGCCAACCCGCTCGGCCTCCGCAAGGGGATCGACAAGGGCGTCGCCGCTGCCGTGGCCTCGATCCACAAGCAGGCCAAGGAGATCGACTCGAAGCACGAGATCGCCCAGGTCGCCTCCATCTCCGCTGCCGACACCGCCATCGGCGAGGTCCTGGCCGACGCCATCGACCGCGTCGGCAAGGACGGCACCGTGACCGTCGAGGAGTCGAACACCTTCGGCATCGAGCTCGAGTTCACCGAGGGCATGCAGTTCGACAAGGGCTACCTGTCGCCGTACTTCGTGACCGACGCCGAGCGCCAGGAGGCCGTCCTCGACGACCCGCTGATCATCTTCGTCAACGGCAAGATCAGCGCCGTCCACGACCTCGTGCCCGTCCTCGAGAAGGTCATGCAGACCGGCAAGCCGCTGCTGATCATCGCCGAGGACGTCGAGGGCGAGGCCCTGGCCACCCTGGTCGTCAACAAGATCCGTGGCACCTTCACCTCGGTGGCCGTCAAGGCCCCCGGCTTCGGTGAGCGCCGCAAGGCGATGCTCCAGGACATGGCCGTGCTGTCGGGCGCCCAGGTGATCTCCGAGGAGATCGGCCTCAAGCTCGAGACCGCCACCATGGACCTGCTGGGGAGTGCCCGCCGCGTCATCGTGACCAAGGACAACACGACCATCGTCGATGGTGCCGGCTCCGCGGACGACGTGAAGGGGCGCATCGCCCAGATCAAGCGCGAGATCGACGACACGGACTCCGACTGGGACCGCGAGAAGCTGCAGGAGCGGCTGGCCAAGCTGGCCGGCGGCGTGGCCGTTGTCAAGGTCGGTGCCGCCACCGAGGTGGAGCTCAAGGAGAAGAAGCACCGCATCGAGGACGCGCTGTCGGCGACCCGGGCCGCGGTCGAGGAGGGCATCGTGGCCGGTGGCGGTACCGCACTGGTGCGGTCGCGTGCCGCCGTGCAGGCGGTGATCGACTCCCTCGAGGGGGACGAGGCAACCGGAGCCGGCATCGTGCTGAAGGCCCTGGCCGCCCCTCTGGAGGCCATCGCCAACAACGCCGGCCTGGAGGGCACCGTGTACGTGAAGGAGGTGGAGGGCAAGAAGGGCCACGTCGGTCTCAATGCCGCCACCGGTGAGCTCGAGGACCTGGTCAAGGCCGGCGTCATCGACCCCGCCAAGGTGACCCGTTCCGCACTGCAGAACGCCGCCTCCATCGCCGGTCTGCTCCTCACCACCGAGGCGCTCGTGGCCGACAAGCCCGAGAAGGCCGATGCGGGCGCCGCCGCTGCGGCTGCCGCCGCCATGGGTGGCGGCATGGGCGGAATGGGTGGCATGGGTGGCATGATGTAGCCGTCCGCCGGCCGGAATTCTCGGCCGGCACGCCGCTCCGGCGGCACCATCTCAGCGATCGGAGGCCGGGCCTTGTGCCCGGCCTCCGGCGCGCCCGGGCCGTCTTGGCGATTGAGGAGTGATACGCCCGGGGCGTACCTACGCCCACAACCGAGCTCCTATGGGGCAGGAAGCGCCCAGCGGGCCGAGGGTGTCTGTGGGCTCATCCCGATTTGCCACTAGGGGTTGCACGCCATTCAGAGAATCTGTATCTTGCCTGTACTTCGCTTGCTTGGTAAGGCTCGCTCAATGGCGGCCCGCTCTTTAGCTTGCGATTAAACCCACGGTGACTACTCCGTGGCCTCCTTCGTGAGCAGGTCGGTGGCTTTGGCTGCCACCTTTCGCATCTGCTCAAGTAGCGCTCGAACCTGTCGATCATTAGCGATC